>Ga0209096_1001382_pt1 | contig 27053 bp, 20 predicted proteins | sample AD_UKC034_MetaG_FD_184407 | JGI IMG/M metagenome (GOLD analysis project Ga0209096, IMG submission 184407) | Active sludge microbial communities of municipal wastewater-treating anaerobic digesters from USA - AD_UKC034_MetaG (SPAdes) (version 2) | ecosystem: Engineered > Bioreactor > Anaerobic >... | reverse complement strand
GGACACGAAGACGAAGAACCACAAGGCCGTGTACCCGGACGAAAAGGCAATGAAGAAGGGCGAGTTCCAGTCCGATGTGGGTGATGCCATCGTCACCTATGAGAAGTACTGGGAGATGCTCAAGACGCAGTAGGTCCGGAGGATACGATGAAACACATAGTCATGGTCGTGGTGCTCCTCCTGGCAGGGTGCGTCGGCATACCGGAGAACGTGAAGCCGGTCGAAGGCTTCGTGCTGGAGAGATATCTGGGCACCTGGTACGAGATCGCGAGGCTGGACCATCCCTTCGAGCGAGGCCTGTCCCGGGTGAGCGCCGAGTACGGTCTGCGGGATGACGGCGGCGTCAGGGTGGTGAACCGCGGTTACGCGGCGGACGAGAAGCGATGGAAGCAAGCGGAGGGAAAGGCACACTTCGTTCGAGGCTCAGACGAGGGATTTCTGAAGGTCTCGTTCTTCGGCCCCTTTTACGGCTCGTACATCGTGTTCGAACTGGACCGCGAGAACTATCAGTATGCGCTCGTGAGCGGCCCCGACACGTCATACCTGTGGATTCTGGCCAGGACCCCGTCGCTGCCCGAACACACCGTCGATGCCCTCATCGCAAAGGCACAAAAGGCCGGCTTCGACACGAGCAGGCTGATATTCGTCGAGCATGACTGATGCCGGATCGAGGCGCAGAGGAACCGCCCGGGGTATCCTCTGCGCTCACGACCCGTATCTCCTTCCGTACAGTTCCGCATCGTAGGGCTCACGCCTGGAATCGCACCCCTGCCTCGGGCACAGCGAGCAGTTCGTGAAGCCCTCTTCCGAGACGAAGGAGATTCCGGACAGCGACTTGAGCGGCCTGATGACCATCTTCTCGGTGAGTCGCACCCCTATGGCATCGGTGACATCCCCCATGAGCCTGAACAGGTTGGCCTGCTCGGCAAGGGGCCAGTCTTCAAGGGAGCCGGGATTCATGGTGGACAGGGCCGCCCCGCCGAGACGCTCCTTCAGGTGCGCCTCCAGTGTGCTCACCGCACACCCCAGGGCCACGAGCATGATGGAGTCGGCCCAGAACGACCGCAGCATGCCTTCCATGCCCCGGGACCACTCCTCGAGCTCGATACCACACGTGGCGACAAACGGGAAAGCCACGCCTGCCTCGGCGAGGTTGACGCGCAGCACTCGGCTCTGAAACCGCACGCAGTCGATCTCCAGGGCTTCATGACCGGATGAACGGGCACTGGCTATACCGAAGGCCGCCTTCGGTCTGGCGATGTCTTTGGCCCGGCTGAGGATGGAGGAGAGCTCGGCGGCATGGGCCGTGCCGGGCCGGATGCGCAGCAGCCCCATCAGGCCGGCTTCGTCGACGTCGAACGGGATGTCGTGGAGCATGACCCTGTCCATGGCTCATGACCCCGGGAAGTCGATGGACCTGATGAACATGTCCTGGAAGTCCTCCTGTCCCGAGAGCGGCACCTCCTGAACCCGGTCCCGCAGGGTTGCGGCGTGCCCGATGAAACACGGGTCCAGGCATGCCTCTACAGCGGCCTGAAGGCTCGTGTTGCCGACATAATCGAAGGAGGCGTTCGGGAAGGCCGGGATGAACCCCAGCCTCCTGAAGTGCTCCATGTCCATATGCTCCCCCAGGGCGCCAGCGATGAACACGTGCCTGATATCCTCGGGGGGCGTCCCAGCGGCAGCCAGGAGGAGCCGGGACGCCGCCAGGGCAGCCGCCTTGGCGAGCTGGACGTTGCGGATGTCCTTCTGGGTGAGCCTGATCCTGCCCCAGAGGTTCAGGGACAGGGCACCGTCTTCACGAGCGGGCTCGAGGGGCTCCGGGAGATCCATGGCGTCGATGTCCCGCGAGAACGCACCGGTCGCTGACACGAGCCCTCTGTCCAGGAGAATGGCCAGCAGGTCGATGAGCGCCGTGCCCGTGATGCCTGCGGGATCGCCGGAGCCCAGGACGTCACAGACAAGGCCGCCCGGGGCCTGACGTATGTGCGTTACGGCCCCGTCGTCGGCAGTCATGCCCCAGGAGATGTTCATGCCCTCCAGGGCCGGGCCCATGGCGCAGGACGTTGCGAAGACGCGACCCGTGCGGTCGGCGACGAAGATCTCGCCGTTGGTTCCGAGGTCAATGAAGAACACGCTGTTGAGCTTTCTCCTGGCATGGCACAACGCGAGCCCGCCGACGAGGTCGGCCCCGATGAAGGCGCCCACCACGGGCAGGGCACTGGTGCGGGTCGCGCTATCCTCCGTGAGACCCGCAGCCGTGGGGGGCAGTGACGCGAAGTCCCTTGTGGCGGCGTGGTAGGGGTGCCTGCCCAGGGGCTGAACGTCGAGGCCGAGCAGCAGGTAGAGCATGGTGGTGTTGCCCGAGAAGACCATGGACTCGAGGCTGCCCCCCGTACGGCCGGCCGCCGCCAGGACGCTGTCCAGGGTTCCGCGGACAGCCCTGCGGATGAGCCCGGTCAGGGTCGTGTTCACTGCAGGATCGCGGGCCGCGGCGATGCGGGTGATGACGTCGTGCCCGAACCTGCGCTGGGGATTGAGGAAGGACGAGACCTCGGAGGACGTATTTTCATCAAGGTCCGCAAGGGCCACCCTCACCGACGTGGTACCGATGTCCACGGCAGCCGCCAGCCGTCTTACCAAACCGGACTCAGGGATTTCCAGGACCGGGACTGTGTTTGCACGGCCTGCATGCACCGTGATGTCACGGGTGACTGCCGTTCTGCATGCCAGCGCCTCTCCCGGTTCGCCGTCGATGCGCACCCCGCACTTGCCGCAGGTGCCCTTGCCGCCGCAGGGGGTCTTCACGACGACGCCCATGTCGAAGAGGGCATCGGTCAGGGGGGTTCCCGGAGGGAACGAACGGCGCTCCCCCGAGGGGACGAGGGTGACGAAGGGACCGGTTTCAGGCTCCTGCGGCATACCCGTTGAAGATCCGCAGTGCGTCGATGGCCGTCTCCCCGTAGGCGTCGGCGCCCATCTCCGTGCAGAGGTCCTGGGAGGTGCAGGCGCCGCCGATGACGATCTTCACCTGGTCCCGCAGCCCGGCGGCACCGGCCGCATCCACCACCTCCCTGATGCTGTCCACCATGGTGGTGAGCAGGGCCGACAGACCGATGAACCTCGCACCGGTGGTCCTCGCAGTGTCCATGATCCTTATGGCCGGGACATCCACCCCCAGGTCGATGACCTCGAATCCGTTGGCCGACAGGATCATGCCCACGATGTTCTTGCCTATCTCGTGGATGTCTCCTGCCACCGTGGCCAGGATGACCGTGCCCTTGCCGCTGGAATCTCCCGGGTTCATCCGTGCCTTGAGGATCGGCATGGCCTCCTTCACGACCTCCCCGGCCATGATGAGGTCGGCCAGGAAGTACTCCCCCTCCTCGAACTTCCTGCCCACGACCTCGAGCCCCTTGCTGATGCCTTCCTGGATGATATCCTCGGGTGTGAGTCCCTCTTCGAGGCAGGCCCCCACGAGCGTGCCGATGCCGTCGAGGTCGAGTTCGTCGATGGCCCTGCGTACGGCCATGGTGGATTCGTTCATCGAGCAGCCTCCTTCGTTGCGGTGTTATGACAGGGCGACGGGGTATGCCCCGAACCGGGCCACGGCATCCACCATGACCCTGAGCTTGTGCGCCGGTATGGTGCTCAGGCTGTGCACCGGCGCGATGATGAACCTGCCGCCGGGGCCGAGCCCCGTGAGGAGCCGCTTCACCTCGGAGACGACCTCCTCGTCCTTGGAGCGGTCCGTGAGCAGGTAGTCGACGCCGACACCGCCGATGATGGTCACCTGGTCACCGTGGAGCTTCTTCTCCCTGAAGATGTCCACGTTGGAGGTGTTCTCGTAGGCGTGGAGGCCGTCCACGCCCCAGGAGATGAAGGTGTCGAAGAGCAGGGTGTTGTCTCCGCAGGAGTGGAGTACGTAGTAGGCGCCCCTGTCGTGGACGGCCTTGATGATGCGCCGGTATGACGGTCCGAAGATCTCGTCGATGAGCCGGGGGTTCATGAGCGGCCCGCTCTTGAAGGCGAAGTCGTCGGTCTGGATGACCACGGGCACCCCAGCATCGAGCAGGGCCATGTTGGTCTTGAGGCAGATCTCCTCGCAGCGGTCGACGTAGCGCTTCACCAGGTCTTTTTCACGCCTGATCCATACGGGCATCTTCTCGAATCCCACGGCCCACAGGAGCGATTCATGGATGCCGTAGGCCGGGCCCTGCCCGAAGAGGCAGGCGCGGTGGCCATACTTCGACATCATCTTTCTGAAGAACCGGTACGTGCTGTGCGCCAGGTCGTCCGCATCGGGCCAGTATGGCCAGTTCTCGAAATCCTCCCTCGTCTTGATGCCCGGGCCGCGGTACATGTAGGTCATGTTCCCGTACCCGTCCGGCTGAAGGTTGAAGATGGATCCACTGAAGCGGACCATGGTGGCGTGGTCGACCACGGTGAAGGTCTCGTCCAGTATGGCCCACACCGAGTCGAAACCAAGCTCCACCTGGGCCCGGATGCGCTTCTCCAGGGCACGGTCCAGTTCGATTCTGAAGGCAGTCTTTGTCAGAACAGGTCCCCATCTATCGAAGAGATAACGGGCCGCAGGGTTTGTCATGAGCCGTTCCTGGGGGAGGAGCGGCTTGCCCAGGACCTCGTTGAAGGTCCGGTCCTCCACCATGGCGCAGAAGGTGGGAACACGATCCGTGGGTTTGCCCTGCAGTGTGTTGAGCACGCGCTCTATGGGATGCATGGTGTCTCCTCGTGTCACAGGTTATTCAGTGCCGTGCCGATGGCGCCGATGAACCGCTCGTCGGTGCCGCAGCAGCCGCCGATGAAGTCCGCACCAGAACGGACAAGCTCGGGAACAAAGGCAGCGAACTCCTCGGGTGTCGTGCGGTACACGGTCTGCCCGTCGATCCGCTCGGGCAGCCCGGCGTTCGCCTTCATCCACAGGGGCAGGCCCGTGGCGGCGCGCATCCGGGAACAGATGGGGATGAAGCCCTCTATGCCCTGCCCGCAGTTGGCGCCGATGCCCTTCACGCCGATCCGCGAGAGCACCTCTGCGGCCTGCTCCGGCGTGTTGCCCATCATGGTGCGGTCCTTCGCCTTGCCGGCGTCGAAGACCAGGCAGGCGATGACCGGAAGCCCGGTCCTGACCGCCGCCTCGGCGGCGATGCGGGCCTCGGTCAGGTCCATCATGGTCTCCACCACGATGGCGTCAGGGCCAGCCTGGGCGATGGCGTGAGCCTGTTCCTCGAAGGCCGCCTTCAGTTCGTCTTCGGTGACGCTCCGGGCTGCCAGGAGCTTGCCGCTCGGACCCATGGAGGCGAAAACGCAGGCGCTGGACCCGGAGGCCTTCCTCGAGATCTCAACACCCCTGATGTTGATCTCCGAGACCTTCTCCGCCAGGCCGAACTTGCCGAGCACGATACGGTTGGCACCGAAGGTGTTGGTCAGGATCACCCGGCTGCCCGCCTCCACGTACGCCCGGGCGACCTCCTCGACCCTGTAGGGGTGGGTGAGGTTCCAGGCATCCGGCGATTCGCCCAGCCTGAGCCCCCTCTTCATGATCTGCGTGCCCCAGGATCCGTCCGTCAGGACGGGCCCGTCCTTGATGAGGTCGGCAATGAGTATCCGCATGGTCGCCCCTTTCAATGGCAGTGGACTCCGCCCGAAGGAGCATGATACACTAGAACCGTTCTGGTTCGAAGGGTTTTTTCGTGGTATCCGCTGAAAGGAGGGATGCCATGGCAAAGGATCCCGGCATCGGATACAGGGTGACTGCCACGGTTGTTTCGGTCAGGGGGGAGTGCAGCGCCGGTCACGTCGCCGGCGAGACGTTTGAGATCAGCTGCCACGACCCTGCGGGCCTGTGCGGCTATTTTTACCACGACATCTTCCCCTCGCTGCAGTGCTTCCAGTTCGGGGGCAGCATGCCGTGGTGGCAGGGCGACACCATCGAGCTCTCCTGCCCGGACAGCGACAACCTGGTCACCATCAGGCTGACGCGGGAGAAGAGGTAGACAAGATACCGGCAGGCTCGGTTCATCTCTCCACCGGCTGGCGCTGCACGAGGCATGCACGCCGTACCTGACATTCACTGCCCCGGCCTGGTCACCCTCGTTGGACAGGTCGTTCCACCCGCATCACACGGTGTCGTGAAGTCGCATATGATACACGGCAATGCCCAGGGCCACGGCCGTGTTGAGCGAGGTCTTGACGCCCTGCATGGGGATGCCGATGATCTTCTCGCACAGGGAGAGGATGCCTGGATCCACCCCGCAGACCTCGTTGCCGATGGCCAGCACGATGGGTGTCTCCGCATTGTCCATGTCAAAGGAGAAGATCGACACGGACTGTTTCCCTCCCTCAAGGGCCCATAGCCTCTTTCTCTGGGAGATGAGCGTTTCTGCCGTCTTAAATCCGTTGCGGTGGTATGACCAGGGGATGACATCGTCTGCTCCGAGGGCTGTTTTCTTGAGTCGTGGGTTGTCCGGTGTAGGTGTGATGCCGCACAGGTAGAGGTGGGAGATGCCGGCCCCGTCGGAGGTCCGAAAGATGGAGCCCACGTTGTAGATGCTCCGGATGTTGTCCACCAGGACCTCGATGCGAGGTCTTGCAGGGCTGGAGGCAGGGCGTGGCGCCTTGTGCTCCTCGTACAGTCCCACCGCGGTGTCAGTGGCAGCCCCGCATCTCGGGCAACAGCGGCCTCTGTCGTCATGTTCCAGAACCGGAAAGCGCAGACCGCATGCCGGGTTCGTGCAGAGCCTTACCCGATGTCGTATGACCTGGCGCATGAGGTGAGGGTATCATATGCGGCAGGTGAGGGAAACAGGGTGAGAATTGACCTGGATGAGAAATATGAGAATGAGGAAAGACTTGTGATTGTGGCAAATACTATTCGGTTTTTCAGGCCCTGTGAGACTAAACATTTACTGTAGGAATCATCACTTTTTGAAAAGTGATGCTCCTGCGATAAAAATGTCGGTTTTGTTGTACCAGAGAAAAGAAGATAATGCACCAGGTGTCATGAGGTGGAATGAATCGGTTCACTGCTTAGGTTCCAAACCATGATCATCGCTCTCAAGCTCTATATATAACCAAATCAGTATCAAGATGATCTGCCCTCGAGCTATCGTGAACACGCCTTCTTAATTTGTTTTGAAACGCTTTTCTTTCCATTGACCGACTTTCTCTCTGCACGGACCAGGCGCAATTCGAGGCGGCAACCGAGAGCATGTGCGTACTTCTGCAACGTGGCCAGAGAAGGAGAGTGCTTTCCTTTGCCTGATTCCAGTCTTGCTATTGCGGACTGCGTTGTGCCGATGCGTTCGGCAACCTCCGCCTGGGTTATGCCTGCGGTGGCACGTGCCTTGAGAAACTCGTCAAGGAGGCGGAACTCCTCATCAAGCTGTTCATACTCTTCCTTTACGTCAGCACGCTCGAGGGCTCGCTTTTTAAGTTCTTTGTGTGTGAGCATGTTTGATCTCCTTCATCCGACGTCGGGCTGTGTTGAGTTCTTTCAGCGGCGTCCTGTCTGTTTTCTTAATGAATTGGTGCAGTACCATAATCTTCCTGCCGACAAGGGTGCAGTACAATACCCGGGCAATACCTTCGGGTGCCTTGAGCCTCAATTCAAACAATCCGTCACCCATCGCACGGGTATGTGGCATACCCAGGTCCGGCCCATACACCTCCATCCTGTCTGTATATCTGAGATAACGGCCAAGAAAGCCGGCCGGCATGGCAAGAATCTCTTCCTGCAATGCCTCACTGTAATAGACTATCGTCCAATCCACACAGGGAATATATCAAATATGCTATATTGATGCAAGATCAAAGAGCATGGTTCCCTGAAGCTCATGTGAGGATATCTTTCCAGCATAAAGTCAGAACCAGGAGGTGGATCATGCTCGTATCTCAAGGTATCGATGTTTGCATGCAGTACCACAAGGCCCATTCCAAACCCCATACCCTCAGATCCTATGAGTTCATCTTGAGTAAATTCAGGGAACAGTTCGGGGACCGAGACATAAGTTCTCTCTCCCATGAAGAGGTGCTGGAATTCATGAATCACGTATGCACAGGGACCAGACAGGGAACAAGGAGTTCCCGCTACGCCTACCTCAGATCGTTCTTCAACTTCATCAGGAATAACCTGGATCAAAACATTCTGAACCCCTGTGAAGCCCCCATGTTCAAGAGAATCTTTAAGCCCCCCGAGTTGACGCAGTGGAATATTCTCGACAAGGAGGTGGTGGACGAGTTGATCTTCAGGACCACAAACCCTCGAAACCGGCTGATGCTGGAACTCATGGCAAGGGGAGGAATGAGGGTAAGCGAGGTATTGAAATTGAAACCCCAGGATATCATCGATCAGAAGCTGATCCTGAGAGATCCCAAAAGCGGAAAGGAACAGGAGGCGGTGTACATTCCCCAGAAGATCGCCGAGAGGCTGAAGGAATACATCCAGCAGAAGGAGATAGAATCTGATAAACGCATCTTCCCCATCAAGTATGTGGCGGCCCATGCTATGGTTCAGAAAGCAGGCAGAATGGTTGGTGTCACTCTCAGGCCGCATGATCTGAGGAGGTATGCAGCAACCTATGCTTCACGATCAGGAGTCCCTATTGAGATTGTGAGCAAGGTAATCTTGCGGCATGCAAACCTCTCAACCACCCAGAGGTATCTTGGCAAGATCAGTGACAAGGAGGCCTCCAGGTGGATTGATAACCTCTATTGCTGATCTCTTGATGAAGGGGCGAGGTCTTAACTGGCCTCGCCCTTTTTGTCCATCAGATAGATAGATTTCATAAGCAGGTCATTGGTTTTCACGCTTCACAAAACCGTCACGATCTCAAAGGAATCATCGGTCCGGGCAAAGCGGTGCGTATGAGTTAGAATCAACGGTGAAGATCACTCAGGCCTACAACGTGATGTATGGCACATACTCTTCGGTTTTCCAAAGTGTATAAAACCGATCATTAATCAGACATAATCAACAGTCTTAAAGGGATAACAGTCCTTAGAATAGGATTAACTGAGGCTGGTGGTCGAGAAACTCTTATACATTGATCCTTATCTATTATCCTGGCGCCACTTGCTCAGGTATCTGTCCCTGGCTATGATCCACTCCTTGGAACCGAAGTCGCCCCCGCTTGCATGGGTGACGGCGATGGGCCAGGTGCCCAAGCGAAGACCCTTCATGGAGCACTGACGGCAGAAGTCCAGGTCGTAGAAGTGGAACGTGAACTGCGGGTCGAACCTGACGCCGGTATCCAGAATCTTCTTCACATCCACTGCCAGGAACACCCCGTCCAACAGCACACACTCCCGCGGTGCAGGCCCATATTGAGAGATATGTGTCGTCCCCTTGACGAGGTGGCCCACCATGCCCGAGAGGACCTCCCGGTGCTGCCTTCCCGAGGGGTGCTTCTCCCGGTCCCAGGCAAGCATCCACGAGGGCTCGGAAAGGTCGGGGTCCGCATTCCCGGCCAGGCCCACGACTTCATAGCGTTCAACCGCATCGTTGAGCCGCTGGACGAGGTGCCAGTCGTGAATGTACACGTCGTCATGGACGTACAGGATGATCTCGTCTCCATTCGCCTGGTGCAGGAATGAGTTGTAGAGCGTTCCGAGCCCTGTCCTGCGGATTCCTGTGTTGCCGGGAAACACGCTTATCTCGAGACCGGCCTGCCTCGGGAACAATGCTAGGGACTGGCCGAGCAGGGTCATGTGCCTGAACTCGACCTCGTTCCTCGTGGTTGCCGTTACGATCCTCACCTTTCTCATGACAGGCCTTTCTCCCCCGCGATTTCAGTCAACAGCTTCACCTGTCTTGGCAGCAGGTCCTTGAGGTCGTACCGCTCCAGGATGGTCTGGCGGGCCTGCCGGCGGATCGGCGCCATGTCATCCCGGTGGTCCAGTGCGTCGCAGACCTTGTCCGCCAGCTCCGCAGGCGAGAAGAAGTCGAACAAGATGCCGTTGCGGCCGTCCTCGATCACCTCCCTGACCGGCGGGGTATTAGATGCCAGGACCAGGCACCCTGCGGACAGGGCCTCCAGCATGGACCAGGAGAGCACAAAGGGATAGGTCAGATAGACGTGCACGGACGATGCCTGGAGCACCTTGAGGTATTTGTCAAAGGGTATGTACCCGGTGAAATGCACCCTGGACATGTCGAGCTTGATCTGTTCAAGGGCTTGCTGCTTGTAGGTCCTGCCGTCCGGCAGGTTAAACCCGTAGAAGACCTTGTCCTCGCCCACGACGACGATGTGACAGTGCGGCCGCTTCTCCAGTATCGTTGCACAGGCCTCCATGAACTGGGGAAATCCCCGGTAGGGCTCCAGGCCGCGTGAAACATAGGTGACGATCTCCCGGGCGTCGGACAGATCGATGCCCAGCTCCGGCAGGACCAGCCGTGCACCCGGATTCGGGGTGAAGTAATCGGTGCTGATCCCGTCATGGATCACGTTGATCTTGTGGCGAAATGCTTCGGGGAACTGATCGAACTGCCACTTCGTCGGACAGATGCCCACATCGCAGGTGGAGAGATCCACGAGGATGTGCGAGTTCTTGATGCGGACCCCTGCCTCGGTGTCGATGGTCACCGGTCGTGCCGGGTCGAATCCGACATCTGCCCCATGGGCGTTGTAGAACCACTCGAAATACCCGACCAGTGGTGTATCAGGGAAGACATCCTTCATGAACAGGTTCTGGCCCCAGGTGTGACCGAAGATGATGTCCGGTATAAATCCCTTCCTCTTGAGATCAAGTGCCGCCCTGGCGGTAGCCTGGCCGTGCAGTATAGCTTCCTCATATGGACGGAGATAGGGATGGGGCTTTGATCCATCCCGACTCGCCGGCTTGTAGATTGCCTTCAGGACCCCGGGGATGGCGCGGTCCTGACGTTCGGTTATGAAAACAATCTTGTTTTTCGGATCACGGGCAAAGAATCGGACCAGGTGGAGAAACTGGCCCGGGAAGTTTCTATGCAAGAACAGGATGCGCATGGCGATGTGATGGATCAGGGGCGGGTGAATCACCCACCCCTGGTGAAGATCCTATGCATAGGGCTGCCAGGTAACCGCAATGACCGGTGCCAGCGCGTCCTGTACCTCCTGCGGGATAGTGTTGCCCGCACCGTACGGTACCGCATAGCCTGCCATGGCGATGACGAGCTGTTCCACCATGGCGTTCGAAAGCACGTACCCGCCCGAGGTGAACTGGTCGAGTTGGTACGATGTGCCGCTATACCAGTTGTTGACGGTTACCTGGTCCGTAGTGCCTGCCACGGTGACCACCAGGTTGTTCCCGTTATGAGAGAACCACAGGTCCTGCCTCGTGGCATCGGTGTAGGAGGCGGTATCGAGATTCGAGGTGCCGGAGTCATTGTTGTTGATGATGTCACCCTCAGCGCCTGCACCGAATATGTATGTGTCGCTTCCGGAGCCGCCATCCAGGGTATCGTCCCCTGCCCCACCGCAAAGGGTGTCGTTCCCGGAACTCCCGCTCAGGCTGTTTGCGGCGATGTTGCCGGTCAGATAATTGTTCAGGGTGTTGCCGGTTCCATTGAGAGCGGATGTACCGGTGAGCGTGAGGTTCTCCACATTGCTGCCCAGGGTATAGGTGATGGAGCTCAATACCGTGTCGGTCCCAGCACTGGTACTCTCGGTTACCTTGTCGCCGGTCGCATTAACTACGTATATATCATCACCTGTGCCTCCGGTCATAGTATCCGAGCCGGCACCACCGTCCATGGTATCGTTCCCGGCATTACCGGTCAGCTTGTTGTTGGCGCTGTTGCCGATCAGGTAATTGTCCAGTGTGTTTCCCGTGGCATTGATGGCCGATGTTCCAGTCAGGGTGAGATTTTCGACATTCGATCCCAGGGTGAGCGTGACCGAGCTCATGACCGTGTCGATGCCCTCACCCGCATTTTCGGTCACTTTGTCACCGGTGCTGCCCACATAATAGAGGTCGTCCCCAGCTCCGCCGGTCATGGTGTCGGAACCTGATCCGCCATCGAGGGTATCGTTCCCGGCATTACCGGTCAGCTTGTTGTTGGCGCTGTTGCCGATCAGGTAATTGTCCAGTGTGTTTCCCGTGGCATTGATGGCCGAGGTTCCGGTCAGGGTGAGGTTCTCCACATTTGCGCCCAGAGTATAGGTGACCGAGCTCTGCACCCGGTCAATCCCTTCGCCGGCAGCCTCGGTCACCACATCGCTCGTGCTGTCCACGATAAAGATATCGTTACCTGTACCGCCAAACAGGGAATCCGTGCCTGCGCCTCCGTTGAGGGTATCGTTCCCGTCACCTCCATACAGCGTGTCATTGCCCGTATTGCCAAGAAGATTGTCGTCGCCGCCGTACCCATAGACAATGTCATTGCCGGCCAGGGCATCGATGGTGTCGTTCGCTGCAGTCCCTTCAAGGATGTCATTGCCTGTAGTGGGCTGGGTGGGGAACATCTGCCGAATGTATTCCTTGTCCCAAATTGTGCCGATCTCCTCGTCCGGGCCGTCATAGAAGCGGATCGCATCGAGGGCGTATCCACCATCACAGTTGTTGGAAAAGAAGGATGAGACAGTTACCTTATGGGTTGTGCCATAAACCGTGATGACGAGATCATTCCCGTTCCGGCTCAGAACTACATCATCCGGGGTCATTGTCAGGTCGAGCATATCGTTGCGCCCCGGAGTTGTGTCGTAGTTGTTGATTATGTCCTGACCAGGACCTCCGTCGCCGAAGCCATAGACATACAAGTCATTGCCTGATCCGCCCTCCAGGTAATCGTTCCCTCCGTCACCGGACAAGAGATCATTGCCTTCTCCACCATAGAGGGTGTCATTCCCCGAGGAGCCTATAACGGAGTCATCGCCACCCAGGCCATAGACAACATCGTTTCCGAGGTCGCCGTCCAGGTAGTTATTGTTCCCGTTTCCGGTAAGTGTGTCATCCCCCGTGGTGCCATAGAACATGTTGATGTTGTTTATAATGGTGTTCGTATACCATGTGGTGCTATCGGCAAACTGAATCCGGTCAAGGGCGTATCCGCCTGCGCCGCCACCATTGAGGAAGGAGAGAACCTTCACCGTGCCATAGGAACCGTCGATATCCACAGAGATGTTCAGATGTGTTCCAGATGCTGACAGCACTATGTCCTCAGGGGTAATACCCTGGCCGAATACCAGCACATCATTGCGTCCTGCGCTCGTATCATAATTGTTGATCGTATCGTTGCCATCACCAAGATTATAGTAGTAGGTATCGCTCCCGGTACCTCCGTTGAGGGTATCGTTGCCAAGGCCACCTATGAGCATATCGTTACCGTCTCCGCCGGTGAGATTGTCGTTATCGTTTTCTCCGTACAGGGTGTCATCGCCACTATCTCCCTGGAGGAAGTCATCCGCTGCTCCTCCCTTGAGGAGATCATTCCCGTTTCCTCCGTAGAGGGCATCAATGTCAGCTCCACCGTCAAGGGTATCGTTTCCCTCGCCCCCGTAGAGATTGTCTCTCCCGATGTTCCCATAGAGAACATCGTCGCCACCGTTGCCATACAGAGCGTCCCGGCCTTGAAGGCCATTTATTACATCATTTGTTTCCACACCCTGGATTGTATCGTCGTTATAGGTTCCCTGCCGGTATAAGGTAATGATGGCCCTCTGATTGATGGCAGTGCTGTCCCAGGTCGTTCCATCGGCGAACTGGATGAGGTATGGCCAGAGATTATCCGGAGAGTTCTGATAGGCGAAATAACCGGGAATCCATATCTGGTCCGATGTTCCGTTGATCTTTATGAATAAGTCGTCTTCGAGGCCCTGATTTCCCAATATGGTTACCATGTCAGGCGTTATACCTGGATCCAAGACAATCCTGGGTATTCTGGCAGTACTGGTGGTATACCAGATGTTAACGCCTTCCTGGCCGTCACCGATGCCGAAAAGAATGGTTCCTTCGGTATTCAGGTAGTCGTTGCCTGCCCCGCCGTCCAAGGTATCGTTCCTGTTGCCCCGGAGATTGTCGTCTCCATCTCCACCGGAGAGGAGATTGTTCCCGGTACCTGAAGAATTGCTATTGCCCTCTATGTAATCGTTTCCTTCTCCTCCATACATGATGTTGTTACCTGGCCCACCATACATATAATCATTTCCGGACCCACCATGGAGGGTATCATTGCCGGCAAGACCGTACAGATAGTCATCACCATCATTCCCATGGAGTATGTCGTCAGTGGCATACCCCTGTATCTTGTCACTACCGGCACCACCGCTGAGTATCATCTGCTTGATGGTCTCCCGGGACCACGTTGATCCATCATGGAATGCAATGGCGTCGATGGCATACTGGTCGTTCCCGTCGTTAGTGAAGAAATTTTGTAGCTCAACCTGATCAGTTGTTCCATTGATTTCCACATACAGATCATTCGTGAGGTTGTTGTATGCATCCAATCCCCGCCTTAGAGCAACCATGTCGGGGGTGATCCCCTCCTCAAACTGAAGTATATCGGTGCTCGAGGTATATCCCTGGTCTGTATTGTTGATTACATCCTGGCCGTCCCCTAAACCAAACACATAAGTATCGCTGCCTGCATTGCCGTTTAAGGTATCGTTTCCAGGGCCGCCGTGGAGGATGTCGCTCGTGGAATAACCCTGGATGCTGTCGTTTCCTGGCCCACCCATGAGCGCCTGGTTCTTGATCTGTACATAGTCCCAGTAAGTACCGTCCGCGAACTGGATACCATCTATCATGTGGGAGTTTGCATTAAATACTCCATCATTCAGGAAGTGGTTCTGAACCAGAATCTGATCATTCGTTCCATTTATCTTGAGATACAGGTCACAGCCATCATACGAGATAGTAACCATGTCTGGAGTAATGCCTTGGTCTAATATGATTACATCGTCCCATTGATCCGATTCTGTACCGCTTTCAATAATAGTGTCCTGTCCATCGCCAATGCCAAAGAGATATGTGTCATTTCCTAAACCTCCTGTCAGCGTATCATTGCCTGCACCACCACGAAGGGTATCATCACCTGGTAGGTTACCAGTCCATGTTTCATGTGCTTGATCTCCATCCAGAATATCGTCACCGTCTCCACCGATGAGGAGGTCGTTTTCGTCTCCTCCATGCAAAGTATCATTTCCAATCCCTCCGAAGAGGGTGTCGTTACCTGTGACACCATAGAGATAATCATTCCCAGAGAAGCCAACCATGAGGTCGTGGTACACATCCCCAATAAGATTATCACTTCCTGTGGTACCTGAAACGGCAAGGTTCATCACCTGGAAGATAGAGTTATTGAATACAGGAGCCAACAGATCACTATTTCCATCATCAAGAATCTTAATGAGATTGCTTAATAAAAGATCCTTCATAGAAGGATCTACCTCCAATAATGCTAGCACAGATAACATGAGACCATTAACATTAGCAAAATCAGTGGGATTCTGGGCTAATGAATACGATATGGAGTATAAAATTGTTCCAGCATAGTAGCTTGCGTCAAAACCTAAATGAATTTCATCAACCTCTGGGTCATAAGTTATCGAATCCAGATAATCATATAAATATCCGTTTGCCACTGCAAACTTGACTAACAGGTTGCGATACGCCTCTTCCCACGCTTTCTTATAATAACCCCCGGATGTAACAAGACTATCCTCTTCAAACCAATTTGCATTGCTAATGTGCAGCACATCTAGTCCAGCATATTTCATAATGAAACCAAGCTGCTGGAGGGAAAGATCTACATCAGCAGTGGGGAAATGTATCATGCCGGTATTCGGATCAACTGACAGCGATGGGTCAGGGTCGATCTGACCAAGGGTTATGTTTTCAACCCCAGCCCACTTGAACAGGATCTGTTGGAACTCTGTATCAATATTAGCTAGCGTGATGTTCGGCATGGCGTCAAGCACCGCTTGCTTGAGTATTGAATCAAGGCTCATGGAGATATGTAGATCCGGGATCCTTCCATATCCCTTGAGGTTCGCTACCTGAAGAACTCCCGGATCTAGTGTATACGGACCTACGTACTTTGTCGATTCCGGATAAGACTTGAAGATGACATCCTGGACAGTGGCTGTTGACCCGTTAATCGCGAAGGTTCCATGGGCCACCACCTTGACATCGGGTGTTGCCTGCGTATTCAGGATCGTGTATGAAAGATCTATGGAGGTTATGCCGACTTGGTCCAAGGTTGCGAGTTCGTTAGCCTGACTGATACCGTCGTTGTTCAGGTCCTGCCATATCATGAGGTCGGCAAACTGGGTATCTTGGTTGTTGATAACATTGTCGCTGTTCGTATCGAGCCCGCTCAAGATGTCAAACCCATGACCGTCCTTGTCCCCGAATAGCTCATTGATGTTGTTGATGATACCGTCACTGTTCCAGTCAAGGGCTAGGAAACCGTCATCAGGAGATAGCCAGGCGGCATTGCTGGCAAAGTCGTCAGCATCGAGATCGAAATAGGCATTGCTCTGGGCAAGATTCACATACTCCAGACCATCTCCATCTAGGTCAAGCACAAGGGGGCTGTACCAATTGTATTGTCGGGATTGGCTGTTGCCAATCTGAGCATCAACAGAACCACCATTGTTGCTATCATATCCACCTGAACCTTCACCGTTATCACCGTGTCCACCAATACCACCTGAGGTATCATCCCCAGGAGAGATTGATGGATCAAATGGATTATTTAATCCATATGGATCAAGAGATGGTCCATATTGAATTAGGTATTCCGCCAACTCATTTTGTATTTCCTCCAAGCCAGCGAATGGAATATCACAAAACATAATTTTTGCTATGAATGCTTCTTTAGCTAGGTCTCTGTATATAGTCTCTTTAATATCCATCTCACTAAGAAGAATATTATTAAGATCTTTAACAAGTTTTAAGTCAGCTCTTAATCTCAATTCCATCTCGTTCAGTTGATTCTCTGCATCACGGTAATTGATGTCATGATCCTTACAGGCCTGATCTACCTTACTAGGGGCGCCAGATGCATTCTCGGCTACTTCCCCATCCCAGTTTATTTCACTTGGGGAAGGATCTCTTTTCCCATCGGTCCATCCCAGACCACCCCACCTACCCCCTGCTAGAACTAATGCACTAGGGTGACTTAAGCCGAACCCCTTGAATCCGATTGTAAACTTTTCTGGCATAACCATCCCTCCTCTACATAGAATTGAAGTTATCTCTCAATATTTCTTGCCGACCTCCAATAATTATGAATGCAACTACATTATTCGTGATGGCTGATCAGGGAGGTGAATATCCTTACTTACTCCATCCTGCAACCTATAGATAACTATCTTAGTTTGTTCATTTATCTCATAAACAACCGCAAGCTGTTCTCCATCAGGAGATATTGAGCTGGATAACACTGACCACCCCACCATGTTTGTTATACGGCGATGATTTCCATCAGCAGAAAAAAGATAAAACTGAGTAAATCCACCATTGGTTACAGGATCACCCCGACTTCTAAAACAGAGACGTTCTCCGTCAGCACTCAACATTGGACGACTTGAATAAGCAGAAAACTTAAAATAGGGTTTAAGAGTTTGTTCGCCACCCTGCATCTTATATATTATATTGTATTGATACTTAGATCTTAGTTCCCTTCTTAAATCACCTAGATCCAAACTCGGATAATCAGCAGAAAAGATAAATGATTTATCGTCCAGAAAGTAAGAAGGAGAATGCAGTTCAAAAAATTTAAACCGTGTTAGTCGTGTCTCATTGCCAGTTTTTATATCAATTTCATATATATCATAATCGGCTGCAGGGGTGCGGCCACTCTTTCTGACTTCGCCTGCTTTAACATATATAATTTTTTTTCCTGAGTGCGAAAAGGATGGATATATTTTAGGGCCATTCGTGTTCGTTATCCTTCTTACATTCTTTCCATCTGGGCGCATAATTGCAAGCTGCATCTTATCGAGTTCTAAGTGATGTTCACGAATAGGATAGATGACGAAGACAATCTGTTCCCCATCATATGAATACCGAGCCATTGACCATCGTTCACCTGGTGGTGGCTGATAAGCTGCAAGCTCTCCTTTTCCCAGATCAAATACATTGATCAAGTAGGGCCCTTCACCTTTTCGACGATCGAATAGGATCTTATTGCTGTCATGGGAAAAGCTGATGTAATTAATATATTCAATCTTCGAGTCAGTTGATTCTTTACATCCTGCCAAGCTAAATATTGCGTGCATGAACAAAACACATGAACAGACACCAATTACAAAGAGATAAAATATCCTTTTACAAATGTAATACAGACTCATAGTATTATCTCTCCCTCACGCTTTCATCCACATGCTGTATCAACGGCGACAGGAAGTACTCGATGAGCCTTCGCTTCCCCGTCTTCACCTCGGCGCTCACCGCCATTCCCGGCGAGAGCCCGACCTCTTTCCCATCCACCCACAGGCTCGACTTGGCCATCTCAAGCCGCATTTTGTAGACCAGGCCCAGCTTCTCATCCTCCACCGCATCCCGGGTGATCCCCGTCACCTTCGCATCGATCACCCCGTACCGCGTAAACGGAAACGTGTGCACCTTGATCTCAGCCACCTGTCCTTCTCTTACAAACCCGATATCCTTGTTCTCCACATTCACTTCTGCCTCCAGCTTCGCGCCCCTGGGCACGATCAGCATCAACGGCTGGGCCTCGGTCACCACGCCACCTATGGTCGTCACCACCAGCTGCTGCACCTCGCCAGCCACCGGTGCATACAGCACCTGCTTTGCATTGAGGTCCGTGGCCTTGGTCAGATCTTGTTCCATGGCCTGTCGCTGCCTCTGCGCATCCTGTATCTCGGCCAGCGCCTGCCTGCGCGCCTCGGCATCGAGCGCCAGGATCTCCTTCTCTATGGTCCTCACCGCCGCATCGAGCTGCTCGTGATGCGCCCGCTCCGCAGCAAGTGCCTGGCGCTGGTCGATGAACTCTTTCTGCTTGTCCATGTAGTCGAAGTCCGATACCGCACCCTCGTCCTTCAATCTCTGGTACGCCTGGAAGCGCTTCGTGGTCAACGGCAGCGTCTCCTCCAGCTGCTTGATGACCTCCTCGCTCGTGCGCCTGGCAGCCTGATTCTCCCTCAGCTGCGCCTCGAGCGAATCCCTCCTAGACCGGTAGCTGTTCCACTGCTGGAGCAGGAGCTGAACCTGGTCTTTGTCTGTAGGTAGTGCAGCCTGAAGTCCTGCTACATCCACGGCCCTCCCCGGATCGGCCAGGAGCTTCACGAACAGCTCCTGCCTCTTTATGGTCCCATTGATAAAGGCAAGCTCCTTGGTATACTTGGCCTGGTCCGCACCCGTGAGTGTCCGGTCCAGCTCTATCAGGGCATCGCCCTGGTTCACATACTGCCCCTCCTTCACCAGGATGGCCTTGACCACGGCCTTTTCCAGAGGCTGGATCACCTTGGTGCGGCCGCTCGGGATGATCTTGCCCTCGGCCACTGCCACAACGTCGATGTGGCCGAGGCAGGCCCAGGTCAGCGCTATGGTGAAAAGGACAACGATGGACCAGGCAAGGATGCGTACCGTGGGCGACGGCGGGGTCTCCAGGATCTCCAGGGCCGCCGGCAGGAAGGCGCGCTCAACCTGGATCAGGTGCTTGTCGCCCATGGCGGCCCTACCCGTCCAGGCGTCCTTGAGCGTTGTCCAGAAGGCGGTGCCCACTTATCCCTCCCCCTGTCCCTCTTCCAGAGGTGGAGAGGGGAACCTGTGAGCATGATCGGCCTTGACGACCTTGGCGAAGGGCTTGCCCTGGGTGATGATTGCAGGCCTGGGGGGTTGCGGCGGCTCGCTCTGGAAGCTGTGGAGCTTCGCATAGTAACCGCCAGCCGCCAGGAGCTCGGTATGGCTGCCGGTCTCGATGATGCGGCCCTTTTCCATGACGATGATGCGGTCCGCGTGTCTCACCGTGCTCAGGCGGTGGGCGATGACGAGCACGGTCCTGCCCTGGCAGATGCCTGCCATGTTGTCCTGGATGATGCGCTCGGACTCGTAGTCCAGTGCGCTCGTGGCCTCGTCGAAGATGAGGATGCGCGGGTTGGTGATGAGCGCCCGGGCGATGGCCAGGCGCTGGCGCTGCCCGCCGGACAGGTTGCAGCCCTGCTCGCCCACCAGGGTGTCGTACCCCTCGGGCAGCTCGGCGATGAAGTCATGCGCCCCTGCCAGGGTCGCTGCGCGTACCACGTGGTCCATGGCTAGGCCCGGGTCGGTGACGGCGATGTTCTCCCTGATGGTGCGGTTGAACATGAAGCTCTCCTGCAGCACCACCCCGATGTTCCGGCGCAGCCACTGGGTGTCGACGATGGACAGGTCAGCGCCGTCCACCAGGATGCGTCCCGCCTCGGGGATATAGAGCCGCTGCACCAGCTTGGCCAGCGTGCTCTTGCCCGAGCCGGAGCGGCCCACGATGCCGATGACCTCGCCGGGTTTGATGTCCAGGCTCAGGTCGTCGATGACCAGCGGCCGGTCCGGAAGGTACCGGAAGCGCACGTGATCGAAGCGGACCAGCCCCCTGATCTGGGGTAGGGTGCTGCGGTTGGCCGCATAACCGGGTTCCTTCGGGGTGTTGAGGATGTCTCCCAGGCGCTCCAGCGAGATGCCTGCCTGCTGGAAGTCCTGCCAGAGCTGCACGAGTTTCAGGATGGGCCCGCTCACCCGGCCCGCGATCATGTTGAACGCGATGAGCTGGCCCACGGTGAGCTCGCTGGCCATGACCAGGTGCGCACCCCACCAGATGATGCCCAGCGTGGTGCACTTGTTGATGAACCCTGCGATCTGGTTGGCCACGTTGCCAAGGTTCTGTGCCCTGAAGGAACTGGTGACGTACTTGGAAAGCTGGTCTTCCCACCTGCGCTGCATCTGGGGCTCCAGTGCCAGGGCCTTGACCGTCTGAATGCCGACCGTGGCCTCGGTGAGGAAGGCGTGGTTGGCAGCCCCGTGCCTGAAACGCTGGTCGAGCCGGTGCCGGAAGATGGGGGTGATGAACAGGGACAGGAGCACATAGAACGGGATGGTGCAGAGCACCACGATGGTCAGCGTATGACTGTAGAACCACATGACCACGAAAAAGATGATGGTGAAGGTCAGGTCGATGATAAGCGTGAGCGACGAGCCCGTGATAAAGTTGCGGATGGTGTCGAGCTCGCGCACCCTGGCCACGGTCTGGCCCACCTGCCTGGCCTCGTGATAAGCGAGAGGAATGCCGGTGAGGTGGTGGAAGAGACGCGAGCCCAGCTCCACGTCCACCCGGTTCGTGGTGTGGCTGAAGGTATAGGTGCGTAAGCCTGTCAGCAGCGAGTCGAAGAGCGATATCACGATGAAGCCGATGGCCAGCACGTCGAGCGTGGTGAGCCCCTTGTGCACCAGCACCTTGTCCATGACCACCTGGAAGAACAGCGGGGTGACCAGGGCGAAGAGCTGGAGGAAGACCGAGGCCATGATCACCTCGCCGAAGAGGCGGCGGTACTTGACCAGGGAGGGGATGAACCAGTTCAGGTTGAAGGGACGGTGCGCGCCAAACCCGAAGACGCCCCGGGGGGTGAGCAGGATCATGGTGCCTGACCAGCGCGACTGTAGCTCGTCGGCGCTTACCGAACGGACTGCGGGCGGGGCAAGCTCCTGGATGAGGACCTTCTGGAGAGCGCCCTGTTCGTCCCGGGCGACCTTGGCGATGATGAAGAATGTACCCTGCGTATCAATGCCGATTGCAGGGAGGATCGCTGAGCTGAGCCGATCGAGGGACGAATCCACCTTCCTGGCCCTGAAGCCCAAAGTCTTGGCTGCCCGGAGGATATTCTCCGGGGTGAACGGCGTGCCCGGATTGCCGAATTCGTGCCTGATACGGTCGGGGTCTACGGCAATCTGGTGAAACTGGGCGAGCACAACAAGCGCAAGTATGCCACTGTCATCCATGCCCTTCTGCCTTCTAACCTCCCTGAAATATTTGATGCTCAGGAGGGGGGTAAATATCAATACATTAATCTAATAATATATCATTAATTGATTATACCCACATCTTGTCAAGAGAAAAGTTGATGGCCTATGTAAGGGTAGGAGTCTTTTATTAGATATTATATCAAATGCAATGAACTGAGTCGGGTATTCCAAATCATAGATAACATACTATGATCATCGCACTGCTAAAAGTGAAGATTCCTTCGATAAATGTATGCCTCCAAAATCAACTAGGCAACCATTGATTACGCAAAAGACTCTTCGGTTTGAATAGCCACCAGAAACAGAATGTTCTGCATCATACTTGACAGTTTCTGACCACTGAATGTTTCTGACCATAATCATATCTTTGCCACCAGAGACTATAACTGTGATAAATGTATGCATTAAAGTATCCCTGAAAACTGTACACATTGAATTGAAAGCGATCACTTTTCAGATCCTCACGTAATCCGACCACCTCCTCATGGTGAGTCTGCCGACCAGGCTCACGGCTTTGCGGGGCAGGAGCCTGACCATGACCAGGTGGAGCGCCCTGTTCTGCCATCCCGGAACCGTGCAGAGTTTTCCCTGCTTGAAGGCCCGGTATCCCTGCTCCACGACCTCGTCGATGGTCTTGAATGAGATGGTGAAGGGGATGAAGTCCCTGGGGATCCCCGCATCATTGATGAGGGCCGTTCTGGTGAAGGGCGGGTTCATGGTCGCAACGACGATCTTGGAGCGCCAGGGAAGTTCTCCCGTGACGGCCTCGGAGAGCGACAGCGTGAAGGCCTTGGTGGCCGCATAGACGGCCAGTGACGGCAGGGGCTGGAAGGCGGACACCGAGGATACGTTCAGGATCGCGCCATCGTCCTTATCCATCATGGAGGGAAGCACCAGCCGCATGAGTTTCATGTATCCGATGCAGTTCAATGCCACGATCTTCTCCATGCGGGCCAGGTCCATGTCGGCAAAGCAACCGTAGCTGCAGATGCCGGCATTGTTGACCAGGACCTGCACAGGCCCTGCAACCATGACGACCTCGTCATGCAACCGTTCCGGTCCGTCCGGTTCCGTGAGGTCCGCGGAAAACCTCCACGTCCTGATCCCGTGGGCGCGTTCCAGTTCATCGGCAAACGCATCGAGTTCGGCTTTCCGTGCGGGCAGGTCGGTGAGCGCGAGGTTCGCCCCGTCCCGGGCGAAGCTGCCTGCGAGCCCCCTGCCGATGCCCATGGAGGCCCCGGTGACGAGCACGGTCTTTTCTGTGAAATCCAACTTCATGGACCCTCTCTATACAAGGGGGCCCTCCCCATGCAGCTCGGGCCCCCTGATGAGGAGAAACTCAAACCTTTTCGAGTATGTGAATGGTCATGGACGCCTCCTCAACCCCGAGGTTGCCGCCGCCGTTCTCGGTGAGGCCGATGCGGGCGCCTTCGACCTGGCGCTTCCCCGCCTCGCCGCGCAGCTGCGTGACCACCTCGTGGATCTGTGCCAGGCCGGAGGCGCCGATGGGGTGGCCCCGGCACTCCAGGCCGCCGCTCGTGTTGACCGGCAGCCTGCCGCCCAGCGTTGTTGCCCCTGACTCGGCGAAGATGCCCCCTTTACCCAGGGGGCAGAACCCCATGGCCTCGGTCTGGTGGAGCTCGCCGTAGGAGGTGGCGTCGTGGAGCTCGGCCAGGTCGATGTCCTCGGGACCGACACCCGCCGTGGCATAGGCCTGCTTGGAGAGCCGCTCCCCGATGTCTGGCCCGTCGATGTCGCGGTGCATGCCCGAGCCCAGGACCGACGCCCTGATACGAACCGGCCTCGCGTCCGTGAGCTTCTTGAGGTACGATGCGGAACACAGGATGGCAGCCGCGGCGCCGTCGCCTACGGGTGCGCACATGGCCCTGGTCAGCGGGTATGCGACGGGCCTGTCGGCGAGCACCTCGTCCACGGCCATGGTGGTCTGGTACTGGGCCAACGGGTTCAGCGACCCGTGCAGGTGATTCTTGGAGCAGATGACGGCGAGCTGTTTCTGGGTTGATCCGAACTGCGACATGTGCCACCGGGCCCCCATGGCATAGGCGTCCATGAACACGCTCCTGCCCTCCCCGGGAGGGCCTTGGCCCTCGGGAATCTTCACCGTGAAGCGCGTGCTGAGCTCCTCGAACATCTTGAGGTGGGCCGCGAAGTTCTCCACGTCCATGCAGGAAGCATACGCACCGAGCGACATGGCCTTGTTCTCGTGGGTGATCTTCTCGGAACCCAGGGCCAGCACCACGTCGAACATGCCCGCCCTGATGGCCGTGTAGCCGAGGTACATCGCCGTGGAGGCCCCTGCACACGCGTTCTCGCAGTTCACGATGGGGATGCGGTCCATGCCGATGTCCCAGAGCATGACCTCGCCGCGGATGGAGTGCTGGCCTGCGAACATGCCCCAGAAGGTGTTGGACACGTAGGCGGCCTGAATGTCGTCTCTTGTCAGCCCCGCATCCGTGAGCACGAGCTCCACGGCGTCCCTGGCCATGCCGCGGACGGAACCCTGAGGGTACTTGTTGAACCGGATCATGCCGGTGCCGATCACATAAACGTCGTTCATGACGGGTTCTCCTTCGATCTCATCGGCGTCATTCCTCCCGCAGGATCAGGCCTGCCGCCGCCAGGGCGAGGATGTCGTTGGAGCCGTCCTCGATCATGCTGGCTCTGGCGTCCCGGAAGATCTTCTCGATGGGGTACTCCTTCGAAAGCCCGTTGCCGCCGAAGATCTGCATGGCGTCGTTGGCCACCTCGAAGGCCGATGTGGTGGCGAAGACCTTGGACGCGATGGAGTACTCGGTCTTGGGCGGGGTTGTGGAGAGGTTGAACTGGAGCGCTGCCCGGCTGAAGGCACGGGCGAGTTCCACCTTGGAGAACATGTCGAAGAGCTTCTTCTGCACGGTGAGGTGGTCACAGAGCCGCTTGCCGCCCTGGATGCGCTCCTTGGAGTAGGCGAGCGCCAGGTCGTAGGCCGACTGCGCCACTCCCGTGAAGAACGCACCCATGCATGCATTGGCCGTGGCCAGCGTGATGTCCGTGAACATCTCGTAGCTCTCCGGGTCGATGATCATGTCCTCGACCGGGATCTCGGCGTTGTCGAAGTAGATCTCTCCCTGGGGCAGATCGCGCTGGCCCATCTTGTCGAGCGGCTTGCCCCGGGAGACGCCGGGCTGGGTCAGGTCGATGAGCCCGATGCCGCCGCCGGACATGCCCTGACCAGGATCGATATTGACGAAGACCGCCGCCTGGGTGGCGATTGTCCCGTTGGAGACCCAGGCCGCCTTCTGGCCGTTGAGGACATACCTGTCCCCCTTCTTCACCGCCTTGACCTGCTGGGTGATCTTGGGGTTGTGGAAGCAGTCCGTAAAGGGCATGAGGATGTCCGAGCCGTGGTCCGGCTCGGTGATGGCCCAGCACGACATGACGCTGGCGTCCCTGCAGCGGGTGTAGGGCAGGATGAACTTCTCGATGTGGTGGTCTTCCGCGATGAGCGACGAGTAGAAGGCGGAAAAGCACGACACGCCGATGGAGACCGCGAATCCGGCGCTGCCGTACCCGATCTCCTCGAACACCATGTGGACGCCCAGCGCGTCGAGGCCGAGGCCGCCGTACTCGTCCGGTATGAGGACGGTATGGTAGCCGTTCTCGTACATCTTCTTCATGCAGTCCCAGTAGGGAGACCCTGCGGCTATGACCTGCTCGGGCGTCATGGCGTCGAGTTCGATGGACGCCGGCCTGAGCACCTCCATGGCGAACTTGTGGGCGTTCTCCTTGAGCGCCATGTGCTCGTCGGTTATGTCGAGATTCAGTTCAGTGTATGGCATGAAATCCTCCTTTGCGATGCCTCAATGTATCCCCTGTCACTTGTAGTCTTCGTATTTGTAGATGGTGCCGCCTCCTGCGAGAAAGTCCTCCCGGAGCTTCCGGTCCAGGGCCTTCTCCGAAACGGTCTTGGGGATGTCGGGGACGATCTGGAGAAAGCTCGGGATGAAGTTGGGCTCCATGTCCTTTTTGCACTTGTCGTAGATCGCCTTCGGGTCGATGGTCTTGCCCTCGAAGGGCGACATGGCGGCCACCAGATCGCTCTCGCCCGGGGCCCCTGATGCCGCGGGCACGCCGTAGACGCACACCTCGCTCACGTCGGGGTGCTCGCCGATGACGCGCTCCACGTGGTCGGGCTGGATGAAGTCTCCTGCCCGGCGGAGCTCGGTGCCTTTCCGGAAGTCGAAGTAGTACCACCCCTCGGCGTCCCGGTGGACGATGTCGCCGCTGCGGAGCCACCCGCCCAGGGTCTTCTCCTTGGACGCCTCGGGAAGGCCGAGGTAATCAACCTTGGTGTCGCCGCGGACCATCCTGCTGATGAGCTCTCCCTTCTGGCCGACCGGCACCTCGTTGTCGTTCTCGTCCACCACCTTGAACTCCATGATGCCGGGTATGGGTTTCCCGAAGGAACCGATGGGCCCCTTGCCGATGGGCTTGTAGGCGAAGCCCCCCTCCACCGCGGCATACCACTCGAGGATCTTGACATTGAAGCGCTTCTCGAAGGTGTCCCAGATGGCGGGAGGGGTCCCGGCGCTGATGACGACCTCCACCGGGTTGTCGGCATCGTCGGGCTTTTCCGGCTCGTTGTAGATGGCCCCCATCATGCCGCCCAGCAGGGAGAACGTGGTGCACCCGTACTTCCTGCAGATGTCCCAGATGCGGCTCTTGGTGAAGCGGGGGCTGAACACGGCCTTGATCCCCGCGTACAGGGCGGGGAACAACGTGACGGCCTGCGCGTTGCCGTGGGTGAGCGAGAGCCCGTTGTACAGCACGTCGGTCTGTCTGTACTTCCAGACGAGCTGGTTGAGTATGTTGTACACCCCGGTGCGGTTGTTCCTGATCTTCACCCCCTTGGGGTCACCCGTGGTTCCCGAAGTGTAGATGATCTGCATGGGATGGCGCACGTCGAAGACCTTTTGGTCCACCCGCTGCCAGGAGTCCTTCTCGAGGGTCTCGTTCAGGACATGGAATCTGCTGTCAACGGGGATGCCGTGCTCGGGACGGTAGGCCACCGAGATGAGCTTGACCTCCCGGAG
>Ga0209096_1001377_pt1 | contig 27111 bp, 24 predicted proteins | sample AD_UKC034_MetaG_FD_184407 | JGI IMG/M metagenome (GOLD analysis project Ga0209096, IMG submission 184407) | Active sludge microbial communities of municipal wastewater-treating anaerobic digesters from USA - AD_UKC034_MetaG (SPAdes) (version 2) | ecosystem: Engineered > Bioreactor > Anaerobic >... | reverse complement strand
GAATTATTAAAGAAGAGTATTTAGAAACGTATGAAATTAATAACCTCAAAGATGCAAAGGGACTACTCCAAGCTGTTGTAGATTTATACAATAACGAAAGGCCACATATGAGCATCAGCAACTTCACACCAAACAGTATTCATCATTCAAAAAATAGAATAAAAACAGAAAGATTATGGAAGAATTACTATCGGAAACAAAATACATTTGTAAACACATTTCAGGACTAAAAATGAACTGTAAACTAATAGCAGGATTAATCAATTAAACTGTAAACTTTTTTCAGGACGAGTCAGTGATTTGTTATTTTTGGATGCGAACAATGGTTGTTAGAGGGACTGACGTTAGCTGTAAGGCTATATAGGATAGTGCTTCTATCTAATTTTTTGACTCAGGCTGACAATCTGACATACAAACTTTGACGGCATGACTTCTGATTAGGTGAGCCATTATTAACTCATAATTTATTTCATATGGCAAACCTACACTCACAGTTCAAAAAGTTTGAAGAACGAATTTCATTAAGCTCTACACAAAGAGATTTGATTGTAAAGCGGCATTCAGGATTAAGGACAGTAATAACAAATTACTTTAAGCAGAAAAATGGAGTTTCGGTGCCTGACTTTTTTATTCAGGGTTCATACAAAATGAACACAATGGTTCAAAAGAAAGACGGGAGTTTTGATGTTGACTTAGGTATTTTCTTTCCTCAAAAACCAAGTCTTACTCCTACTACAATGCAATCAAATGTTCTTGAAGCCGTAAAGAACCAAACAACAAGTGGAGCACAGCATCTAAAAAAATGTATAAGAGTAAATTATGTTGGTGAGTTTAACGCAGACTTACCCGTTTACTATCAAGTTGGGACAAATGGACAAGCATACATCGCAGTAAAAAACGGTGACTGGTTAAAGGACGACCCAGAAAAATTTGTGAATTGGGTAAACGACAATCGCAAGTCAAAGGAAATTGCTAACGATGGACAACTTTTGAGAGTTATTAAATATCTCAAAAGATGGGCTAATCTTCTTCCATTTAAAACGCCAAGTGGTGTTGCTTTGACAGTTTGGGTTTGCAAAAACTTTTCTGCAAGCAGAGACAGAGATGATGATGCTTTCTCAAAGACAATTAATAGTATGTATTCAAGTTTTACAGGATTTTTCGGTTCTGTATCTTGCCAATGTCCAGTTGAACCTTTTGACGATTTGGTAAGCAATCTTGACAGCAATCAAAAAGACAAGTTCAAAGAAGCGTTAGGAAAATTAAAAGATGATGCGACAAGAGCATTAGGTTCATCGGACACTAATACGGCTGTATCATACTGGGCAAAACATTTAGGTGATAATTTTAAACTATAATCAATGACAGACCTCAAACCAAAAATATTTATTGGCTCATCTACTGCGGGTATCTCTATTGCAACGAAAGCCAAACTCAATTTATCAAGCGTTGGAGACTGCTTTTTATGGAATGAACCAAATATTTGGGAAGCAAACAGAAGCACCTTTGAAAACCTGCTTCGCATGGTTTCCTATTTTGATTTTGGTGTGTTTGTGGCAACAGCAGACGACTTAATGCTGACTAATGACAAAATAGTAATTGAGGCAAGGGATAATGTGATTTTGGAAATGGCTTTGTTTTGCGGAGCAATGGGACGAGATAAAGCTTTCCTATTAGTTGAGGACGGAATTAAATTGCCATCCGACTTTAATGGAATTTATATGCCCCGCTTCAAACCTAATGATGACAGCACAATCAAAACGGCATGCGATGAATATGCAAATAAAATAGATGAACATTACAGTTTAGGACATCTTAGCTTATATCCTACAACTGCTTTAGCTATTGGCTACTACAAAAATTTTATGACTGGACTTGTTGAAAGTGCACAGGAAGCAGAAGAATTAGAGATTGGCGGAGTTAGGTATTCTGACTATAAACTTAAAGTTGTAATTCCAAAAGACCTTAAAGGTATGATTAGGGAAAAGGCAGCACAATTTTATAAGCGACATGGCTTCATTGAAAATGCCATGAAAACAAAATACAGAAAACATCCTGCATGGTTTAAACTTGACCCTTCTCAAGCACCAGTTGCTATTCTCTATGATATGCCAAGCACATTGACAGGCATTGACGATGCCATAGAAATGATTTTACAAAAGAGGTTTCAGGGACGGACTAAGATACAAGAGGTAATTGAGCAGAGAGAACTTAACAACTTTAGGAGAGTATTACAAATGCAAATTGACAGAAGCCCTTTTGCAAAAGCGACAGTAGAAATCATTGACGAGTTTTGACCATGAAACAAACTGACACTAAACTTATAAAGACAACTCAAGATCTTTTTGACCTTACAGCAGACAACATTGTATCAAGAATTCAAAATTCTGCCGGTTTGACAAAGTTTGCACACAGACGAGCAAAATTTGAAGGTTGGCTTAAAGTAGAACTTATTGACATTCTAGTTCAACAAGAACAAAATGCCTTACCAGAAATAGAACGAATTGACATTTCATTTGACACAGTTGGAATTGAACTAAAAACAGTAAACACAAATATTCGTTATCCAAACGTCATAAACAAAAAAAGACCAATTACAAAAAATATTAACGGAATTATTGAAGACATTGAAAACCTTAGGACAACTAATTTTAATTACAAATTTGTTGTGTTCATTGCGTTCCCAATTACTCACGACAATAACAACTGGCAGACACATTTGAAGCGAATCACAAATAACTTAGAAAATTATCTTTATAGGCAATTTAACTTTGGTAACAATATTCCGGGTGTAATTTATTACGGACAAGTGATATAATATGAGAGCATTTAAAATCAAGACAGAATGAAACACAGCTGGTAATAAGCGTTTGGCTCAATTGTAGGTGACGTGGTTAATTTAACTTTCTACCTCTCATCAACTTTTGTGGTGTATTGACAGTTTTGTGCTCTGAAATCCGCCCGAAAGCGTTACCATCAAGCGTAGAGAACAACACGACAACATCAAACAGACGAAAAAACAAGAAAAAAGTAAATCATTTTAACAGGTGAGCACAGACATAAAAACGATATTACAAACGGACAGCATCTAAACCGACATGCTGACCAACCCTATGTTTTTTATTTTTTTCCACCGAACAAAAAATTTTGAAATGCCATCGTACAAATGGCACATTTGCTTTTGCCCCACCCACAAGCCGAGCCCGAAATAAAATGAAAGAGTGTTTTCTCCCAAGCTTTGTTCAAAACATTCCTTTAATTTCAGAGGCAAAGTCCGATTGTTATTCCTACATTTGAAAACTATTTTTTGACAATGATTGTAGGAACTGAGAATAAGAAAAAGCCAAAGCAATACCCTTCCAGAGAGGAGGACAAGGTTGCTATTTGGGAAGATGGGAGGCAGCTTTACCTGATTGATTTCAGGGATTTTGACAAACATCCTAATGGAAAAAAGAAAACTCCCAAAATTCATTTAAACGGACATGAACTCAATGACCTCAATGGCAGCGAATGGACACTTCACAGCAAAAGCGTTCAGACATTCAATAGTCCGATAACAGAAAAGAGAAGAACTCATGGAGCAGCATTTCCGATTGCACTTGCAAAACATTTCGTAAAAATTTATTCAAAGCCAGGTGACACAGTTCTTGACCCTTTTGCTGGTGTTGGAACTACACTTGATGCAGCAAACATTTTGAAACGACATTCAATCGGCATTGAACTCAATCAGGATTTCATAATACTTTTCAATCAAGGTATTGACCCGAAAGACGGCAAACCAAATTCTGACTATCGCAGAATTGTCATTCAAGATTCGGCAATGAATATTTACAAACATTTGCCTGCTGTATCGGCTGATTTTATTTTGACTTCACCGCCTTATGCAAATTTGCTAAACAAGATTCGTGAGAATTTTGCGGACAAAGATTTTGCGGGCAACACTTATAAAAATCAAAGTAGAAAATTAGCAAAACCATATTCAAAGCACGAAGAAGATTTGGGGAATCTTTCTTATGAAAATTATTTATTGAGAATGAAAGAACTTTTTGCTTCTCTCTTGCAAGTTGCGAAGGAAGGTGCTTACAATACTTGGGTTGTGCGGGATTACAGAGATATGGACAGCAATACTCCTTACATCAATTTGCATGGCGATCTTATGCGTGTTGCACAAGAGGCAGGTTGGAAAATGTGGGATATCATTATTTGGGACCAGTCAAACCAAAGAAAATTAGTTCGTTTAGGAGGAAATAAAGCAAGACGATATTACTTCAACATCGGACATTCATTTATACTTGTATTCAGGAAAAATATTAAAGGCGAAAAATTCTAATGATAGCGGACAACCAAAATAAAAACAGCACTTATTTCACTCACGACTTTCATCCGTATCCTGCGAAATACACTCCACAGCTTGTAAACAAGTATTTCAATTTGTATTGTAAGCGTGGCTTTACAATCATTGACCCATTTTGCGGAAGTGGAACGACAGTAGTTGAAGGTGTGCTGAATGGAATGGATTCAGTCGGCATTGATTTGAATCCTATTGCATGCCTGATTTCAAAAGCAAAATCAAATTCCTACTCACAGCAAGAAATTTTTGAAATCAAAAATTTCATTGCTGAAATTCAGCCACTACCAAACAATGGCTTATTCACAATCGGAAATGGGAACGGAAAATCAAACAGAGCAATTTCAATTCCTGACTTTCCAAATCGTGACCACTGGTTTCAAACAAATGTTTCTTTTGAGTTGGCAATACTGAAATCTAAAATTGACAGAGTAGAAAATTCAAAAGTCAAAGACCTATTGATTTGTGCATTCTCAAAAATTATTGTCCGAGTTTCAAACCAAGACAGTGAAGTGAGATACACTGCGAAGAATAAAAATCATCCTGACGAAATTGTTTTCTCATTATTCATTGCGACAATTTTAAATTACATTGAAGAGTTAAACGACAAAGAGCATTTCATTTCTGCAAACGCAAAAATTCTTAATGGTGATACGAATGAAGTTTTAAAAAACTTTTCGGACAATCATTTTGACTTTGTAATTACTTCACCACCTTACATCAACACTTTTGATTACTACTTATATCACAAATTGCGAATGTTTTGGTTAGGTTACGACCACAGACCAGTTCGTCAAAAGGAAATTGGAAATCATCATCGCATTGACACTAAAAAATTTGAAATAGCAAAAGCGGAATACATTCAGTCAATGACTGAAATTATGAATGGACTTTCTAGAGTTTCAAAACCCAATTCATATTTTGTAATGGTAATTGGTGATGGCATCGTTGATGGAATTACGATTGACATGAGTAAAGTAATAGCAGAAATTTGTGAGCATTGCGATTATGAAATTGAAAATGTTGAGAGCGTAAATCTTTCAGACATCACTCGTTCATTCAATAAAAAGTTTTCAAACGCACCAAAGAAAGAACACAATATAACCTTAAAGAATAAGAAGTAATTCATGCTGTATTTTGAAAACTTAGAAAATATTATTTTCCATCGTCACGAAATGTTTGAAGCTGACGAACTCATTGTTGTTTCGGGTTATGTTGGCCCGAAACCAATTGAACGGTTGCATGAATTACCTTTTGAAAGCAGAGTTATTTATGGAATGTATGGTGATGAATAAATTAAACCTATTCTTCACAACACATTACTCACTTTACAGAATTCTATTGACAATCTAAATATTTTTTATTCCAGATTTCCCGTTCATGCAAAATGTTACGCATGGAGAAACCAAGGGAAAATAGTTCATGCACTCATTGGTTCAGCAAACTTTTCAAAGAGTGGATTGAATACTCCTTACAAGGAAATTTTAGCCGAAACAACAAGAGACACCTTTACATCTCTGAACAATTACATTCAGAGAATCTTAAACAATTCTATTTCATGCCTTGAGATTGAAGCGGCAGAAATTCCTATTCCTGTTCCAGATGAAATTTGTTTACTCTCTCTTGTTGGCAGAGATGGAGAAGTTCAAAATGCAGCAGGATTAAATTGGGGGCAAAGTCTAAATGGACATATTAATCGTAATGATGCTTATATCACAATTAGGAATCAGGATATACTTCATTCACCGCATTTGTTTCCCCCAAAACAACTTGCACCAACTCAACCAGACGGCAGAGGAAGACCTCAAAGGCATAATGATAAGATTGATATAATTTGGGATGATGGCACTACGATGGAAGGAATCTTTTTTGGCAATCAAACTATCAATGGAATTCTCTACCCGAAACAAGCAGGTTCATTTCCGTCTTATAGTGAAATGGGAAAATATTTCAGGAAAAGACTAAGAGTTCCGCTTGCGCAGCCGATAAGACGACATCATCTTGACAGATATGGGAGAATTGATGTTGGCGTTTCACTGATAAGCGAAGGCGTTTACAAATTTGACTTCTCGGTTTAGCCAAAGTTCATAACAAGCACATTTTATTTTTTGCATTCGCACAATGCCAACGTACAAAAGAATACACTCTTGCAAGCCGTAACAAGCCAACGAACCGACCAAAGCTTGCAAAAAAGTGTACTTCTACCCTACTCGAATAACAAACATTAAACCTGAAAAACAAAAAAGCGGCAAGCTATAACAATGTTGATGTAATGCCTCTACCCTATTTTGGGGAATGCTATATATATATGTAACATGATGTGAAGCGGTGTGTGTGGCAGGCTGAGGTTATGAGAGGAGAAAACGTTGAAGGAAGTTGAGGAGGATATGGTTGGTTGCGAAAAAAAGATGCACTGCGGCTGAAAAATATTTTTGGGAAAGTGTAACCCTGAGGATGGTTTTTGCATAAAAGGGGTAATCTTGCATCTGAATTGCGGGAATTTCAATTCAGATGCAAAGTTAGCAAAAAAAAATAAAATTTATTAATTTAAAACAAATTTAATTATGAACAAGAGATCTAAAGAATCGTGGATGCTCTGGAAGCATTCGAAAAATTCTGCTCAGACAACTCAACAGTATGGAGCAGCGTAACAGCCTTCGGCACTGCATTGACTGCATTGAGGCTAAAGATTAACACTATTTATTCGACTGAGAGCCGACAGGAGGAGAATAATAAAGGTGTGACGCATACGAAGGCGGAGACCAAGGCAGAGCTGGCCAATACTACAGTGGCGGTGTCGAATGCGATGCAGGCTTATGCAGTGAGCATTGGCAACCAGACGCTGTTTTATCAGATGAGTACATCGTTTAGCAGTATGATGTATGCTAAGAATGAGGATGCGATATCGCGTGCTCAGCTTGTGCTTGATAAGACGAAGAGTATTCCGGTGGCAACGCTGACTCCGTTTGGGATTACGGATCCGGTGATAGATGCGCTGACGGCAATTATTGCTACGTTTACTTCGGTGGCACCGAGTACACGAAATGTGGTTACGAATAAGACGGTGCTTACTAACAACCTGAAACAACTTGTGAAGGAAGGGAGTGATATTATGCGTAAGACACTGCTGAAGCTGGGCCGCCAGTTTATGGCAACTGATCCTGATTTTTATGAGGGGATGGTGGCGAATGCGATGGTGATAAATCGCAACATTCATGCAAAACTACGTTTGACGGTGAAGGATGCGGAGACTGCGCAGCCGCTGACAGGTGTGCTGATAGAAATAAGCGAAACGGCATTGCAGGGTATGACGGATATGAGTGGCAAGTGTACGATAACTAATGTGACAGAGGGCACGTATAATGTGGTGTTGCGCAAGACAAGTTATGAAGTGTACACGATAGAGAATGCGGAGTTTAAGCGCGGAAAATCATTTAGTGCTACCGTGGATATGGAGCCAACGGTGGTGGAGCCGGTAAGTGAAGTGCCTCCTGTGCCGGTGGTAAATGATGATACGGAAGAGGAAGCATAGGAAAGAAGTTTTATTAATTTTAATTTTAATATTTTTGGAAAGCCTCCCTGTTGCAGGGAGGTTTTTTCGTTTATGGAGATGGAGGGTGTGCGAATGACAGCTCACGGTTTAAACCGTGAGCTGTGAATGTTGGAATGGATAAATTCATTCCAAAAAAAATTGTGAACATTGTCCACGTGTATTCCATAACCCATGGTAAAAACGGTGGGTTAATTGTGGGAAATGGATAAATCCATTAATATATTTTGCATTGCGAAATAGCTCACGGTTTAAACCGTGAGCTATGAATATTAAAACGGATAAATTTGTTCCAAAAAAAATCGTGAACATTGCATACGTACATTCCATAACCTGCGGTTAAAACGGTGGGTTAATTGTGGGAAATGGTTAAAACCATTAAAATATTATGCATGCGAATGATAGCTCACGGTTTAAACCGTGAGCTGTGTAAATTTGTAAAACAACCGGTAACCGTTTTAACGGTTTAAAAAATGAGAATTAAAAATTATAATATGCCACACTCATTCAATAAAATCTGGATACACGCCATTTGGGCAACAAAAGAAAGAAGATCATTGATTAAGGCTTCTATTGAGCAAAAGGTGTATCAATTTATTTCGGAGCAATTCAGAGAACAGGGATGCCCGGTAAGAATCATTAATGGTATGCCCGACCATTTACACAGTTTGTTTTTGTTGAATCCGGAAAAATCAATAGCTGATGTAATCAAACAGATTAAAGGAAGCAGCTCATATTTTATAAATCACCATGATTTCATTCCCGAGAAATTTTCATGGCAAACAGGTTATGCTGCTTATTCTGTTTCTGAATCAGCTGTAGAAAAAGTTTTTGAATACATTAAAAATCAGAAATCGCACCATCAAAAGAAAACTTTTCAGCAGGAATATGAAGAGTTTTTAAAACTATACAAGTTTAATCATGATGGTAAATAGCAAAGAACAAAAAGACCAATTGGTTTAATATTAATGTTAAAATGGTTAAATCCATTAAAATATTATGCATTGCGAATCATAGCTCACGGTTTAAACCGTGAGCTATGAATGTTGGAATGGATAAATTTATTCCCAAAAAAAATCGTGAACATTGCATACGTACATTCCATAACCTGCGGTTAATACCGTGGGTTAATTGAGGGAAATGGATAAATCCATTAAAATATCGTGCATTGCGAATCATAGCTCACGGTTTAAACCGTGAGCTATTTAAATTTGTGAAACAACGAATAACCGTTTTAACGGTTTAGAAACAAGGAGACAATATGATTTTTAGGTTTGAGGTGTGATTGTGTATATTTGGGGGGGGATAATGATTGTGCATTTGTAAGAACAGAGAACTTTAATGTTTGAAATATAAAACACTAAAACGGAGAAGCCGAAAACCGACCAGAGTAGGCAATAAATAATTAACGCAAATGAAAAATTTACTTTCTATTACAACACTCTTTATAATGGCATCCATATTATATGGATGTACTGCGCCAGATAAAGTTAAATCGGACACAGCAGTTGATAACACAGAAATTTCAAAGCAGGCAGTTGACAGTGCTTTTAAGCGAATGTGGCAGAACGTTACTTACACGAACCTTGCCGGCTATATGAAGACAGATGTTGCAGATGATTTTTTTGCGATTGACGCAGACGGAGTAAGTGCAAATATGGAAGAAACGCTTGCTGACACGACAAGATTAAAAATGCTTGAATCATTAAAGTTTAAATTTTTTGACCAGAAGATAAAAGTATATGATCATGTTGCTATTATCAATGGACGAGTTCAGGCTTTTTCGAACGATATATATGCAGCGGAAGTTTTGTACACAGCAGTATTTGTGGAGCAAGGCGGAGTTTGGAAGTATAAAAACTGGCAAGGAACATGGTCGAAAAATTCGCCACCACCACCTGCTTTTGCGAATGAAAAGAAATAATAAAGGAACTGAAACGAAAGAGCAGCACTACCGGTAACATATAATAATTGGATGTGTGAGTATTGAAACGGCTTAATATCGCTCAGCCAATTTTTTGAAACATTTGATTTGTTACTTTTGAATGTGGATAGAGGTGATTGTGCAGAATGAAGTTATGCGAATGGTTTCGCATAAAAATAAATGTCTAAATTAACAGGTTACAAAATATTAATCACTAAAAAAACAGAAAGATGAGAAAAATATTACTTTCTGTAGTTTTTACAACGCTAATCGCTATAACAGCAAACGCACAATGGGCAACAGTTTTAACGGTTTAGAAACAAGGAGACAATATGATTTTTAGGTTTGAGGTGTGATTGTGTATATTTGGGGGAGGTGGCTTTGTGACCGCTTCAACGAATAAAAATAATAGCTTTGCTAAATGGAAGATAACACTACTAACTGGACTCCATTACCTGATGATAACAAATTAAACCTGACGGATAAAAATATTATCAACGAATATGAAGCGAAAGGCATTGCTACGGCTGAACTTTTTGTGTTTGAGTTGGATAGTGAAACAGAAATTTCGACACAATTACTTTTAGAAATACACAGAATTGCATTCTCAGAACTTTATGACTGGGCGGGTAGCTGGCGCACCACAACTGTAACGGTTGGGCAACTAACACCTCCTGATCCATCGAAAATATTACAACTAATGTATCAGTTCATTGATAATTTAAATTTCAAAATTCGCAATGCAGAAAATCTTCAAGACCATATTAACTGCCTGACTTTTGCCCACTATGAGTTTATCCGAATACATCCTTTCAATAATGGGAATGGCAGAACAGGGCGTATTTTGATGAACATTGTAGCTTTAAAATTTGGATACAAACCACTTGAACTTTATTACAGAGAAGGCGATAGCAGAAAAAGCTACATAAGTGCAATGAAAATGGCTGACAATGGAAACTTTGAGCCTTTAATGACCTTGATTAGAAAAGAATTGACCGCCTTTTAATTCTTGCTCTTTCAACAATGAAAAAACAATCTCCTCAACTTTCAACATTGACACTTGCTGGTTTTCCAACGACATTGTTGAGAACACAGTTTTTATCAGCATTTGGGCTAAGAAACTTTTTTCTTTTAGTTGTGGATATTTATCGTGAAATTTCATTGTTGCAAGCAAAGATATAAATTTATTCAACCTTTGACAATAGAACTATTAAAATTGATAAAGAGCAACCTTACAGGAAAGAGCAGCACTACCGGTAACATATAATGATTGGATGTGTGAGTTTTGAAACGGCTTAATATCGTACTGTCGGTTTTTTGAAACATTTGATTTGTTACTTTTGAATGTGAAAGGCGGTGAAACAGACGAACGTTGTGTGGCACTTTGTTGCGACACTATATACAAATTCAATATGATTTGCCGTCATTTTGCCTAAATTGCAAAATACTAAAATGAGTCACATTATCTGAAAATGAAAAAAATAGCAACCCACTTAAGCTTTATAGTATGTATGCATACTGCTGTTGCCCAAAAACCAAACGTAGATTCGATACTTCAAAAAGTCGCAATAGAAAAAGATGAAGATAAAAAAGTTGATTTACTCGTAAGTCTGATATCTTCAGAAATTAATAACGACCCTAAATGGACTATTGAAACAGGATTAAAATTATTGAACCAATCAAAAAGTGAAAATGACAATATTGAATTGTCAGTTGCTTATTCTTTTTTAGGACAAGGGTATCGGCTACTTGGAAACAATATTAAAGCCTTGGATTACCATCATAAAGGTATTGCTGCTGCGGAAAAAAGTAATAACTTGTCTGTTTTGGCGTTCGCAGAAAATCAAACGGCACATATCTATAAAGACAGGCAGGAATATGATAAGGCAATTGACATATATCTGTCAGCAACAGCACATGCAGCTAAAGGAAAAAATGAAAAAATAAAAAGTTGGGGGCCTTTAAATTTAGGAGGTGTGTATCTTTCTATAGGCAAATTAGACTCGTCATTAATGTATTCTCAAAGGGCTTATGAAAATGCTTTAAAAGTAAACTCCATTGTTGACAACCCATATTTATATAGTAACCTTGGTGGCGTGCAAAGCAAATTAGGCAATGCACAGCTTGCTGTAAGTTATTATAACATGGCCATTTCTCAATCGATAGGGTCAAAGAATATCAGGTATTTGAATATAGCATATACAGGATTAGCAGAGCATTATCAGCGATTTAATCAGAAAGATTCCTGTATAAGTTATGCAAAAAAAGCAATTACGGTTGTAAAAAATACTTCGTTTTTTTATCTGAGCAGTAAGCCCGCACAATTACTTACCGATATTTATGAAAAGAACAATTGTGATAGTACATTGAAATATTCAAAAATATTTAAAACGGCAGTTGATTCATTAACCAGTGTCAAAACTAATCAACAAATACAATTAATGACCTTTGAAGAAGATCTACGGCAGCAGGAAGTTGCAGGAGAAAAATTAAAAGCTGAAGAAGAAAGAAAACTAAATATTCAATACGCCTTAATAACCTTGGGCATTATTGTATTACTCACTCTTTATTTATTGCTTAGCCGCAGCTTTATTACTAACGCAAAACTCATAGAATTTTTTGGTGTTGTTGCATTGTTGATTGTTTTTGAATTTCTCAATCTGCTACTTCATCCATTTTTAGAAAGAATAACTCACCACTCCCCCATTTTAATGTTGCTGGCGTTGGTGTGCATTGCTGCATTGCTTGTGCCATTTCATCATAAAGTAGAAAAATGGGCAACATCAAAATTAGTAGAAAAGAATAAAGAGATACGGTTGGCTGCTGCAAAAAAAACTATTGAACAGTTAGAAACAAAGGTGGACGACAAATGAAATTAAAAACATGAGCTCACAACATCAACATTGCCGCAAACCATGTGAACGAAAAGGAAAAAAACAATCTGTTTGTAAAGTGAGTTTTTCAGTTGGCTTCATTAGTTTTACTATTTAACAGCCTGACACAAATATTTAATTAATAATTTAGGACTTCATTTTTATGAAAAGCTTTATTTCATTCATCAGTCTGTTGCTGCTCTCAAATACTTCAAGTGCTCAGTTTGGTGCACCGGTGATTATTGACAGTAATTTTTCAGCTCAGATTAGAAACATAATTGCTGTTGATATAGACAATGATGGTTTGAAAGATATTGTTGCATCACACCAAACAGACACCATCAAGTAGTACAAAAACTTGGGGAATAATACTTTCTCAGCACCTGTAGTTTTAACATCCACTATTGCGAAACCTTTTTTTATTGACACCGGTGATGCAGATAATGATTCGAAAACAGACTTGCTGGTGGCCAATAATAATAGTAATAATTCGCAAGTAGTGCTGATAAACAACAATGGTTTAATCCCAACCATCATTGACAGTGGATTAGATGTTGGAACTTACCGTGCATATTTTACAGATTTTGATAATGACGGAGATGAGGACATTGTTGCATGCAGCGATTTAATGATTACGCTATATCTCAACAATGGTGCAGGTGTTTTTGGCAATAGAATTATATTACTCAATGGTGCCGAATTTTATAATATGACTGTTGCAGATTTTAACGGAGATAACTTTCCTGATATAGGCCTGTGTTCATCAGACGGCATCGAAGTGCTGTTGAATGACACTTCGGGAGGATTGACTGCACCCAACTTACTTGATTTAAAACTTACCGGTTTTATTACCAATGCAGACATTGACAACGATGCACAAAAAGACCTTATTTTCCCAAATAGTTCACCTCATTACGATGTTTATAAAAACACCGGAGGAGGAACATTTATATTAAATCAAACCGTGGCTTTTTATCAACCAAACATTCAGAACCCTCCATTTGCCATAGGTAACGTCAATGCAGACGCATTTCGTGATGCAGTTTATTCAAGCATTAATAACAACAGGTCGTTATATTGGCAGGAAAATGACGGAGCAGGGAATTTTCAAAATGAACAGCTTATTGACAGCACTGAAATGTATGATGCGATTTTTTTGGCCGATATGGATAATGATGGCGATAATGATATTCTTTGGTATGGGTTTAACTTTAATGCCGGTCAGAAAAAAACAGGCTTTATAGAAAATAATACCTTCACGCTGGGGGTTGAAAATATAAAAACATCTCCGGTAAGAATTTATCCCAATCCTGCATCAACGTTTCTGAATATTGAATGTCAGGAAAAGATTACCGGTGTAGAAATATATTCAGCAAAAGGAGATAAAGTTGCCAGGTACAACACATCGAAAATTGATATTTCGAACCTTGCGAAGGGCAGCTATCTGTTGAATGTAACAACCAACAAGAACACATTCACAACTGAATTTGTAAAGGAATAGATGCAATGAAGTGGTGACGAAGATTTGATATTATGACCTGTGAAATGTTTTGATTGAAAAATATTTTCAGATTTGAATATTGATTGATAACCTCAAATGATTTTGTAGAAATACAATATCCCTCCTACTCCGAACATTCAGCTTGAAAAAAAAATTACGGGTAAACGTAATCAAATGGCTTTTGAGTTTTCAGCAGAAAAAATCTGAAACATAAATGTTGGCAAACAAAAAAGGCTGGCTCATATTTGAGACAGCCTTTCATGTTATTCAATAAAACTGTTTTATCGCAACAGTGTAACGGTGCCGTTATAATCGTGGCGCTTGCCGCTCTTAGTTGTTACAACGAGTGAATACACATAGGTTCCCTGAGGTGCAATGCCGCCATGGCCATCGCTGCCATCCCACGGTTTGCCCGGTGAATCGGTTTGATACAACATTTGTCCCCAGCGGTTGAATATTCTCAGTTTAAATCCTGAATAATCCATATTGAATCCCGGGTCGAAGAATACTTCGTTGCGTCCGTCACTGTTAGGAGTAAATGCATTGGGTACCCAGAAAGGATTGACTACAATGGTTTGCTCAGCAGAATCAACGCATCCTGAAATATTTTCTACTATGAGTTTAACTTTAAACTCACCTACATCAGAGAAATAATGTGATACGTTTTGCTCGAAGAGTGTATCGCCAAGACCAAACACCCACTGCCAGCTAACAGCATAGTCTGACTCGTCAGTAAACAATACCGGACCGCTGTAGATGTTGGTCATCATTGGGTCGGCTTTGAACTTAGCAACGGGAAGCGGATAGAAGAATACATCTACATCTTTCATCAGTGAATCAGTACATCCAAACGGATTGGTAACAACTAATTTGATCTGATATGTACCGGGCACTGCAAATACAAGTGATGGACTTAACATGTGTGAGAATACACTGTCGCCCACACTCCACTGGAATGTAGCTCCCGGCATGTATGTTGACTGATTGATGAAATGAATATTGGTGACTTCACATGACTTGCTGGTATCGTTGGTAAAGCTGACAACAGGATAAGGATGTGCAATGAATGCAAACGCAGGTGATGAGTTGGTACATCCGTTGGCATCTGTTACCTGCACTGTATAGTTTCCGGTTTGACTTACGGTAAGTGTGCTTGCAGCACTGTTGTCGGACCAGAGGTAAGATGTGTAAGGCAATGTTGTTGACAATACTGAAGTTGCACCTTCACATACTGCACTCACTCCTGTGATGACCGGTTGCGGCAACGGATTGACAGTAATAGTTGCCATTCCGCTCATTTGTGTACCGGGACAATTGTTGTCGCTGATGGCAGTGAGTGAATAAGTGGATGTGGCAGCAGGGCTTAAACTCAACAGTAGCGGATTCTGAGAGGTAGTAGCAGTTGTTGACTGACCTGTTGCATTATTCAGATAAGTATAGGTAAATGGTGCTTCACCGGTGAACTGTAACTGTATTTGCGCAGTTTGGTTGAGACAAATAACAGGCGAACCTGAAATAACAGCCTGCGGCAAATCGTGAACAATGATGGTGGTGTTTCCTGTAGCATTGGTCTTACAACCATACAAACCTGTTACCAATCCTGAAAGACTATAAGTAGTTGTACTGGTAGGTGTAACAGGAATAGTTACCGAAGGTGTGTTGGACACCACAGGGAAACTGGTAGTGCCATCAGAGTAGGTTACTGCATAAGGGCCATTGGCAGTGAAGTTAAGCGTGATAGAACCTGACGTGCCGTTGCACAATGATGGCGTAGCAGTGGTGATAGCAACTGTTGGATTATCGAGCACAGTGACTGCCACATTCTGATTGATGGTAGCAGGACAATTGTCATCTTCAATGCTAACCAGTGTATAGTTGGTAGTGCTTTGCGGAGCTACATAGAATGAATAGCTGCTGCCGGCAGAATTAACCACACCCGCACCTTGCATCTGGAAGGTAAACGGTGCAACACCTGTAAACTGAATATTTAACTGCGTGCTGTCGCCTTTGCAAAGTGTATCACTTGCTGTTGTTATAACGGCTTGCGGAATGGCATTTACAGAAACTACTGCACTTCCTGAAGCAGGGCCTGCACAGCCGTTGCCATCAATAGTAGCAGGCAAAGTATAAACCGTAGTGGATGCCGGTGAAACAGGAATAGTAACAGAAGTAGCATTGGTAGTAAATGGTCCGTTGCTGACACCACCTGCAAGATAGCTGTAACTATAGGGAGCTTCGCCAGTGAAGTTGATAGTTAAGTTGGCTGAACTGCCTGCACAGATTGCAGTAGTACCTGATAAGGTTGCCCCCGGTGTTGGAACCACACGTACATAAGCTGACTGATTAACGGCATTGTTGGTACAGTTGGCATCACTCAAAGTTATTCCTAAATCGTATGTTGAACTAACGGCTGGCGAAACAGGAATGGTTGCAGAATTTGTTGGAGATGATAATGCACCTGAAGGTGTACCATTGGTTAAGTAAGTATAATCAAATGGCGGTGTTCCGGTAAACTGAATGGTAAGTGTTGTTGAACTTCCGAAGCAGATGGTATCATTGCCAGTGAGTGTTGCAGTAGGAATTTCATTAACAGTAACAGTGGCTGAACCTGCCATGTTAGTGCCTGTACAATAGTTGTCAGAAATAGCTATTGGCGTATAAGTTGTCTGCCCAACAGGAGGAGTAACTGAAACTACTAATGGATTGCTGCTGGTTGTACCACTGACATTTGAAGTACCGTTGAAATAAGTATAGTTAAACGGTGCATTACCTGTAAATGCCAGCGTGAAGTTGGCAGCTACACCATCGCACACTGTTGAATTGCCACTCACTGCCATTGTTGGCAATGGCCTTACAACAATTTGTGCAGTAGCAGGATTAACGGGTGAACTACATCCCATCAAACCTGTTACGTTTCCGATGAGTGAATAAGTTGTGGTACCTGTAGGAGGTGTAACTGTAACGGTAGATGAATTACCTGTACTCGATATTCCGTTGGTAACACTTCCATTGCTATATGAAGTGTTGAATGGACCAATACCTGTAAAATTAATGGTGATGCTTCCACTCTGCCCTGCACACAGATTAGGTGTGGTGGTTGAAATAACGGCAGTAGGCAAAGGCAACACAGTAACTTTTACCGTTTGATTCATGTTGGCTGTACACAACTGATCATTTACCTGAACGAGTGTATAATTGGTAGTTGAGGCAGGTGATACAGGAATTATCTGCGGATTGGAAGATGCTGTTTGAACGCCCTGTCCTGACAACTGATAGCTGAATGGTGCAGTGCCTGTAAACTGAATGCTGAGATTAGCAGAACCACCGCTGCATATAGAATCGGAAGCAGTGCTGATAACTGCAGTTGGCAATGGCCTTACTGTTACACCACCCAAACCACTTACCGAACCTTTACAAACTCCACTGAATACTGAATCGAGTTGGAAGGTAGTTGTAGAAGTTGGGCTTACAATAAGCTGATAAGGATTGTTGGATGTAGTTACAGGTCCGTAAGTATTTCCAAGTCCGTCTTTGTAATAGAATGTCCAGGGTGCAGCACCTGAATTGAAGTTAACCAGCAGGGTGTCCTGATCACCGGTACAAATTGTTTTGTTTCCGCTGATTACAGCCTGCGGCAATGTATTTACAGTGACAGTGGCTGTTGCAGGATTTGTATTGTTGGAACACAATGCATCACTGATGGTAGTACCAAGCGAATACGTTGTAGTGGCACCGGGAGCTACTGTTACTGTATAAGGATTTGCTGATGTATTGAAATTGTTGGTGCCTCCGGGTGATGCAACAATACTTCCGCTGAATGGTCCTGTACCGGTGAAATTAATGGTAAGTGTTGAAGTCTGACCGGCACAGATGGTGTTGGTACCTGTAAGAATTGCTGTTGGTAACGGATTTACAGTTACTCTTACTGTATCGTTGATACCTGAGCGGGTACAACTTTTATCCGAAACTGTAGTAACAATATAATTGGTACTTGCCAGAGGATGTACGTAGAAGAAATAAGGATTTGAAGTGGCATTGGTATTTACAGGTGCTCCCGCATTGGTAACCAATCCAAATGTATAAGGGGAACCATTACCGGTGAAACTTACCTGCATGCGCACACTGTCGTTCAAACAGATTACAGGATTTGTAGCTGCTGTAATATTTGCATTAGGAATTACACGTACGGTAACAGTTACTGTATTTGCTACATTACCCGGACAAGTTTTGGTTGAGCTGGTAAAGTTTACAAATGAATAAGTAGTAGTAGTAGTCGGTGAAACACTGAGTGTAGTAAATGCTGCATTGGTATTTACAGGAGTCAGTGTGTTGGTAGTGTTATCGCGAATGTTGCCAACATAAGGTGGTGTACCCGTAAAATCAACACGAATGGTTGTGGATGAACCTACACAAATGGTATCGTTTCCTGTAATTGACATGGTAGCAGTTGGAACAGGATTAACAACAATTTTTCTGCTTCCTGACACTGTTCCCTCACAGGCATCTTCCACACTTAATAAAGTGTAGGTAGTGGTTGTTGCAGGATTAACGTTTACCACCAAAGGATTGGAAGCAGTAGTACCCGAAATATTTGGACCTGTAGAACTGCTGATAACATAATCCCATGGACCTGTTCCGGTGAAACCAATAGTAAGTGTAGAACTTCCGCCAACACAGATGGTATCATTGGATGTTACATTTATTGTAGCAGTAGGCTTAGGAGTGATAGTAACATTGGCAGTACCTGAGACTGTACCGGGGCAACCGGCAGGCACCGTAATGCTGCCAAGTGTATATCCGAAATTACAATTCACCGGTACGCGAACAATATAAGGTGAAGTATTGGCAACAGCATTGACAACTGTTGTTCCCACACACCCCGGACCCGGAACATTATAACTGAAAGTCCAAGGAGGAGTGCCGGAAAATGTAAACTGAAGATTCACACTGTCGCCAAGGCAGGCACTTGATGGTCCTGATACTGCGATAACACCTGATGGAGCTGATGACACATTCACATTGATATTTGGAGTAGTACTTGTACAACCACTCGGTGACTGAGTAATCACTGCATTATAAGAGCCTGTGGCACAAGCACTGATGTTTGAACTGTTGCCTCCATTGCTCCATGCATAGCTATAAGTAAAACATGGATCATTAGGAACAGGACTTGCTGTTAAAGTAACACACTGCCCCGGACATAAATTAGTTGGTCCTCCTGCACTGATATTGGCAGTAAATGAATTGTCAACACTGATGGTAAAATGATTGGAGTTGGAAACGCATGGCAATGCATCACCAATGCTTACCCAATACTCAATGTTTCCGGTACAGATTGTTGTTGAAAATGGATCGGTAAATGTTGTTGGCCCTCCTTGCGGAATCGTTGTGACTAAAACCGGAGGAGACCCTGGCGGATACGATCGGTAAAGATTATAATTTGCCGCTGCTGTTGGCGGATATGCTCCCTGAAACAGCGAATTCCAGCTTAACTGAATTCCACAATTGTCAACCCCTGACAGATCCATAGTTCTGATAACAGGTGACTGAGCTGATAAGAAATTAACACCGCAGGTTGATTTGGTAACAACATAAAAATAGATGGGCTGTGTAGCAGCGTTGGCACCTATTAAACTTGTAAGTGTAGTACCGAGAATAGTATCTCCTTTTTGCTGATAATGATTTCCCCAGACACTGTCAACAAGGGTAAATGGTCCTCCCGCATTTGTTGAAGCATATATATAATATGCATTGAAAACATTATGCGAATCAATAGGCATAGGTGGATTCCAGTAGAGACCAACATCACCTGCAGGATTCAATACAGTAGCACCTCTTACATCAGGTGGCGGCAACGGTATAGGTGGCTCAACCGTGATGGCAATTGTAATAGTACTGATAGCCGGAGCAGGACAATAGTCGTCCTGTGCTTTGATGATGAAGTAATAAGTATTCCTTCCTCTGATACACCCTGAAGGTGCAAGAATATGATTACAGTTGGTGACCCATGTAAACTGAATAAAATTGGCAATGGGTGAGACAGAAGGTAATAACTTGTTGAGATAGGCACAAGGCGGATAATCGCAGCCTGCATCGGAAGTTATAGGAGTTCCAAACTGATTGCTGTATCCCTCTATCTTAATATTCTGGAAACTACCCGAGCCTATGTTTTTCTGGAAATCTGTGGCATCAATCCTGAAGCGTACCGTATCACCTGCAAACACTGTAGTATCTTTCGCAGTTCCACCGGCAAATGGTAAATTGATTGCAGGAGGAAGATTTATGGTAGGTGGATTCTGAACAAAACAGTTGGTAGTTAACACTACTCCGTAGTCCCTGTAAATTTCTGCCACTTTAACTCCGCATTTATAGGAAGTAACTTTAATACAGGTAGCAAAATTTCCTGTAGTACCCATGGCAGTGGTCACGAAAAAATTAACCTCGCCTGATAACGCGTCCATTGTAACACCTCCCGGTAACTGATTATTTACTGAGTATGGAGCGCTGAAATTGATAGTATTAGCACTAAATGCTGCAGGAGGACTTGTTGTAGGCTGGTCTATAGGATTTGCCCATTCACTTCTGAGAGAATCCAAATCATCGTCAACAGCAGTAGGGTTGTAGGTATATGGATAACCTATACAGATAAAAGTATTAGGTCGCTCTTTGAAGTAAGGTGATGAATCGTAGCACGGATTCATGTTTAAGCCCATATACGGATACATGGTTGCACGGATAGTAAAGCCTTGGCCTCCGCCACCTAAATTCACAAGTGAATTCCGGCAACAGTCATCAATGGCAAATGTCCAACCGGTTGCCGGTGGAGTACCGTTCAGAAAAACAGGATTGGTTTTCATGATAAATTCTTGAATTGCTCCTGCACTTGGGCTTGCACAGGTGAAACCACAGTTGGGAGGACTCAAGTCATTGATAACCGTTAAAGCTGAATTGATAGGAATTGAAGTCAATCCAGGATTTCCAAATACCTGCAAACTTGATGGAGGTGAAAATGTGATTCCCTGACAGTCTCTGTACGCCTTAATGGTAAACTGAAACTTACCTGCATCAGGTCCTGTCTGAATACATTGCCAGGTGATTTCACCTCCGAACAAATGAGAGGCTTTAGTGCTTACTGATGTCAGAAACAACAGTAACACCATAATGTAAAGTTTTCGATTCATAGCTTTCATAAATTATAATTTATATTTCCTTCACAAATGTATAAATATTAGATGATAAAAAAACAATAAATGCAATTTTTTTTGCACTTGTGAAAAAGCCTGAAAACCGGTGATAAAAAATTAACAATTATCCTGCCACAACTTCCACCATTCTCTCTGTATGGAAATAGGTTTTTGCCAGGTGAATAAGTTGTTCAGGACTGATGTTTTTTATGACATGAAGATAGTTCTCGTAATATTTCATTTTCAATCCATAAATGAGCGTAGATTTTATTCTATCAGAGATTGCCATTGGGCCATCCATACTTCGCTGAAGAGTTCCAATCATGTAATTCTTCACCAGTTGAAGTTCGTCTTCTCCTATCTCCTGCTCTCTTAGTATCTGAATCTCTTTGTAAATCTGAATGAGCGCATCCTCTTTTACTGTGGCTGCAACCTGTGTGGTAACAAAAAAATATCCGCTGTGCACCATGGAAACAGTGGCTGATCCAATTCCATAGGTGTAGCCTTTGTCTTCACGCAGATTCGACATCAGTCTTGAACCAAAATATCCGCCAAGAACAGTATTCAACACTGTGAGTGAAGCAAAATCAGGATGTAGTTTATTGGGAATACGACAACCGATTCTAATGGCAGATTGCACAGCGCCTTCAACAGGAATAAAACTTTTCTGTGGTATAAATTCACTTGGGTAGTTCAGTTCAACAGGCTGATGCTGCACTTTTGATTTCCATTCTCCCAGAGTGTCGTTCAGATATTGCAGTGTGTTATCATCCGTTTTTCCGCTGAGAATAGCAAGGCAGTTTTGCGGAGAATATTTTTCAGTGTACCATTTTTTAAGATCATTCTGTGAATGTTGCCGGTAGCTTTCTTCATCGGCAATTCGTCCATAAGGATGACCGGAAGGAAAGAGCAAATGATTGAATTTTACTCTTGCCAGATACTCTACTTTTTTGCGGTTGATTCGCAACTGCTGAATGTTTTGTGTGGCAAACAATTCCATTTCTTCCTCCGGAAATACAGCATCTGTGAGCATTTCCATGAGGAGTGTAAAAGTTTCTTTTGCAAAACGAGTTAGTGTAAACAATTTTACCGAAGCCACATCAGCAGTACATTCCGTTTCGATGTAGGCACCATAATAGTCGAATGCCTGTGAAAGTTCGTAAGCAGTTTTAGCAGATGTGCCCGCTTCCATCAGTTTATTTACCATGGTAGCAAGGGCAATTTTATCACCATACAACTCCCCTGCCCTGAAAATGATTTCGAGTTTCAAAATTTCCTGCTCACCTGCATTTACGCAGTAAACTTTCACTCCGTTTTTTAATTCTGTAACTTCCGGTTCAGGCACTGTAATCTTTTCGGGAAGTTGCAATGCAGGCTCTGTTGTTCTGTTCATTTTTTTTCTTCTTTCGTTTTGTAATACAATACCGATTCATTCTCCTGTCTGAAAATATTTTTTGCCACGCTGAGAATTTTTTCTCTTGTCACACTTCTATATGATTCAATCTGTTTGTTTATCAGTTCTGCACCACCTATCATTTCGAAGTAGGCAAGATTTAATGCACGGTTGGCAATATTCATCTCTGAAAATACCAGTGCCGACTCAGTTTTCTGCTGAACGATTGTCAGCTCTTTTTCAGAAATTAATTCTGAAGTAATTTTTGCCAGTTCAGCATCCAATGCTTTTTCTGCTGTTTGAAAAGAAATTTTTTCTTCCAATCGTCCGTCTATGATGAATAAACCTTTATCCAAATCGCCCGTGAAATAGGTGCTGAGCGCATTGAAAATTTTATCCTGTTTTACCAGTTTGTAATACAGTCTTGCTGATTTGCTTCCTGTAAGAACATCTGCTAAAAGCTCTGTTGCATGAAAGTCATCATCAAAACGTGAGCAGGCATGAAAGGCTTTGTAAATGGTGTTTGCAGGAACATCACGTTGCAATTCAAGTATTCGTTTTTCAGTCTGAGGAGGTTCCTGCGGAATGATTTTATTTTTTACGGGGCGACTCACAATTTCGCCAAACCATTTTTCCGACAGCGTAAATGCCGTCTCCGGTTGTATGTTTCCCGACAGTGTGAGAATGGCATTGTCGGGGCGATACCATGTTGCAAAAAAATCTTTTACATCATTCATGGTAGCCTGTTCGATATGCGAAATTTCTTTGCCGATGGTTGCCCAGCGGTAAGGATGAACTTTATATGCAAGTGGTCTGAGGTTTAGCCACACATCACCATAAGGTTGATTGAGATAACGTTGTTTGAACTCTTCGACAACCACATGCCGCTGCACATCCAGACTTTTTTCGGAAAAAGCAAGACTCAGCATGCGGTCGCTCTCCAGCCAAAATGCCGTTTCGATATTTTGCGCAGGAAGAGTAAGATAATAATTGGTAAAATCGTTGTTGGTAAAAGCATTGTTCTCACCTCCTGCACGCTGCAACGGCTCATCATAAGACGGAATGTTTACAGAACCTCCAAACATGAGATGCTCAAACAAATGAGCAAAGCCTGTTTTGTTTTCATCTTCATTTCGCGCTCCTACTTTATAGAGAATATTCATTGCCACCAGCGGTGTGGACGAATCGTAATTTACAATGACGGTGAGTCCGTTTTTTAAAGTGTGTTTTTCAAATTTCAACATATATCAGAAAAGCTCTGCTAACATTTTTTTGGTGTTAATAAATTCGCTCCATACATCCTGCACAATTTCTGCAGCAGGCTTTATCTCTTTAATCACTGACGACACCTGCCCTATTTCCAGTTCGCCTTCATCCATATCGCCTTCAAACATTCCTCTCTTGGCTCTGGCCCTGCCCAAAAGTGTTTTCAGTTCTTCTTTGGTGGCACAACGTTGTTCTGCATCATGCACCTGATGGTAAAAATTATTTTTAATCAGCCTCACCGGAGCAAGTGCTTTCAGCGAAAGCATGGTATCACCATCATTGCATGATATAACTTTTTGTTTGAAATTTTCATGTGCTGATGATTCAACACTTGCCACAAAACGAGAGCCCATCTGCACGGCTTCGGCACCGAGTGCAAATGCAGCCAGCATAGATTTGCCGGTTGAAATTCCTCCTGCTGCTATCAAAGGTAAATCTACAGCCTGACGCACTGCGGGGACAAGACATAATGTTGTTGTTTCTTCTCTTCCATTGTGGCCACCAGCTTCAAAACCTTCTGCAACGATGGCATCTACTCCTGCCTGCTGCGCTTTAAGTGCAAATTTTACATTGCTGATGACATGCACCACTGTGATGCCTGCCGATTTCAGTTTAGGTGTCCATGTGGCAGGGTTGCCTGCAGAGGTAAAAACAATTTTTACTTTTTCAGCAATGATAATATCCATCAACTGCTCAATGTCGGGATAAAGCATAGGAACATTGACAGCAAAAGGTTGAGATGTGGCATGTTTGCACTTTTGAATATGCTGCCTGAGAATATCGGGATACATGCTTCCTGCACCAATAATTCCAAGAGCACCTGCATTGCTCACTGCACTGGCAAGTTCCCATCCGCTGCACCAAATCATCCCTGCCTGAACGATTGGATATTGGACTGAGAACAGTTCTGTAATACGGTTTTTCATAACAAAATATAATTGCAACTATAAGCAATTATTTATCATCTCACATCAGCCGGAAGGAAAGATTACTCACATCAGCACGATGAAAAAATTCAATTGATTTGATGTTACATCTGATGTCTGATTTCAACATCTGTTTCTGCACAAACCTGTTTGCAACATGCCAACTTCATTCCAATTAAAAACATGTGTTGTATTTTAGCATGCAGTTAAGTGATTAAAGAAAAATCAAACGCAATGAAAAAGATATTTATGTTGGTGATAATGCTGATGATGTTTCATCTGGCAGATGCACAACGAATATATGACGGCTCAGGAAAATCTATCGGAAGAGTAAATGGCGACAGGTATTATGATGCTTCGGGGAGTCAGATAGGTCGTGTGGATGGAGACCGCATTTATGATGGTTCAGGAAGAAAAATAGGACGGATAGATGGTGACAGAATTTATGATGCATCAGGTGTATCGTTGGGAAGAACGGATGGAGATCGCTTGTATGACAGTTCAGGGCGAAGAATCGGGAGAATTGACGGTGGCAGAATTTACGATGCCTCAGGAAGAAAGATCGGAAGAGCAGAAGGGTTGAGCAGAAAACAGATTATTTTATTCTTCTATTTTTATAGGTAAAAAAAAGACCGGTAAATTTTACCGGCCTACTTTGATATTTAATAAGTTAAAGTATCGTACACTTTGAGTTTTTCTTTCAGTTTCTGACGTGCTGTGTGAATTCTGATTTTAACTGTTCCCAGAGGAATAGCCAGATAACGTGCAATTTCTTCGTACTTATATCCGCGGTAACTCATCATAAAAGGCACCTTCAGATTTTCGGATAAGCCATCAATGGCAGTGCTGATTTCTTTCATCACCATATTGGCTTCGCCTCTGTTGCGTGTTGCATTTTTTGCATTGTTGATGTAAAACTGATTTTCGGTGTCGTCCAAAAAGGTTTGGCTTTTCACCATTCTGCGGTAGTTGTTGATGAAGATATTACGCATGATGGTATAGAGCCATCCGCTGAGGTTGGTACCTTTTTCAAACTTATCTTCATTCTTAAAAGCTTTGAGCATGGTTTCTTGAACCAAGTCGTTGGCATCTTCCAAATCCTGTGTAAGTTTTAATGCAAATCCTTTGAGTGGGCGATATTGATTTTGAACCAGTTCTCTGAACATTGTTTCTTCTGTTGCTTCCATATTGTTTAAAGTTTATGTTAAAAACCTCAACAAATGTACTCACAGATTATGAAGAACCTGTTAATGTTTAACTAATTTTATTAAAAAGTTAAACAATTATGACAAAATCCTGATAATCAGCTAAACTTAATAGAAAAAGAGATTGTAGGCTTTTTTGAAGTACTGCCCTATTTTTCTCAGTGGTTTACGCAAAGTGGTGAGCAAACCGGGCTTCAGGTTATTGAGCTTCCATGCCAGTTTGTCCTCGATATTGGCTTTTAGTTTTACGAAAAAACTGATGTTGCTGACACCACCCATTCGCATCTTTACAATAGTTTCGGGCAGGTAGGCAATTTTTATTTTGTGTTTATGTATCAAACGTAACATCAGTTCATAATCTGCTGACAGTTTGAGATCGGTATTGATGTAGCCATATTTTTCATACACCGATTTACGTACAAAGAAGGTAGGATGTGGCGGCATCCATCCTTTTTTAAATGCATCCGGCTCATATTCTCCTGCCTTCCAAACACGCATCACCTTGTTGGTGTCGTCACGGTTCACAAAATTGAGGTCGGCATATACACCTTCGAGTTCAGGATCTTTATTGAACAACTCCATTACATGTGACAATACCTGCGGATGTGCATAAATATCATCGGAATGCAATGCTCCAACAACATCACCGGTGGCCATTTTCAATCCTTTATTCAATCCGAAATAAAGTCCTCCGTCACGCTCCGAAACTATTTTGGTGATCTTATCCTTATATCGTTCAACAATACTCAGAGTCTGATCTTTTGATTTACCGTCAATCACCAGATATTCCATATCAGGATAATCCTGCATGACTACTGACTTGATGGTATCTTCAACTGTGGCAGCGCTGTTGTAAGTTATGGTAACGATAGAAACTTTCATGATTCAAACGATTGGCTATTCTGTTTTACATTATTTACAAAAATAGGTTTCATACTAAC
>Ga0209096_1001374_pt1 | contig 27158 bp, 25 predicted proteins | sample AD_UKC034_MetaG_FD_184407 | JGI IMG/M metagenome (GOLD analysis project Ga0209096, IMG submission 184407) | Active sludge microbial communities of municipal wastewater-treating anaerobic digesters from USA - AD_UKC034_MetaG (SPAdes) (version 2) | ecosystem: Engineered > Bioreactor > Anaerobic >... | reverse complement strand
GTAGCTGAAAAATCCGCAATCGTATGATAGATGGTGTCGGTGCCGGCAGCGTTCAGATGTTTAGGGCCGTAATACTCAACAAAACGATAACGGTGATGTCCTTCTTTTACCAGAAGATAAAAAAATAAAGGCAACAGGAATATGATAAGTAATATTATTGTTGCCTTTGACCCCTTCAAAATTGTAATTCTAACCTATATTATGGAGGTATATTCCTTCAATAAGGCAAAGTGCAATCAGATAAACGATAAGAACAAAAGGCAGTAAGATAGAATACTGCAAGTCTCTCTTTTCTTTTCCTAAGTGCATAAAAACTCCTACAATATAAGCAGACTTAAAGATGGTCAGTGCTACGAATGTCCACTGCAGAATTTCTTTATGAACGGGAATAAAAGCGATAGCCACTTCCACAATAGTTGCAATGAGTAAAATCCAGAATGTACGCCAGATTATTTTTTTGTTTTTAGGATCGTAATGCTCCTCTACAAACTGATTATGTATATCTCCGGTATAATATCCGTGCTTGGGTTGATTATGCATATCGTTGCTCATATCAAATTTGAATTTTTATAATTGTTAAACAAGATAGAAAAAGGTAAAGACGAAAACCCATACCAAATCCACAAAGTGCCAGTATAAACCGGCTTTTTCAACTTGTTCATAATGTCCTCTTCGCGTGTAAACTCCACCTAATACATTCAACAGAATAATGATGTTGATCACCACGCCACTGAAAACGTGAAAGCCGTGAAAACCTGTGATAAAGAAGAAGAAATTAGCAAACAATGGGGTGCTTCCATATTCGTTTTCTATCAGGTTGGCTCCTTTGATGTTTTTTACTGCAGATGCTTTTAATTTTTCAGCTTCGGCTCCTTCTATTACTGTTTTATGATGGCTATGCCAGATAAATAATTTACCGGGTTCGTAAACATCAGTACGTGCAAAACGACCGTCAGCTAAGATATAGGTTCCTTCTTCAGAGCCTTTAATAAAGTGATACCACTCCCATGCCTGCGAACCGAGGAACATCAATCCTCCTACAATAGTAAGTCCAAGCCATGTAGCTACACTTTTGTTATTCCGCTGATGACCTGCATCTACAGCAAGAACCATAGTTACTGAACTCATGATGAGAATAAAGGTCATAAGACCTACATAAGCTAAAGGAACATGTCCGTGAATAAATGGGAAATGCGTGAATACATCACCCGGTGCAGGCCATATATCGGTAAAGCGATGACGCATGGTACCATAAGCTACCAGAAGTGATGAAAATGTAAAAGCATCAGATACGAGGAAAAACCACATAAACATTTTTCCCCAGCTTATGTTGAATGGAGAGAAACCTCCGCTCCACATGGACTTTGGCTTTGCTTCAGTTGTTGTTGACATATTATATTAAGTAACTTGTATTATTAGAGGTTGCAAATATTTAATTTTTTTTTCAATTCATCAATTTATTGTAAAATTTTAAGGTCTTACGGCAGCATTTTCATAGCTGAATGTAAGTACTATTATCATTATCAGGCAATAAATGCAACGAATAAAAAGAGATATACCCACAATAAATCAAGAAAATGCCAGAAAATAGCTCCGAGTTGCAATCCCAGGTAATTCTGTGGAGTATATTTTTCAAGAATTGCCTTGGTAGCAATGACTATCATAGCTATAATACCTCCGAACAGGTGAACGAGGTGCAATCCTGATAAAACATAAAGAAAAGACCCTGAAGGATTTCCTACAAAATAAATTCCGTTCTTTACCAATATAGTCCATGCATAAAATTGCATAAACACAAAGGCAAGTCCTAATCCAAGCGTAACTAAAACGGCTGTCTTCACCATGTTCAACTTATTACGTTTCACATACATGAGAGCAAAATGCATGGTAAAACTGCTTATGATAAGAACAATGGTGCTGAGGGTAAACATTTTCGGTAAGGTAAATTCAACCCAGTTACCTTCGGCCTTGCGCACAACATAAGCACTGGTAAGACCTGCAAAAAGCATGACCATGCTGGCCATTGCTACCCATAATAATATTTTAGCCGTAGGGATTCCTGTATAATTATTTTCTTCGTGAGAAGGTGCTGTTGTATGCATGATTAATGGATTTTATCTAAAACTAATGCAATCAATACTACGGGTAAATAAATAAACGAACCGAACATAAGTTTTTTGGCAGCTTCGTCAGTACAGTATTTGAGTAACCGAAAACTTTGAAAGAAGAATACTAAACCTGCCAGTGTTATAACTATGGCAGAAATTTTTCCACCCATACCGGAATAATATGGAACTAAACCTAAGGGAATCAGTGTAAAAGTATAAATGGTTGTTTGGAGTGCAGATGCATTGTTTTTGCCACCTGCCGGTAATAACTGAAAACCTGCATTCTGATAATCATCATGCATAAGCCATGCAATAGCCCAGAAATGAGGAAACTGCCAAATAAACTGAATGGCAAATAGTATCCAGCCTTCAAAGCTGAAAGTGTTTGTGGCAGCAACCCAGCCAAGCAGGGTGGGTACAGCACCCGGAAATGCTCCTACAAAAACTGCAAAAGGCGTAACTCGTTTTAATGGGGTATATGCAAAAGCATAGCTAAGTAAACCGAATAATCCGAGCAGTCCGCTTTTTAAATTTAAAAAATAAGTGAGCAAAAAGAATCCTGAAGCACCTGCAATGATACTCACAATCATGGCCTCAGTAATGGTCATCCTTCCATCAGGCAACGGCCGATTTTGGGTACGTTTCATTAGCTTGTCTGTCTTGCGTTCATAAATTTGATTGAGCGCATTTGACGAACCGGTTATCAGGAAGCCACCCAGTGCCAGCATCCAAAGTTTGGTATAATTAACCGATTCGGAACCGATAAGAAATGCCAGAACAGCAGAGATAACAACAAGAATAGTGAGGCGAAATTTGAAAAGTAAGCCATAGTCATAAATACGACTTAATGGTGAATTATGACTCATAGTCATGGATAACTTTGACATTGATTTAATAAAAAGAGCATGCAAAGATATGAAAACTGATAAAAGACACTCTTAAAATGAAAAAGACGAAGCATAACTTCGTCTTTTTCATTTAATAAATTTCGTCAGTAATCAATTTAATCTTTATCCTTTTCAACACGGTCAGCAAGATAATTTCGTGTTTTTCCCTTATTTACCCTTTGCTCATAAATAAGCCAATAGATACAACCAATTGCAATGATTATGATAAAAATAACATCCACCATCATTCCTACAGGTTTCATCAAATTGAAGATAAATTGAAAAATAGCTGCAATTCCGTTACAAATAGCGTTTATCATAAATCAGTAAATTTTGGGCAAAAATAATATTTTTAGAATACAGATATTCGCACCAACAAAATTTTAATATCTGGATTGTGATTATCCGCCTTTTTAAATCCATACAAACTCCGCCATTGTTTTTGATTCCGGTGCTTTCGTTGCTGGTTATTTATATTGCATTCAGAACTAATACACTAAACCTGCTCCACGATACAAGCCATGGCCCCTTATATTCCCTGTTAATCAGTATTCCTGTGTGGCAATCAGATGGAAGTGTTATGGCTTTGGTTTTTATTTTGTTTACCTCACAAATTTATTTTTTTAATTATGTTGTCAACCGGTATGAAGTTTTATATAAAAAAAGCAACATTCCGGCTATTGTTTATTTGATGCTTTATGCATGTGTTCCCGAGTTCTTAATGTTAAGCCCTTTCCTGATTTTAAATAGCCTGCTGCCGGTGCTTTTATACAGTTTGTTCGGGATATATAAGTCTGAACGTCCGTTGGCTTTCGCTTTTGATACAGGTTTCATTATGTCACTGATGATATTGTTTTATATTCCATCCATCATTTTAATACCGTTTCTTTTTACAGGCATTGCCATTTTAAGACCTTTTAACTCACGTGAATGGATAGCTGCTTTAGCAGGAATAGCTGTGCCATTTATATTATTGATAACTATTTTGATATTAATGGATAACCGCCAACTGATTTATCCGGCATTTAACAGCGACAAATGGATTCCGGTTCTGCAATTCAAAACAATAAATTTCAGGTATCTTATTACAGGAATAGTGATTGCGTTTATACTTGGTTTATCGGCTTTGAAACTCAGTGCTAATTATTACAAAAATATAATCAGAACCCGTAAGTATCAATTGTGTTTCATATTGCTTTTGTTGTTTTTAATCTTAATTATCACTTTGCCGTTACAACAAAGTGTTTCAAGATTTAATCTCTTAATTATTCCTATTTCGTTATTTTTATCTTATTATTTTCTAACGATTAAAAAAAACTGGTGGTTTGAATTTCTTACTTTCTTAATTATAGGTTTAATTCTGCTCAACAATCTCAGAATCAGTTGACAAAACCATATAAAAACTAATAAGATTTGCATTTTATGATTATAATCATTAATTCTGCACTCCAATACTTAAACAATTTAATACAGTAAATATAATGATCAGAAAATTACAGCTAATACTTTTACTGATTGCAACGGTATCAATTGCTCAGGCACAGCATAATCGTGCAGGTAAAACACCAAACAGGTTGGCTTTATCAAAAAGCACATTGAATTTTCCCGTTAAGGCAAATAATTCTTTTAAGGTGCAAATGTCGCCACCATTTTTTTCAGAAACGTTTGGTGGAGGTATTCCTGCCAGCTGGACAGTTACAGATAATTTAGGTGCCGGAGGGGTAATTTGGGAATATACAACTACCGGTGCTACATATCCTTACCCGTTTGATTATCAGTTAAGCCCAATAAACACTACTGCAAGCAACGGTTACGTCAAAGTAGATAGTGACTCAGCAATTGGCGAGCAGGTAAATACTTCATTAACCACTCCTGCAATTAATTGTACAGGAAAATCGGTGGTACATCTTTCTTTTGCAGAGTATTTTGTGCAACTGGATGTAAGTACCGGAACTGTAGAAGTTAGCAACAATGGCACAACCTGGACAGCAGTACATCATGCAGAGGCAGGATTAGCTCCGGATTCTGCTACAGCAAATCCCAATCTTGTTGATATAGATATCAGCAGTGTTGCAGCCAATCAGGCAACAGTTTATATTCGCTTTACTTATGTGGCCAACTGGGAATACTGGTGGTTTGTTGACGATGTAGCTTTATATGAACCATCTGCAATTGATCTGGCAGCTCAAACAGCTGAAAATTTAGGTGGTGCTTATACATCTGTTCCATTGTCACAGGTAGCTCCGGTAACAATGAAAGGTAAAGTGAAAAACACAGGAGTTAATTCCATAAGCGGTGCAACGGCTTTATTTGAAGTAATCAATACCGCAACATCAGGTGTTGTACATAATGAGACAGTGAATTTATCTGCCATTGCATCAGGAGCTACACAAAACATAGTTTCATCAACTACATTCAGCCCGGTGGCAACAGGTTCATATAAGTTACGAATGACTGTAAATGCAAGTGGAGATGGTAATGCTCTGAATGATGTGTCGGAATCAGTCATCAATTATGTTTGCAGTGATTCGGTTTATGCACGCGACAATGGTCAGTGGACAGGTTTTGTTGGAATAGGTGCAGGTCAGGGCGAAGATGGAATTGCAGGGAATAGTTTCAGAGTAAATTATAACGATGTACTTACTTCAGTAAGCATGTATCTGAGTGATACCAACGGAATTCCGGCTTCAGGCATTCCTGTTTACCTGACGATTCATCCTCAGGCTAACGATACAGTACACCCTGATAAAAATACAATTTTGGCAACTACTGACACCATTACTCTGATGCCGGGACTTATTCAACCCGGAGGAGAATGGTTTACTTTTGATATTAGTGGTAGTGGCTTAGCAGTTACACCCGGTCTTTATTTCATCGGATTTCATGAAGACTCTGCCATGCTTGCAGTTGGATATTCCAACCAAATTTATACTCCCGGATCAACGTGGTTTTATTTTAACAGTAACACACTTCCCCAGTCAGTTGACGGATGGTCTCATCTGGAAGATGTAGGCTATCAGATTGCACCAATGATCCGTGCGAATTTCGGTACTACAGTGGGCATAGCATCAGTTGAGAATAATAAACTTGAAGTTTATCCTAACCCTTCGGCAGGATTATTCAATTTTAGACTGACAGGAAATGAAATTAAACGGATTGAGGTATATAATTATCAAGGGCAAATGATTAAGAAAATGCAAGTAAACGGAACTTCGGCTATTCTTGATTTAAGTTCTATGGCTGATGGAGTTTATCAGACGATTATTTATAACCAAAACACAAGACAAAGGAAAGTTTTAATGAAATTCACGAAATAATATTTTGATTTATCAATAAAAACAGTAATATTGTAATCCATAATAATTTATTAATACTTAAATTCACAAAAACATGAAGAAGTTATCTTTAGCAGTAATGATTTTGTGTTGTGCAATGATGTCGAATGCACAGTTTACAGAAAACTGGAATGTTCGTTATCAGGCAACAGGGACTCAAAATTTTAGTAATGAAGGACGAAAAATAGCAGTAGATGCTATGGGCAATACTTTTGTTCTGGGCGATTTCAGTTCCGACCGTGATACTACAGGCACTTTGTTGCCAAGCGGTACACAGTACACAGTTCGCCTGCAGAAATATGATTATATGGGCACGCTTGTTTACTGGCGTAGCTACATTGTAAATGGCTTATTGGCTCAGCCCGGTGGTGAAAACGTTGCAAGTTTTGGTTTGGAACTGGATGCTTCCAATAATGTTTACATTGGATTTAATACAGTGAATGCTTTAGGAAACAGAGATGTGGTCTTTAAGAAATTCAACAACTCACTTTCTTCTGAAGTATGGAGCAGAACTTATGCTACTCCTGCAAATGAATACGGGGCCATGATGAAAGTAGCCACCAATGGTCAGATTACAGGTTTGATTAAAACTGTTGCAGGAGCAAATACAACATATTCTTTGGTACGTGCGACTAACTTTTCAATGACAGTGCTTAATTTTTATAGTTTCACAGCCAATACTGAAGTGATTAATTCTATTGCTATTACATCCAGACAAATTTATGCAACAGGATATTCATTGTCAGGCGGTGTTAAATCACTTCTTGTAGCTGCAATCAGCTCAGGTGGAAGTACTATTTGGAAACAATATTTTAATAATGGAACTCCATCCAGTGGTAATGATTTAGGAAACGATATTATGGTTGGTGTTAATGGCCGGTTATATGTTGCAGGTACTACCTATACCAATGCAACTAATGGAAATGATGCAGTAGCGTTGTCTTATCTGACAAATGGAACATTAAGCAATCTGCAAATAGTCAATCAGGGTACAACAGATAATGGTTGGCGAATAGTAAATGGCCCTGCAGCGTATGTTTATCTGGTTTCTACAACAACTTCCAGTCTTACCGTACATAAGTTATTCGCATCAAATCTGCTGGTAAATTCTAAAGCTACTTACGTTCCTGTTCCTAATTCAAATTATACAGGAATTACGGATATGTCTGTTGCTGATGTAAGGGTTTCCAGCGGTGGAAATGCTTATGTAGCAGGCACTGTTACATGCTCATCTGTTGCAGGAACTTTTGGAGCATCTTTCTTATCTAAATTCGGATTAAATGGAGTTGTTTTCAAAAACATTGCAAATATGAAAGTATTAGGGTCCTTTACCGACAGTTATAAAACCGCTGCAATAGCAATTAATCCTCTGAGAACAGATGTGGTGCTTCTTAAAAATGTGGCGAATACTTATACGAGTCATGCTGTTGAGAAAATGTGTGTGAACAGTCAGGATGCATCAATACCATTCAGAATGGCAGATGATAATCAGGTAGGTGAGCAAACAAATCTGATATTAAGTCCAAATCCGGCAATAAACAATGTTACTATCAGTTGTAATCAACCGGTAAGTTCAGTGACATTGTATGACTTACTTGGTAAGCAGGCACTGATTCAGACCGGTGATGGTCAGAATTCAATTAATCTTGAATTGAGCAATCTGAATAACGGAATTTATATCTGTAAAGTTATCTTTAAGGATGGCAGTTCAGAAAGCAGAAGATTAGTTGTACAATAGTTAATATTCAGCGATAATAAAAACGGGGTTGAATTTTCAACCCCGTTTTTGTTTGAAATATGTTAATTGACTTGTAATGTCAGGCAACTTCAAATTTTTCTTCAATAGCTTTCTTCACATCTTTCATCAGCCAGAATGGAGTAGAAGTAGCACCACAAATTCCTACCGTGTTCACCTGATTAAACCATGTAGGGTCAAGTTCTTCAACAGTTGAAATGAAGTAGCTTTTGTCATTGGCTTCTTTGCAGGCAGCATATAATGCTTTGCCGTTGGATGATTTTTTACCTCCTACAAATACTATTACTTCGTGCTGCGATGCAAACTCACGCATCTGAGGTTCGCGGTTGCTTACCTGACGGCACAGAGTATCATTGGCCACAAAATCATTTTCTTCGAGTGAGCCTTTGGCTTTGATTATTCGCTCCTGAATCATCTGCTCCATTTTCTGAAATCCGAGCGTGCTTTTAGTAGTCTGAGAAAAAAAGTGTACCGGCTTGGTAAAGTCTATTTGTTCCAGGTCTTCTTCCGTTTTTACAACAATAGCTTTTCCTCCGGTTTGCCCTACCAGGCCATTCACTTCCGCATGTCCTTTTTCACCATAAATGATTATCTGACCTTTTCCTTCTTCTATAATCTCATCAAAACTGTCATGCACACGATGCTGCAACTTCAGTACTACGGGACATGATGCATCTATCAGTTCAATATTGTTTTTTATGGCTAATTCATAGGTAGAAGGAGGTTCGCCATGTGCTCTGATTAACACCTTACAGTCTTTCAGTTTACTCAAATCATCGTGATTGATAATCTTGAGACCCTTTGCTTTGAGTCTGTCCACTTCCATGTTGTTGTGAACTATGTCGCCAAGACAATATAACTCACCACTTCTTTCCAGTTCTTCTTCGGCATGCTGTATTGCATAAGTCACTCCAAAGCAAAAACCCGAACGGGCATGAATAGTTACCTGCATGTAATAGTTTTAATTTTCGACAAAATTACAGAGAAAAACACATAAAGTGGTAATAAGTTTGTCAGGATACTTCTATCTCCAATCCGTCATAAGCAAGAAAAACATTTTCAGGCAATTCTTTCTGTACATCATTGTGTTTGCCAAGCTGATGGCTGATATGCGTCAGATATGCCTTTGCGGGCTTTAATTCATCAACCAGCGACAGCGCTTCCTCCAGATTGAAATGCGATACGTGTTTCTCTCTCCTCAGCGCATTAATAACCATTACTTCACTTCCTCTGATTTTGTCCTTCTCTTTATCAGAAATGAAATTAGCATCTGTTATGTAAGTGAAATCATGAATTCGATAGGCCATCACCGGCAACTTATAATGCATTACTTCAATAGGAATAAACTTTAGGCCTTCAATGATAAAAGGATTTTCTTCAATGGTATGAAGGTTGATTTCAGGTACTCCCGGATATTTAAAATCATGAAAAACATAAGGAAATTCCCTCACCAGTGCTTCCTGCACTCTCAGTGTACAATAAATATCAATTTTTTTTTGCAACACATAGTTAAATGCACGTATGTCATCCATGCCCGCAACATGATCTTTGTGTTCGTGAGTAAAAATCAGAGCAGTCAGGTCATTGATTTTCGCTCTGAGCATCTGTTGCCTGAAATCGGGCCCTGAATCAATAACGAAACTATTGTTCCGATGTGAAATATGGATGGATGTGCGAAGACGCTTGTCACGTTCATCAGTACTCAGGCATACAGGGCAGTTGCAGGCTATTACCGGAACGCCTTGTGATGTGCCCGTACCTAAGAACGTTATTTTCAAGATAATTTATTAATCTTTTCGTTAAGGACAGATTCTGTTTCCTGTTCAGGTGATTGCATGGCAGCAAACAATTCCTGCCTTTGCATACTTATTTTTTGCTGTGATTCAAGAATGTTAATGATTTCGAGCAGCGCACTGCAACGTGTTTCCATTGCTGAAAACTTATTTACCATCACCAGTTTTTTTGACTCCAGCAGGCAATAACCATTTTTAAAATTGCCTTTCTCGTAACGTACCTCAAATCCGTTTTCTTCCAGGTGTTCTTCTAACTTTTTGAGGTACTGTGTTGTAAATTTAGCCATATCGTTTTTAGAGGTTCTCTAATGTCAAAAATATCAACATGTATTATTTGTTTTTGTTTAAACCAAAATAATTTTCAACAAAGAAGATGGCACGTTTTACCTTGCAGTTACGGCTAAAATTATTTTCTTTGCACCGCTTTTGTAAAAATTGTTAATCAAAAAATTAACTGTATGATATTAGGCGTGCCAAAGGAGTTAAAAGAACGTGAAAGTAGAGTAGCACTTACTCCTGATGTTGTTAAAAGTCTGGTGTCTTCAGGCTATCAGGTAATGATAGAGGCTGATGCCGGAGTGAAATCTTTTTATACCAATGATCAGTATAAGGCCGCAGGTGCTGAAATTGTTGATAAAGATAAAGTGTATAGCAGTGATGTGGTCTTAAAGGTGAATGCACCGCAACCTGCAGAAATAAGCAAGATGAAAAAAGGGGCAACGCTCATATCATTTATGTGGGCTGCCACCAATCCTGAACTTGTAGAGGTATGTAAGCAGGCGGGAATCAATGCATTTTCGATGGATGCCATTCCGCGTATTTCACGTGCACAGAAAATGGATGCACTGAGTTCGCAAGCTAATCTTGCCGGATATAAAGCAGTGTTGTTATGTGCTGATACCATTGGAAAAATTCTACCCATGATGACCACTGCGGCAGGAACCATTCGTCCTTCTAAAGTTGTGATTTTTGGAGCCGGTGTTGCAGGCTTGCAGGCAATAGCAACAGCCAAGCGTCTGGGAGCAGTAGTAGAAGTAAGTGACATCCGTCCTGAAACAAAAGAACAGGTTCAGTCACTCGGTGGAAAATTTATTGAAGTAACAGGTGACGACAGTATAAAAATTGAAGGTGGTTATGTGAAAGGTGTTTCAGAAGAATTTCTGAAAAAACAACAGGAACTGGTAGCCAAACATATTCGCGAAGCAGATATTGTAATCACTACAGCATTAATTCCAGGTAAGAAGGCTCCCCTGTTGGTAACAGAGGAGATGGTGAAGAGTATGAAAAATGGTTCTGTGATTCTTGATATGGCAGTGGAGCAGGGTGGCAATGTAGTGGGAAGTGAACTGAATAAAACCATACAGAAAAATGGTGTAACAATCATTGGTGAAAGCAATATTCCGAGTATGCTGCCGATGAATGCAAGTGATTTGTATGCTAAAAATATTCAAACACTGCTGTTGCACCTTACTACTAAAGACGGTTTTAAGTGGGAGATGGAGGAAGAAATTACCAAAGGAAGTTTGATAGTAAAAAGCGCATAAGCTTTAATTGAAGATTAACGAAACAAAAATTCAACAACAAAAAATATGACTGAAATAATCAATTTTATTGGAAATCATCAGGAGATTATTTTCTTTATCATCCTCTCTGTATTTGTAGGAGTTGAAGTAATTGGTGGTGTGCCTACCGTATTGCACACACCACTCATGTCAGGTGCCAATGCCATTCACGGAGTGGTGATTGTAGGTGCAATCATTGTAATGCTTAATGCCGATCCCGGAGATTATCTGGCACTCACTCTTGGATTTCTGGCAGTAGTGCTTGGAACACTCAATGTGGTTGGTGGTTTCGTGGTTACCGATCGTATGCTGGAAATGTTCAAGAAAAAATAAATACTTTCTGAATTTATAAAGAACTCAATAAAGAAATAAATGCAACCTGAATTTTTATACAGTCTTAAAACTATAGCATACATCATCGCCTCTGCAACATTTATCATAGGCCTGAAGCGTATGGGTAATGCAAAAACTGCACGCAGCGGCAATCTTATTGCTGCAGCAGGTATGACGCTGGCTATTATTGCTTCTATTTTTATCCATGTCAACAAAACAGCTGATGGATATGAAACAGTTGAAACTTCCGGATTCATCTATACATTAATATTTGCAGCAATTGTAATCGGAACCATTATCGGATGGGTGACAGCAAAAAAAGTGCAGATGACTAAAATGCCCGAACTGGTATCTATGTTCAACGGTATGGGTGGAGCTTGTGCTGCTCTCATTGGGTTGATGGAGTTTCATCATAATCTGGATAACACAGGCGCACTTCTTGCAATTATTTTAGGTTTGATCATTGGCAGTGTATCTTTCTCAGGAAGTGTTATCGCATTTCTGAAACTAAACGGAACTATGAACAAACCGGTACGTTTGCCCTCTTACAACATTATCAACACACTGGTGATGATTGGTGTGTTGGCATTTGGCGCACACATGGTGTTTAGCGGAACACACAGCACCACATTGTTGTATTTGCTTTTTGCATCTGCATTGGTGTATGGTATTTTATTCACCATACCGATTGGTGGTGCCGATATGCCTGTTGTTATTTCATTGCTTAACTCGTTTACAGGATTGGCAGCTGCCTTCGGAGGATTTTTGTACGACAACAAAGTGATGCTTACGGGAGGTATTCTGGTAGGCTCTGCAGGTACGTTACTTACCTTAGTGATGTGTAAAGCGATGAATCGTCCGCTTAGCAATGTGATATTCGGTGCATTTGGTGGTAATGCTGCATCAGGTTCAGGTCCTGATGTGAAAGGAAGTATCAAAGATTTATCAGTTGCAGATGCAGCCGTGTTGCTGAATTATTCAAAGAAAGTAGTTATTGTACCGGGTTATGGACTTGCAGTTGCACAGGCGCAACACATCATTCACGAATTGGAAGTGTTGCTTGAAGAGCGTGGTGTAGAAGTAAAATATGCCATACATCCTGTTGCAGGTCGTATGCCGGGCCACATGAATGTACTGCTTGCCGAAAGTAATGTGGATTATGGCAAACTGGTAGAAATGGAAGACATCAATCCTGAATTTGATCAAACGGATGTAGTGTTGGTAGTAGGCGCAAATGATGTGGTTAATCCTGCTGCGAAAACAGATCCTTCATCACCCATTTATGGAATGCCAATTCTGGAGGTTGAAAACGCTAAGCATATTATTGTAAACAAACGTTCCATGAATGCAGGTTATGCAGGAATTGATAACCTGTTGTTTTATGATCCAAAAACAAGTATGCTCTTTGGCGATGCCAAGAAAGTATTAACTGAGCTTGTAGCAGAATTAAAGACGATGTAAAACAAGATATGTTGATTATATAAAAGGCTGTCGTAAGAAGACAGCCTTTTTTTATGACTGAATTCCAGAAAATCAATTTATAAGCAATTGTGAAGCAACAGGTAAACCAGAATGCTGACTTTTATCATTCTTTTAATAATTTTGTAAATATTTAATTTGTAGATATTTTATTTACAAATCATTTGTTAAAATTAACTTTAGTAGAGGCTGAAGTTTTTACGGAATACAGGGAGATAAACATAGTTTTTAATAAAAGAAAGAAAATCTATGAAACTACTCTATATAACTCCATATTACAAACCAGCATGGTATTTTGGTGGTCCACCTCGTTGCATTGCTGAGCAAGCTGAAATTTTGCATTCAACTTATAACTGGAAAGTTGATGTATTGACTCTGAATCTTAATGGATCAAGAAAAATATTTGATAGTAACAACACAGTGGTGTCTGATGAAAATGGAATCAATGTAAACTACCTTCCATTTTGCAGAGTACCTTTCTATAACTATTTCTTTTCAAAAAAGCTTTGTAGTTATCAGTCTGAAATTAAAAATTATGACGCTGTTCATATTCATGGTTTGTTTAATGCATTTTCAAGTTTGGGTATAAGAATGGCTAATAGTGCAGGAGTGCCATATGTTATTACCCCTCATGGTATGCTCGATAAATGGTGTCTGCGAAAATCGGCAGTAGCTAAATTCCTGCATAGTTATTTTGTTGATCGTAAATTCCTGAAGAAGGCCGGTGTAATTCATTTCACCACTGAAGACGAAAAGCAAAACAGCATCTATCCTGAAAATGTCAGATGCAAGATAATACCATATCTCATCAACTTCAATGTGAGAAATAATCTGCATAAAGCATTACCGGAGAATGAGCAAAAAATAAAAGCGGTGTTCTGGGGAAGGATTAATCCCAAGAAAGGATTAATGCTTTTTGTAGAAGCAGTCAGCAAACTTTCTCCTGAAGAGAGGCAACGTTTTACTCTGGATGTTTATGGCAACGATGAAGAGAATCATCTGAACGAAATTCAACAGCTGATTAAACGTTATGGGTTAAATCATATCATTCAGTATAAAGGTTTTTTAGATCCGAATGAAAGAGAAGAAAAGATTAGCCGATATGATGTAATGATACTTACAAGTTATCAGGAAAACTTAGGTATTACAGTTTTAGAATCACTCCAACAACAGATTCCTGTTTTTATTTCCGACAGAGTAAATGTAGCTGACTGGATAAGGAAATACAATTGTGGATGGGTAACGGAGATGGAAATTTACAGTATGGTGAATGAATTGAAGAAACTAATGAAACTCACACCATCACAGATAAGAGAAGCCGGCAAAAACAGTGTGCAACTTTTTAAAGAGGAAATGAATATTGAACAATTAACCAAGGAATACAGGAAGATGTATGAAGAGTTAATTCACTAAAGAATATTGAATACCTCTCGGATTTTATAATTGCTGTGCAACTTAAAACCTGTATCCCATCGAAAAGCTGAATTGCACATTTGGACTTACCACATCTGTTTCAAAATTATTATGATCCTTTTCGTTTTCTTTTTCAGAGTCATAATATCTTACTCCAATACCTAAATCCATTCCCATATACAGATTTTTTGCAATGGTGAGGTTGAAGCTGTTATTAAGCATAAAGCCTAATTGTGTGTGATTATCGCTGTGAGTAGTTTCATTGTAGATATACTGGTTACCGTTCCAATAAGATTCTGTAGTAGTGTGTTTTACTTTTCCTCCTGCAATATAAAACTGCGGTCCTACAGCATAACGCACAACACCCTGACGAGTAGGATATAATTTAATAGTAGGCATGAAGTAATAAAACCCGGAATTTCGCAATGAAAAATTGAAAGGGAGTTTAATCCCAATCAGTCCGTTGTTTAATATCCTCTCATAGTTAAAGCCCACACCTATATCTGAGTCATCATCCATTACGTCATTTGAAATTATCATCATAGGTGTAAACGAAATCATGTTGTTGCCATATTCAGGTTTGTCCTGACCTTTAGCCAGTCCTGCAATGAAAAGCAGAAATATTACTGTAATTTTTCTCATAAAATTTTTGTTTAAAACGGAATTATAGAATGTTTAGTGTACAAAGTTAAGAATAGCTTGCCACAACCACTCATTTGATGAAAAATTACTTTCAGAATTAGGGATGATTGTTTAATTTTGTAAATGACTAAACTGTTGAGCAATGTCCGAACAAAAAGCAATTTCCGAGAATAAAAACCTGTCGTTTGAAGATTTTAAGAATTCAGTGAAGAATGATTACCGCATTGGAAGAATAAGCCGCGAGACCAGTTTACTTGGGCGCAAGGAAGTGTTGACAGGTAAGGCTAAGTTTGGCATTTTTGGCGATGGAAAGGAAGTGGCACAAATAGCCATGGCAAAATATTTTCGTAAGGGAGATTATCGTTCAGGATATTATCGCGATCAGACTTTTATGTTTGCTTCGGAATTACTTACAGTACAGGAATTTTTTGCTCAGTTGTATGCGCATCCATCAGTAGAAGCCGAGCCTGCCACTGCAGGACGTGCCATGAACGGACATTATGCTACCCGGATGCTGAATGATGATGGCAGCTGGAAAAATCTTACTCAACAAAAAAATTCTTCTGCTGATATATCGCCTACTGCAGGGCAAATGCCCCGATTACTTGGACTTGCATTAGCTTCTAAATTTTATCGCAACAATCCCGAATTGAAGGATGCACGTTTTGCTGGTTTTTCAGACAATGGAAACGAAGTTGCTTTTGGTACCATTGGTGATGCAAGTACCTCGGAAGGAATTTTTTTCGAAACCATCAATGCTGCAGGTGTGTTGCAGGTGCCTATGGTGATGAGTGTGTGGGATGATGGCTACGGCATTTCTGTTCCCAATAAATTTCAGACTACCAAACAAAGTATCAGCGAAGTATTACAAGGCTTCGGTCGAACAGCAGATAAAGCAGGATATGTTATTCTCAAAGCTAAGGGATGGGATTATCCCGGCCTATGCGAAGTGTATGAAGAAGCAGCTGCTATTGCACGCAAAGAGCATGTTCCCGTTCTGGTGCATGTGCAGGAGATGACACAACCGCAAGGTCACTCCACATCAGGCTCACACGAGCGTTATAAATCAAAAGAGCGACTTGCATGGGAAGAAGAATTTGACTGCCTCAGAAAAATGCGTGAGTTTATGCTGCAATCGGCAATAGCTACTGAGGCAGAACTGGACGAAATAGATGCTGAAGCAAAAAAATCAGTTCAGGAAAGTAAAAGAAAAGCATGGGATGATTTTACTTCTGAAATAAAAACAGAAAAAAATCAGGCGCTGCAGCTTGCACAACAGGTTATTGCAGGAAGTGAGAATGGAGTCTTTCTGCAAAAGGAACTGGATGATTTCAGTGCACAATCCGACAGCGAGCGAAGAGATATTGCAGCTTTTGTACATCAGATGCTATTTATGATTCGTGCTGAATCATCAGCAGCAAAGAATAACCTCACAGCCTGGTTTGAACAGTGGAAACAATTGAATTTTGACCGTTACAGCTCACAACTTTACACCGAAGGTGCAGGCAGCGCATTGCGCATTGCCGAAGTAAAGCCTGTATATGATGAACAGCCGCAGATGATTGATGGCCGCGAAGTTTTACTTTACAACCATGATGTTTTATTAAGCCGTTATCCGGAGTATATTGCATTTGGCGAAGATGTAGGAAAAATTGGAGGAGTGAATCAAACCTTTGCAGGACTGCAGGAGAAATACGGAGAGCACCGGGTGTTTGATGTTGGAATTCGCGAAGCTACCATTGCAGGACAAGGAATAGGAATGGCTTTGCGCGGACTTCGTCCTTTAGCGGAAATTCAATATCTCGATTATCTGGCTTACGCTATTCAGATACTTTCTGACGACCTGGCATGCTTGCGCTACCGTACAAAAGCGGGTCAGAAGGCGCCTCTCATCATCAGCACTCGCGGTCATCGTCTCGAGGGAATATGGCATTCGGGTTCGCCCATGCAGTTTATTCTTGGTGCTTTGCGCGGAATGCTGGTACTTGTGCCTCGCAACATGACGCAGGCTGCAGGATTTTACAACACGTTGTTGCAGGCTGATGATCCTGCATTGGTCATTGAGCCTTTGAACGGTTATCGTATTAAAGAAAAGAAACCTGTAAACCTTGGAGATTTTACAGTTCCTGTGGGAGTTCCTGAAATTATGCAACAGGGTGATGATGTTACACTGGTAACGTATGGTTCATGTGTGCGTGTTGCTCAGGATGCAATTAAAAAATTACAACAATGCGGCATCAGTGTAGAGCTGATAGACGTTCAGTCACTCATTCCTTTTGATATACATCACATCATTGGCGAATCAGTTCAGAAAACAAATAAGGTTGTATTCCTTGACGAAGATGTTCCTGGAGGTGCCACAGCTTACATGATGCAGGAAGTACTTGAAAAACAAAAAGCGTTTGATTTTCTTGAAGCACCACCGGTGACAATTACAGCAAAAGAACACCGTCCTGCATACGGCAGTGATGGTGATTATTTCTCCAAACCCAATGCCGAAGATATTTTTGACGGAGTTTACAACCTCATGCACAGTGTCAGTCCACAAATGTTTCCTAAAATATTTTAACAGGAAACATATTTTAATATGAACATTCATATTTTTCAGAGATGATTAAAATGTACATAAAGCCGGATTGCTCAACATGCAGAACGGCAGTGAAACTTGTTTCCGAAAATTCTTCAGAAGAACTTGAAACTATTCAATACCTTGTTGATACTCCTTCTGAAAAGGAGATTAAAGAAATTATCAGGATGCTTGGTATAAAGCCTATAGAATTAGTCAGAAAAAAGGAAACATTGTACAAGGAAAAATATATGGATAAGAAAATTTCAGATGCTGAGTGGATAAAAATTTTGCATAAGCATCCGATACTTATCGAAAGGCCCATTGTCATTTATCACGACCGTGCCATTATTGGAAGACCCCCTCAAACCATTGTTTCATTTTTGAATTCCTGAAACATACAGGAAATTAATTCTGATTTAAAGAAATTTAAGCGTAATGTTATTAAAGAAAATTTCAGGACTCATTCTGTTTTTAGTTTGTTGTTACACTGCCATAGCCCAGGATACTACTCAACTTTATATTCCCCGCAATATTCAGAAGGCGTATGATGCAGGCACAAGAAACATCAATGGTACTCCGGGCAAACGCTTCTGGAAAAATTATTCTGAATATTATATCCGTGTTAAATTCAATCCTAAAACCCGAAAAATAGAAGGCGAACAAAATATAACCTATTATAATAACTCACCCGACACATTGCGTCAACTTGTTTTCAGAATAGCTCCCAACCATTATCAAAAAGGAGGTGAACGAAATAAAATTCTTGAGCCTGCTGATATTGGTGACGGAGTAAAAATAGAATCACTTTCAGTTAATGCAGATCCTGTTAATACTGCTGATGACAAGGTGTATAAGCAGGAAGGAACAATCACTAAACTTAGAATAAAACCTTTAGCACCACATGGAGGACGCATCACTGTTCAGATGAAATGGAATTATACATTGAACAAGACTTCGCATGAACGTACGGGAATGATTGATGAGGGTACTGCATTTATTGCATACTTTTTCCCTCGCATTACTGTTTATGACGATTTGCAGGGATGGGATGACTTTCCGTATCTTGGAAAACAGGAAACATATTTTGATAATGCATTTTTTAATGTGTTTATTTCTGTTCCGAAAAATTACATGGTGTGGGCAACAGGTGATTTGCAAAACCCAACGGAAGTACTGCAGCCACACATTTTGAAAAAGTGGACTACGGCATTGTCATCGGATGTTCCGGTATTTGTAATTGACTCTGCTGATATTGCAAATCGCGCAGTGACACTGAAAAATAAATTCAATACATTTAATTTTAAAACTACTGCACCTGATTTTGTTTTTGCAACGAGCAATCATTATCTGTGGCAGGTGCGGAATATTCTTGTTGACAGTGTTACGCTAAGAAAAGCAGCAATCACTACTGCATTCAATCCTGCACATATAGATTTTTATGAAGTCAATGATTTTTCTGCAAAGACCATTCAAACCATGAGTTTCGATTTTCCGGGGATATCATATCCTTACAGTCATCTTACAGTGGTGGATGGTTTGGATCAGATGGAGTATCCGATGATGATAAATGACAATCCTACTTCAACACGGTTTGATGGTATAACACTTACTACACACGAAATTTTTCATCAGTATTTTCCATTCCTGATGTGTACCAATCAAAGTAAGTATGCATTTATGGACGAAGGTTGGGCAACCATTGGAGAGTGGTATATCAGTCCGCTGATAGACACAACCATTGTGGACGATTATGGAATGCCACAGACTAACAGAGATATGGGCCAGGACTGGGAGGTACCGATTATAACTCCTACTACTGAAATATCAAAGTCCATGTATCTGAATAATTATCCCAAACCGGCACTTACGTTTTTATATGTGTGGGATATGTTGGGCGACTCGCTGTTCAGGAAATCTCTGAAACATTACATCATTACCTGGATGGATAAAAGTCCTTCGCCATGGGATTTCTTTTTTTGTATGAATGAAGCAAGTGGTGTAAATCTGAATTGGTTTTGGAAAAAATGGTACTATGAGTTTGGTTATCCTGATTTATCAATTACCAAAGCAGAAAAAACAACCGGTGGTTATAAGGTTACGATCATTTCAAAAGGAAATAAACCTGTGCCCATCAATCTTTATGCAACTCTTGCTGATGGTACTGAGCTCAAACAACACCGCACAGTTGAAGTTTGGAAAACGCAAAATACAACAGAGGTTGAGTTTATCACATCACAAAAAGTAAAAGGGTTTAAGTTGGGTGATGTGTATGATGCTGATGTGAATAAGGCTGATAATATTTTAAAGGTTTCAGAATAAGATTAAAGTAGGTTTACAAAATGTATTTTTGTCCGAAGTCATTGGTCCCGTAGTTCAACGGATAGAATAGAAGTTTCCTAAACTTTAGATGGCAGTTCGATTCTGCCCGGGACTACAGAAATTTTGAGAAATAGTTCAATGGATATTTACCCTAACGTACCGTCAGGTACGGGTGGGGAATAGAAGTTTCCCCCGCCTGACTGACGCAGTCGGGCAGGTAAACTTTAGATGGCAGTTCGATTCTGCCCGGGACTACAGAAATTTTGAGATATTTACTTATCTTGAAATAGGTTGAAAGTAAAGTGCTCCGAAATCAGCCACTCTACCAAGCTCTTGTTCGTCAACCCCTCTAAAAACCGGATATCAATTTTTTTGAATACTTTTTAAACAGCAGTGGATTGTGTTGCATGAGCAGATGTATTTTTAATTGCATGCAATACATAGAAGGAACGAACAGAACACAGATTTTTTAAAATCTGCTTAAAATTGTTCTGCAGGTTTTTTGAAACCATTGATTATTTGATTTTGAATGTGAACAATGGTTTTTTAGACGAACTGATGTTAGTCAGAATGCTGATAGATAATGCTGATAGATAACGACCGAGATAAAGTGAGCAATTTATTGTATTTGATTATCTTTGCAATAACCGGAATAAAAGAATTGAATGAAGCAGAAAATTTACATAGACACTTCAATAGTTGGTGGCTACTTTGACGAAGAGTTCAAAGAAGCTACGATGAAACTGTTTGAGCGACTTGTAAACAATGAAGTAACTTTTGTTGTTTCTGACCTGCTTGACCTTGAACTTTTAAACGCACCGCAGCATGTAAAAGAACTTCTGCATAACTATTCGGCTGACAAATTTTATCGAATTGACCTGACTGAAGAAGCCATTAAACTTGCGGACACGTATGTTGCAGAAAAAGTAGTTGGTAAGTCCAACTTGGAAGATTGCCGACACATTGCCCTTGCGACCATACATAAGGTGGACGTTTTAGCAAGTTGGAATTTTAAACATATCGTAAACCTTGACAGAATTAAGGGCTTCAATTCGGTAAACTTACGACTTGGCTATTCAATGATTGAAATAAGAAGCCCAAAAGATTTGATAAAATATGGAAACGACTAAAAAAGAAAAGACATTTGACGCAGTTAAGATGATGCGTGAAATCAGGGACAAAATTAGCTCTGAAACTCAAAATATGACTCTTGAGCAATTAAAAGAGTATATCAAAAACAAACTTTCTCAGGAAAACTTGAAGCTGATTGGACAAAAATGAGAAGCATTACACAACATATAAGGATTTAACGAGGTTATACTTCGTCCTGATAGCAATCGGGATAATCCTGTGTTGAATACGGCTTCGATAAACTCAGCTGCATGATTTTTTTTAGACGAACTGATGTTGCAGCCTGACATCGTCTTATAATTCAGGAACCGCTTTGCATAATCCAAGAGTGAATAGTTTTATTTTTGCATTCTATGTTTACTCGCAATGTCGCATAGTCATATCTTATGCATTGTTGTTATATTAGGATTTTTTTCCTGTAAGGAGAAATACAGTGCTCCTGCGGAAAACATTGAAGCTGTGGCAACCGATTCTTTGGCTTTTCAGAATTACAACAAAGGCATTGAACTAGCAGGTAAGTATGAATTTGAAAACGCCTTGCCCTATTTGCTTAAAAGTGTTGACGGTTTTGAAAAAGCCAACAATATCAATTCGCAGGTGAAAGCGCTTAATCGCATTTCTTTGTCTTACCATGATTTTGGCAATTACAACAAGGGAATTGAATATGCTTATCTGGCAAAAAAAGTACTGGATGAACATCCGCAACAAGCCAATAAAAATCTTTATTGGTACGTGTACAACAATGCAGGCATTAATTATGATGACAGTAAGCGACCACAACAAGCTATTGAAGAGCATTTAAAAGCATTGCCTTATGCCATTGATGCCAGCGACAGTTCTTATTCCTACAATAATCTGGGAAATACATATAAGAAACTAAACCGGTTGGACAAGGCTGAAACATATTTCAAACTAGCTCTCACTAATCCACATTCATACAAAGATGATTATCATTTTGCAACTGTTTACAGCAATATGGTGGACATAGAGCGCTTGAAAAAGAATTACAAACAGGCACAGTACTATTTAGATTCTGCGTTGCATTATGCTACCATCAGCAATAGCCCGGAAAAATTATTGGATATTTACTACTATACTTACCAGCTGAAAAGTGAATCCGGAGACCACCGTTCAGCTTCAGGTTTTCTGAATAAATACGTACAGTTGAAAGACAGCTTATTTACCAGTGAAAAAAACGATGCCTTGCTGCATTACCAAACCAAATATGAAACGGAAAAAAAGGAAAAGCAAATTGCAGAGCAAAAATTGGTTTCCAAACAAAAGAATTTATGGTTAATTTTAATGACGATAACTATGTCAGCCGGATTGTTGTTTTTTTGGTATTACAGACAAAAGACAAATCTCGAGCAAAAACAATTAGCACTTGAAAACCAACTTTTGCAGGAGCAAACCCATTCCAAAATTCAGGAGCAGCGATTGGAAATTTCAAGAGAATTGCACGATAGCCTGGGTTCTCAGCTTACCTTTATAAAATCTGTTTCGGACAGCTTATTAAATGCTTCGGAAAAATCAAACAATAATCTGAATGCAAGAATCAATACTTTATCTGAGTTTTCTGAAAATTCCATTGCCGAACTCAAAAACACGATTTGGGCACTTAATTCACAGCAGTTGAATTTGTCAGAACTAAAACTGAAAATGCTGAACTTTATCAGCAGTGCCTCAGAAGCAAAGGAAAGTATGCAATTTCATTTCCTGTTTAATATAGGGAGAGATTATCAGTTGAGTTCGAGGCAGGCGATAAATCTTTTCAGGGTATTTCAGGAGATATTAAATAACACAATTAAATACGCAGAAGCAAAAGACGTTTTTATAGACATTAGCCAAATTGAAAAAAACCTGACAATAAAAATTTCAGACAACGGCATAGGTTTTAATTTTGAAGAAGCGAAGAAAAAATCCTTCGGACTTACCAATATACAAAACCGAATAGAGGAACTAAAAGGGAAATTCAGCGTGGAAACATCAGAAGGAAATGGGACAACATATTTAATAAAACTGGAGTTAGACAATAACCTTAATGTATGACAAAACTTATTATCGTTGAAGACAGCGTTTTTGCGCTACAGGCAATTGAAGAGAAATTGGCCAATTTTTCTGATGTAGTTATCAGTAATATCGCACGAAATGGTGAGGAAGCATTGGAAGTATTGGAGCTAGATCATTCAGTTGACATCATCTTAATGGATATTGAAATGCCTGCGATGAACGGCATTGAAGCCACCAGAATCATCAGGAAAAAATATCCGCAGATAAAGATTGTAATGATTACCGTTTATGATGATGACAATTATGTTTTTGACGCCATTAAAGCAGGAGCAGACAGCTATATTCTGAAAGAAACCAAAGCTGAAAAAATATATGAAACCATTAACGATACACTAAATGGCGGTGCAGTGATGTCGCCTTCAATTGCTGTAAAAACATTGCAATTACTCAAGAATACACCACATATAGCAAGTGCTGCTACGCCACAAACGATTGAACTTTCCAAAAGGGAAACGGAGATTCTGGAACAGATAAGCACGGGTCTTACCAATAAAATTATTGCCGAAAGATTATTTATTTCACCATTTACAGTAAAACGCCATATAGAGAATATTTATCAAAAACTACAGGCACACAACCGTATTGAGTTGCTTGATAAGGCACGTCAAAACAAGCTGATATAAAAATTGGGCTGTTCAGCCCATTGTCAGCGACATAGCCTGCATATACTTTTGTGCTTTAAAAAAAATATAAAAAAGTATGAAAGTAAACTTATTTTTAAGAACAGTTGCATTGGTATCGCTGGTGTTTTTCGCTTCATGTCGAAAAGACGATGACAACAATCCAAGTAGTCCGACTACGGGACCATTTGTAGCAAAAGTAGATGGTAAGCAGTTTGCTACGGATAATAATAGTGCCAAAGCAAAATTCGTTTCCTCTACTAAAATGTTGCAAATTATCGGTCAGACTGCAGATCAAACTGAAACGATACATTTTGAGTTATTACCCTTTGGAGGTTCAGTTAGCACCGCTGCTGATTGGTTGCCCGGTACCTATGACTTTAATCCTGTTCACATTTCCAATTTGGAATATTCAGCAAGTGCAATGTTTACCAAGTATGAAAATTCGGAATACATCAATTGGAATACGAAATGGGAATATGTGCAAAACGGTGAAATCAAGATCGAGTCTAACACAGGTACACATATTAAAGGAACTTTCTCCTTTGATGTTGTAAAACAAAATAGCAATGGAACTTTTGATGCAACCAATATCAAAAAAGTTACAGAAGGTTCTTTTGACTTAGATATTGTTCAATATTGAACAATAAACTGAAGAAATCAATTATATAAAGACCAATACAGAGTTTAAACCGGTAGAATTCTGATGCTAAGAAAAAAGGCTGCTCTTTTCGGCAGCCTTTTTTCTTCTTATAAACCTTATGTTACTTTTATCAGCACGCTCACAACTTTTTTTGAATAGTGCCTCAACCTGACTAATCCCGAAAATCCGATAAACACTGAAGAACAAAATTTCGCCATATTTCAAATCAACTGATTTTAAAATACCGGGACACCTGAATTCCGGCAAATGAAATCCGGTAAATTTCACACTAAAAGATAGTACTAAACGATAGATGAGCCGAGCAGACAGCAAGTTGATTAAATGATTGAGACAGCATTAAAGTTTTGTGGCTACTACAAATGCTTTTTTAAATTTTTTTGTTGTGCCGGTTGGATTAAAGGCCTCTGCATAGATCACATAAATTCCGGTAGCAGCTTTTTCGTTTTTTTCGTTGATGCCATCCCACGTAAAAGAATCATTGGGTGCAAGCAATTTTGACTTCACCAGATTTTTGACAAGCTGTCCGGCATCGTTATAAATTTTTGCATTGAGCATATAGCCTGTTTCATTCAGATTCAGGTTAAATGTTATTACATCATTGTAACCATCATTGTCGGGCGAAAATATTTCAGGCTCTGCACTGAACGATGATTCTGAAGTGATTTCATTGGCTGCCTGCGAATTTTTATAACCGGGAGTTGCATAGCCAACGTTGGTTGCAGCCGAATGCCAGTTGCCGGCATCCTGAGTGGGGCGGTCAAAACGAATTCTTTCGAGTGAAACACCATTCTGATCATCTATCAATGCATAATGCATGGTTGATGTATAAGCAAAACAATCCAATCGGTTAAAAGAATAATCAGCAATGATGCAGGTGCCTTTGTCATCGTTATAGGAAGGTATTGTAGTTTGCAGAATGTTTTCTTTAACGGCTGAAGGATAAAAACTCATGAGTGATATAATGTCGGAAGTAAGCACTACATATTCACCGGGGAAAAACAAATATCCGTCTGCACTGATGACATAATTTGTAGCAATTGAATCGAGGTCATCGGTATTGCAGATGCGCAGGTTTTTCAAATCAAAAACTTTTGTTGAATTGTTATACAACTCCACAAAATCATTTCCACCAGATTTCGGGTTAAATAAAATTTCGTTGATGAGAATTCCTCCTGCAGTAACTGCTTCAGGAATTGCCACTTTAAGACTGAGCGGACCTGTAATTTTATTGCCGGGGCAATCAGAAATATCATCACTTACGGTAACATGATAAATAATTCCGTTTTGCAATGGTGATGATAAAGTAAGTGTAACAATATAATCGCTGATGTTTACTGAAAGTGGTTGCCCTATTCCATTGTCAACTGAATAACTTGATGTGAGTGATGCCACTGCTGCGTCAGGAATTTTTGAAAAAGTAAGATTTATTTGGGTAGGCGATATAGGATAAACTCTTAACAACTGCAGTGCAGTAGTGTCAGTATAAATACCTTTTACACTGTTTATTTTTCCGGGGGTTCCACCTGCAGGGTCGTTGGAGGCCGACCAGTTGTAACGATTATCACAGGTAAAGTCAGGGTCAATACGTTCGATGGTAAATCCTCCGTTTTTCTTGGTGTTATTGTTATAATAATCGTCATTGAAAACAACCCGGTCAGTTAAATGTGCGTTGTTATCTATCAATTGCAAATCATCGCCCGTGTCATTATTGAGTGTGGGGAATGAAGGAGTGCCTGCAACATTTCCATAAGAAGAAAATAAAGCAGCATCACTGCTTTTGCAGACGATAAGATAATCTCCGGGCTGCATAGTTACATTGCCAATTACAGCTACAGTTGTTGAGCCATCTGTAATTTTCCATCCGTTAAGATTCATTGCATTTGAAGAACGGTTAAACAGTTCTACAAACTCTGCATTGGGCAATGGAGCTGCGGCTACAGGTTCGAAATAAATTTCATTGATGACGATGTCGAAAGGTTGCGCGGTAACAGGTGCCTGATAAGTGAATGTAGTTGTTGAGTTGGAAGCAATCTGATTTCCTGCAAGGTCGGTAATGTTATTGATGGTAATGGTGTTTGAAATGCCACTGCTGAAAGGAGAAGAAAAAGTCAGATGTACAATTGAAAAATCAGAAGTATCAAGCGTGGCTGTTGCCGGATTGCCTAATCCATTATTAACGGAATAATTAGTTGCTGTTTCAGCAGTAGCTTGTGTAACCGGTTCAGAAAACTGAACATCAGCTTGTGTGGATGATATTGCCTGCGCACTTACAATGGTTGGAGCAATTACATCAGCAATGTTGGGAATGATAAAATCATCAAAGAAAAAGTTGGTAGCATTACTCGATGTATAATTACACAACACACCAAAATAATTTCCGTTGTTGAACGTAGCATCCGTCCCGGTTGCCTGCAGGCTGAAGTTTGTTCCTGCAGCAGCATCTGCATAAATACTCCATAAACCATTATTGTCTCTAG
>Ga0209096_1001371_pt1 | contig 27175 bp, 23 predicted proteins | sample AD_UKC034_MetaG_FD_184407 | JGI IMG/M metagenome (GOLD analysis project Ga0209096, IMG submission 184407) | Active sludge microbial communities of municipal wastewater-treating anaerobic digesters from USA - AD_UKC034_MetaG (SPAdes) (version 2) | ecosystem: Engineered > Bioreactor > Anaerobic >... | reverse complement strand
TCGAAGGAGTCGTGACCCCCACGCCGCCGCCCACAGCCACCCCGGCGGCCGTGGAGCAGCCGGATATCCCCACCCCCACGCCGCGGCCTTCTCCCACCGTGACGCCGGAGGCGCAGACAGCGGCCGCGGACAGCAGCAGCGACACGCCCAGCGCCAGCACGGGCAGCCCCTCGTTGAGCGACGCCGTGGAGACCAGCACCCTTCGGTCATCCTTCGTGCGCGGCGCCTCGTTTGCTGGGGCGATCTTCCTGGCCGTGGGCGCGTTCTTCGGTGTGCGCCGGCTGCTGACCTGGCTCTGGTATCTGATCGCGCCGTGAAAGTGATTGCCGGCCTGGGCAATCCGGGCACGCAGTATCAACATAATCGACATAACGTCGGCTTTCAGATCGTCGATCTGCTGGCCGCGCGCCATGGCCTGCGTTTCGACGCCAAGCAGGGCAAGGCCAAGGTCGCGCTGGGCTTCATCAACGTGCAGGTGGGCGTGGAGCAGGCGGCGCTATCGGCCGCGCCGGACGCGCCCCTCCTCGATCGGCCGGTCTTTCGGCCGCAGCGCGTCCTCCTGGCCAAGCCGCAAACCTTCATGAACCTGGTGGGGCCCAGCGTGCAGGCGCTCTTGAGCTACTACAAGGTCGCGCCGGCCGATCTGCTGGTGATCTACGACGATCTGGACCTGCCGTTGGGCATCTTGCGGCTGCGGGCCTCGGGCGGTTCGGGCGGCCACAACGGCATGAAGTCGTTGATCGGCGCGCTGGGGGGCGGCGATTTTGCCCGCCTGCGCGTCGGCATCGACCGGCCGCCGGGCCGCATGGATCCGGCCGACTACGTCTTGCAGAATTTCTCCCCCTCGCAGGAAGAGCTCATGGCCCACAGCCGTGAGCGCGCCGCCGACGCCTGTCAGCACTGGCTGGCGCACGGCATCACGTCGGCCATGAATGCGTTCAATGCTGAGGCCCCTTGAATCTCTCTGGACTGACCCAACTTCTCGTCGAGCTGCCGGCCTGGCGTCGCTTTCTGGATGAAGCGCGGGCCGGGCAGCATGACCGCGCGCCGTTGGCGCTCTATGGCGCGGCGCGGGCCTTTGTCGCGGCCAGCCTGGCGCTGAGCCTGGAGCGGCCCATGCTCTATCTGGTGGCGCGCAGCGAGCACGCGCGCCAGGTTTGCGATGAGCTGCAGGTTTGGCTGCCGTCGGGGGAGGCATCGAACCCGGCCGCGGCAGCAGCGGGCCAGGTGGGGAGCGCTGAACGGACGCCGCTGCACTATTTCGCCGATCCCGATTCGTTGCCCTATGAGCGGGTGCCCTGGTCGCGCGAGACGCGGCAGGCGCGGCTCGGCGCCTTGACCGCACTGGCGCAGTTGGGCGCCGGCAGCGGCCCCTTGCTGGTGGTCGCCTCGGCGCGCAGTCTGATGCAGAAAACCCTGCCGCCGCGCGAGCTGCGCCTGGCCTTGAAGACCCTGCGCGTCGGCCAGATGGTCGATCTGCAACAGCAGATCCTGCGCTGGCTGGGGCTGGGCTACCGCAGCGACGCCGTGGTGGAAGAGGTGGGCCAGCTCTCGCGGCGGGGCGGCATCGTCGATATCTGGCCGCCCAACCTGCCCTGGCCGGTGCGCATCGAGCTCTTTGGCGACGAGATCGACAGCCTGCGCCACTTCGACCCCGCCACCCAACGCACCCTGCCCGACACGCGCGGCCTGCGCGAGGTGCTGGTAGGGCCGGCCAGCGAGGCCATGCCCCGCTACGGCGCGGCCAGCCAGGAGCTGCTGGAGGCCCTGGACCGGTCGTCGCTGCATCCGCCGGCCCGCTTCGAGCTGGATGAACAGCGCCGCCAACTGCTGGATGGGACCGGCTTCCGCGGCCAGGAGTGGTACATCCCCTATCTCTACTCCCAGCCGGCCAGCCTGCTGGACTATCTGCCCCCCGACGCGCTGGTTCTGGTGGACGACGGCGCGGATCTGATGGTGTTGGCCATGGAGCTGGAGGCGCAGGCCGGTCAGACCCAGCGTGACCTGATCACCGGCGGCGATCTGCCGACTAACCCGCTGGCGCCGCACTTTGTCTGGCAGGAGCTCAAGGCGCCGCTGCTGGCGCGCGGGCCGCTGCTGCTGGGCTACGGCGACCTGGAGGGGCGCAACGCGCCGGCCGGATCGCCCCTGGCGCGCCATTTCGTCCCCGGCCCCCGCTTCGGCGGCCAGGTCAAGCAGATCGTGGCCGAGGTGGAGAAGCAGCTTCAGCAAGGCCAGCGGGTGGCAATGATCACCCGCCAGGCCCCGCGCTTGAGCGAGATCTTCCAGGAGGAGGCTGACCGGCCGCTGACCGTGGAGGAGAGCATCCTCGCCGTCCCTGCCCCGCACGCCGTGCATCTGGTCAAAGGGGTGCTGAACGAGGGTTGGGTGCTGCGCGGGCTGGCGGACAGGACTGACGGTCCTGAACGCGCGGTTGACCAGGACCGTCAGTCCTCTTTCCACTCTTTCTTGCTTTACAGCGACGCGGAGCTCTTCGGCTGGACCAAGCCCAGCCAGCGGCGGGTGCAGCGGCCGCGCGCCATGGCGCCGGAGGCCTTTTTCGCCGATGTCAGCCCCGGTGACTACGTGGTACACATGGAGCATGGCATCGGCCAGTTCGCCGGCCTGGTCAGCCTCGATCAGGAGGGAGGCGGCCCGCGGGAGTATTTGCAGATCGACTACGCCATGGGCGACCGGCTTTTCGTGCCGGTGCATCAGGCCGACCGGCTCAGCCGCTATGTGGGGGCCGGCGAGCAGGCGACGCCCATTCTGCACCGCCTGGGCGCCGCCGACTGGGAACGGGTCAAGAAGCAGACCAAGAAGGCGGTGGACGACATCGCCGGCGACCTGTTGCAGCTCTACGCGGCGCGCGAGGCGGCCGAGGGCCACGCTTTTTCAGCCGACGGCGCCTGGCAGCTCGAGATGGAGGCGGCCTTCCCCTACGAGGAGACCCCAGATCAACTGGTGGCCATCGAGGCGGTCAAGCACGACATGGAGTCCAGCCAGCCCATGGACCGGCTGATCTGCGGCGATGTGGGCTATGGCAAGACCGAGGTGGCGCTGCGTTCGGCCTTCAAGGCGGTGATGGATGGCAAGCAGGTGGCCGTGCTGACCCCCACCACCGTGCTGGCCCAGCAACATTTCCAGACCTTCAGCCGCCGGCTGGCCGCTTTTCCGGTCACCGTGGAGATGCTCAGCCGCTTCCGCACCGCCGCCCAGCAGACCCAGGTGGTCGACCGCCTGGCCAAGGGCGGCGTGGACATCGTCATCGGCACCCACCGCCTGCTCTCCAAGGATGTGGTGTTCAAGGACCTGGGCCTGTTGATCGTGGACGAGGAGCAGCGTTTCGGCGTGACCCACAAGGAGCGCATCAAGCAGATGCGTCAGACCGTGGATGTGCTGACCCTGACCGCCACCCCCATCCCGCGCACCCTGCACATGAGCATGACCGGCGTGCGCGATCTGAGCACCATCGAGACGCCGCCTGAGGAGCGCCTGCCGATCCAGACCACCATCGGCGAGTATGACGAGACGCTGATCCGCCAGGCCATCCTGCGCGAGATCGACCGCGGCGGCCAGGTCTTCTTCGTCCACAACCGGGTGCGCGGCATCAGCCAGGTCGCCCATCGGCTGGAGCGGCTCATCCCCGAGGCCACCTATGGCATCGCGCATGGCCAGATGCCGGAGCGGGAGCTGGAGCGGGTGATGCTGGCCTTCGCCGAGGGGCAGTTCAACGTGCTGGTCTGCACCACCATCATCGAGAGCGGCCTGGACATCCCCAACGCCAACACCATCATCATCAACCGCGCCGACAAGTTCGGTCTGGCCCAGCTCTATCAACTGCGCGGCCGCGTCGGCCGGGCTGCGGTGCGCGCCTATGCCTATCTGCTCTATGAGCGCCACCAGACGCTGACCCCCATCGCGCGCGAGCGGCTGACCGCGCTGCAAGAGGCCAGCGAGCTGGGCGCGGGCTTCCGCATCGCCATGCGCGATCTGGAGATCCGCGGCGCGGGCGAGCTGCTGGGCCGCCAACAGCATGGCCACATCGCCGCGGTGGGCTTTGACCTCTACTGCCGGCTGCTGGCCAAGTCAGTGGAGGAGATGAAGCGGGGCGAGGGGCGGAGGAAGGCAGGGGAGAGAGGGAGATGGGGAGATGCGGAGATGGAGAACGACGGGGAGGCCGATGAGCGAGTCTCGACCGTTCGCCGGTCGACGTCCGCCGCGGCGCGTTCCGACGCGGTCAGCTTCGAGGATCCGCTGGCGCCGGCCGTGACGCTGGACCTGCCGCTGCGGGCGCTGCTTCCGGAGGAATATGTGGCTGAACGGGCGCTGCGGCTGCGGCTCTACCGGCGCATCGCCGGCGTCACCGACACGGCCGCTCTGGAGGCGCTGGCCGAGGAGCTGGTCGATCGCTTTGGCCCGCTGCCTGAGGAGGTGCAGAACCTGTTCTACCAGGTGCGCATCAAGCTGTTGGCCTTGACGGCCGGCGTCACGGCCATCGGCCACGACAGCGGGCAGTTGGTGTTGAAAAGCGACGATCTGGAGCAGGTGGACCGCCAGCGCCTGCAGGCGCGCATCGGCGACGACGCGCGCGTTGCCCGCCGTGCGATCTGGCTGCCCATCGGCGAGGGCTGGCCGGAGGCGCTGGAGCGCACCCTACGCGCCCTGCGCGCGGCGCAACTGTGACCTCAGCGGACTGGTTGAACGCCGGTCCCTCACGGTATCGCATAGCGAACCACCTCCACCCGCGCGAAATCCGCCTGATCGGTCGCCTGGCCGCGTGCTTCCAGCCATTGGCGCACCAGCCGGCGGCTATCCCACGTCTCTTCCTCGGATGCGATCAGCCAGATGGCCGGCGTGGCGCCCACGGCGCGGCGCATTTCTTCGTCCACCTGCGTCTTTGGGTTGCCGCTGTTCGTGTAGCGACCCTCTATGCCAGCCGTCTGCGGGCCGGCGTAATACTCGTAGACGATGCGGTTGTAGGGCATCTGGAACAGGAGCAGATCGCCGGGCTGGCGGCGTGACTCGACATAGGCCGCGGCCGCGCGAAAATCGGACTTGATGGGGGTCTGCATCTGACGCCAGCCGGCCAGCAGGCCGGCCGCCAGCAGGGCGCTCAGCGCGATCCAGCCCAGCGGCCGCGCCATGAGGCGCAGCGCGGCCACCCCCTGGGCCAGCAGGAGCAGCAGGGCGGGCGCGATCCAGATGACATAACGATCGGTGTAGAGCGGCTTGCTCAGCGAGATCAGGTAGAGCAGCAGGGGAGGCAGCGCCAGCCAGGCCAGCAGCATGGCATTCACGCGCAGGCGGCGCCAGGCATAGGGCGATCCGGCGCCGGCCATAGCTTTTCCTCCCAACACGCTGCCGGTCAACAGCAGGAAAACCAGCCCGGCCACGATCCAGCGGTCAGGGTTGACGGCCACGCCGCGGCTGAAGGCGGTGGCCAGGTTGGCGATCATGGCAGGCAGCGTCACGAACGGGTGCCCGGTCTGGAACTCCTCCGTGGTGAACAGGCGCAACTGCCACCAGCCCACCAGCGCAAAATAGGGCAGGGCGGGGATGGCCAGGGTGAGCAGAAAGGGCAGCCAGCGCCGTCGATAGTCGGGCCACAGCAGCGCCAGCCAGGCCGCGCAGATGGGGATCAGCAGGACCGCCCAGACGTGGAGCAGCGCGGCCACGGCCAGCAGCGCCAGGTAGAGCAGCCAGCGCAGCCAGCCTCCCCGCTGCAAGGCGGCCAGAAAGGCCAGCAACAGCGCCAACGCCAGGACGACCAGCCAGGCGTACATCTTGCCCTCCTGGCTGTACCAGACCAGGTAGGGGTTGACCGTGACCAGCAGCGCGGCCAGCAGGGGGACATTGCCCAGGGTAAGCCCGGCGGCATAGCGCAGCTCGCCCTGGCCGGCCGTTGCCAGCAGCCGCCGGGCCAGGGCATAGGTCAGCGGCACGGCCAGCACGCCGGCCAGCGCGGCCTGAAAGCGCAGGGCAAACTCGCTGCTCCCCAGAACCGCCAGCCAGGGGCTGAGCAGGGCGAAGAAGAGGGGGCCGTTCTCCCCGGGACGGCTGAAGGTGGCCAGCAGCTCCGGCAGCGGCCGGCTGGCAAAGAGGATGGCGTCAACCTCGTCCCGCCACAGGCTCTGGCTGCCAAGGCCGGCCACCCTCCAGCCAAAGGCCAGCAGGCTGAGCAGGGCCAGCGTCCAGCGCTCCGGGCGCCCTGCCCCTGCGGCCCGGCTAGTCAAGGTCCTTGGGCGGCGGGGGGGTGCGGCGCGCCGCCACGCGGGTGGGCGGTGGGAGTGGAGGGGGCGCGGGGGGCGGAGGCGCTGCGGGCGCGGCCGACCTGGGGGCAGAGCCCGCGCCGGGGTCGGGCGCAGGTTGGGCGGGCGGCCGTCGCCGTCGCTGCCAGAACAAGAAACCGCCCAGCGCCGCGCCGATCAGCGTCAACAGGCCGAAGCACATCCAGACGTAGCCGAAGGCGATCACCATGTTGTCGATGAAGAGGGCCAGGTCCAGGCGGCGGCGTGCGGCCTCCTCCTGAACGGCGGCTCTCTGTTCGGGCGCGGCGTCGGCCGCCAGCGGGAGGGTGATGGGCTGGCTCAGCTCCAGCGCCGGCGCCGCCAGGGGAGGCGTGGTCGTGGGGGTGTCCACCGGCGAAATCAACAGGGGATCTTGCCGCGCGGGGGCCGGCGTGTCGGTAGATGGCAGGACCGGCGGCTCGGTGGGCGGCGTGAAGGGGGTGTCGGTGGGCGGCGGGGTGGCGGTGTCGGTGGGCAAGACCAGGCTGGTCGGCGTCGCACTGGGCGTGTCGGAAGGGGTCTCGCTGGGCGTCGGCGTCAGCGTCGGGGTGTCAGTGAAGGCTGGCGTCCCGGTGGGGGTGGGCGTCTGCTGCGGTGTGTTGGGGTCAGGGGTGTTGGTGGCCGGCGATTGGAAGAGCGGGTCGGCCAGGGCAATTCCGCCGCGCGGAACCAGCGCCAGGCCGGCGGCAATGGCGATCAACAGCAGCGCGATCAGCACCAGCGACTCGCGGGTGAGCCGAGGTTTGCGTGCGGACCTGATACGTTCTGGCACTGAATCGTTTCCTTTATCGCCTTCGCAGCCCGATGACGAGGGCCGCGATGCCTAGGACGACCATGACGCCGGCCAACACCCCGATGGGAATGGGAGGCTGTCCGGCGGGCGTGGGTGGGGCAGCCGGCGGCTGTGGCGTGGCTGTGGCTGCCGGCGTTGGCTGGGCTGGCTCCAAGGAGGGCGCAGCGGTGGCCAGCGGCGACAGTTGCTCCTGAGGAGGCGTCAGCGGCGAGTCTTGCGCCAACGGCCCCGCCTGGGCCGCGCCGCCGGCGGTCAGCATCCAGGCGATGACCAGGGCGATGGCGGCCAGGCCGGCCAGCAGCAGCGCCTCGCGGCGCAGGGCCGGCGGTCGGCGGCGAGCGCGGGTTGTTTGCTGGGGTTGCGGGTGGTTGGTGTTCATGCTGTCACATCACGTAGGTAACGTGGCGCGGGGCGGCGGTGTTCCATGTCTGGCTTGGGCTGGCTCGGTCGGAGACCGGCCAGAGCGCGGCCGGGCTGGCTCGGTCGGAGACCGGCCAGAGCGCGGTGGGCAGAGCGAGTGGTCGGTGAGCTCCAGCAGTTCCAAATATGATGCCTGCTAAGCTGGAGTCGAGCCTTCAGGCGGGTCGGCACGCTCGACTCACGTCGGCCAGACCCGGCTAAAGTCTCGACTCCTCGCCATGTTTGGAATTGCTGGATGGGCTCAGCGCGCTTCGGCCTGGACCCAGGCCGCGATCAGGCCGCGGAAATGGGCGATGAACTGCTCATGTTCGTGCGGCGGGAAGATCAGGCGCACGTTGTGTACCAACATGTCGTCGAATTCCTGCGCCTGGGCCAGCTCCCACATCACCTGGTCCAGGTGGCTGAGCTCGGCGGCGCGGAACTCGGTGAAGCGCTCGGTGTCGAAGTAGGCGTCGGCCAGCGCCTCGTAGGCGGCCAGCTTTTCCGGGTAGCTGCGCTCCGAATCGGCGACGGCCAGGAAGTCGTGGGTGTTCATGTCCAGCCGCATGGGCCGGTCGTTGGCCACGCAGAAGAGGCTCCAGGCCAGCAGCGACTTGATGGCCCAGGGGAAGTAGTAGTGCAGGCTGATGATGGCCACGTCCGGGCAGGCATTGGCGAAGTCGATGGGCTGCAAGATGCCATCTTTCAGGATCGACTCGCAGGAGTTGAATTCCCAGCGGAAGAAGGCGTTGATGGTCTTGACCACGGCGGTGGCCTCGGCCGCATGCTCCGGCGTGAGGAAATTGCTGTCCACCTGGTAGCGGTCGTGCATCGGCCGGATCGGGTCGTAGTGGAAGATGTTGACCTGGGGGCCGATGGCCAGGGCGCGCACGAAGATGTCGAAGTTCTCCAGCCCGCGCTGCAGGTGCATCATGGTCTGGCTGGAGGCGTCATAGGCCGCCATCAGCTCCCAGTCGTTGCCCACGCGGCTGACCCCGCGCCAGCCGCCGCCGTCGAAGGGCTTCATGTAGAGCGGATAGCCGATCTGATGGGCGATGCCGGGCAGATCGAACCAGTCATGGTAGCGGCTGGCGGTGCGGCGGAACTTCTCCGTGTCGGGGCCTTGCTTGGTGGGGATCAGCCAGGTGTCAGGGATGGGCAGCCCCAGCCGGATCATCGCACAATAGGCCGAGTGCTTTTCCATGCTCTGGAAGGTGAAGGGGTTGTTCAGCAGGTAGACCCCGTTGACCAACGCGGCCTTTTTCAGCCATTCGCGCGGGTGGAAATGCCAGTAGGCCAGGCGATCGATTACCAGGTCGTAGGAGGTGGGGGCGCGCAGGTTGAACGGATGGATGCGCACCCGCTCTACCTCGGTCGTCAGCGCGCCGCCGCGCAGGTTCAGCCGCGGCGCCAGCCGGCGGTGCAACTGCTCGAACGCCACGGGCCAGTCGTCTTCGTCGCTGAGCAAAAGGCCGATCTTTTTGGTGTTCATGGGAGGCTATCCTTGCGGAGGTGACACGTAACTCGTAACTCGTAACACGTAACCGGAAACGCCTCTCCCAGACGAACCCTTTCCGGGTTACGAGTTACGTGTTAGCTCTTGTTGTTCTCAACCCAGTAGCGCATGATCCCGCGGTAGTGTGCGAAGAACTGCTCGTGCTCGTGCGGCGGGAATTTGGCGCGCACGATCCCTTGCAGGATGCCGTCGAACTCCGGCGTCTGCACGAATTCCCACATGGCCTCGTCCAGCCAGCCGAGCTGCTGGGTGCGGAATTCCTGGAAGCGCTCGGTCTCGAAGTAGGCGTCGGCCAGCTCCTCGTAGGCGATCAGCTTCTCGTCGTAGCTGCGCTCGGAGTCGGCGATGGCGAAGTAGTCGTGGGTGTTCATGTCCAGCCGCATGCGCCGATCAGTGGCCAGGCAGAAGCTGGTCCAGGCCAGCAGCGACTTGACCGCCCAAGGGAAGTTGACGTTCAGGCTGAACAGGTGCATGTCCGGGCAGGCGTTGGCGTAGTCGATGGGCTGCAACAGGCCATCTTTCAGAATCGCCTCGCAGGAGTTGATCTCCCAGCGGAAGAAGGCATTGATCACCTTGGTGATGCGGATGATCTCCTGCTGCTTCTCCGGGCTGAGGAAGTCCTGGTCGATGACGTAGCGCATGTGCAGCGGCTGGCTGGGGTCATAATGCATGGGGCGGATCTGCGGGCCGATGCCCAGGGCGCGCACGAAGACATCGAAGCCCTCCAGCGCGGCCTGCAGGTGCATCATGGTCTGGCCCGAGGCGTCGTAGGCCCGCATCAGCTCCCATTCGCTGTCGATGCGGCTGACCCCGCGCCAGCCGCCGCCGTCGAAAGGTTTCATGTAGAGGGGATAGCCGAACTCATGGGCCGCCAGCCCGGGCAGGTCGAACCAGTCGTAGTAGCGGCTGGCGGTTTCCTGATAGCCTGGCCGGTCTGGATAGGTTTTGAGCGGGATCAGCCAGGTCTTGGGCACGTGCAGCCCCAGGCGCATCATGGCGACGTAGGCTGAGTGCTTTTCCATGCTCTGGAAGGTGAAGGGGTTGTTGAGCAGGTAGACGCCGTTGAACAGCGCGGCCTTCTTCAGCCACTCGCGCGGGTTGAGCTGCCAGTGGCCCAGCCGGTCCACCACCACATCGTAGCTGGTATCTGCACGCAGGTTGAAGGGGTGAACGCGCACCCGTTCGACTGCGATGTGCAGCGGCTCGCCGTTCACAGCGGCCACCGGATCATGACGCCGATACATGGCCTCCAGCGCGCTGGGCCAGTCTTCTTCCTCTGCACCGATCAACAGACCGAGTTTCTTGCTGGGCATGGCAGGTAGCCTCCGTAACCTTTCTTGTGACGTCGCAACCAAGATAAACCTGAAAACCGCACACCGCTCGGGCCGGTCTCCGACCGAGCCCGCCGCATCCACAACGCCGCTCGGGCCGGTCTCCGACCGAGCCCGCTGCGTCCACAACGCCGCTCGGGCCGGTCTCCGACCGAGCCCGCCGCATCTACAACGCCGCTCGGGCCGGTCTCCGACCGAGCCCGCCGCATCTACAACGCCGCTCGGGCCGGTCTCCGACCGAGCCCGCCGCATCTACAACGCCGCTTGGGCCGGTCTCCGACCGAGCCCGCAGCCGCGGTCGCTCAATCCAGCGCCTTGCTCAGATAATGCGCCAGTTGCCGCTTCCACCAGTACCAGTGGTGTTCCACATCGTGGCCCCACAGGTCCCGTTCGTGGCTGATCCCCTTTTCTGCCAGGATGTTGGCCAGGCGGTGGGTCTCCGCCAGGCACTTCTCTTCCCATGCGCCCTGGCCGCAGACCAGCGCCAGATGGGTATTGGCGCGCACCGCGGCCAGCGCATCGCCGTGCAGATGGGCGGCATAGGCCACCGGGTTGTTGTAGTACACGTCGAGCGACGGGCTGGGGCCGATCAGCGCCTCCAGATCGTACCGGCCGCTCATGCACAGCGCATAGTTGATCTCCGGCGCATGTTTCAGCGCGAAGTTGGCGGCATGGTAGCCGCCCAGGCTGCAGCCGGCGACCGCCACGCCTCCCTGCTCCAGCGCGCATTCGCCGCGCACCAGGGGCAACACCTCATGCAGAATGTGCGCCTCATACTCCCGATGCCGCCGGGCGCGCGTGGCCATGTCGGCGTCGACGTTGAGCCACGCCTCCTGGTCGACGCTGTCCACGCAGTACAGCCGCAGCTTGCCCGCCTCCAGCCAGGGGCCGGCCGCGTCGATCATCCCCTGGTTCTCCCAATCGTAAAACCGACCGCCGGCCGATGGGAACGCCAACAGCGGCGGCCCGTAGTGGCCGAAGATCAGCAACTCCATGGTGCGTCCCAGCGCGGGACTGTGCAGGCACTCGTAGCGGCGATGCATAGGGGGAACAACCGTCCAGAATAACACCAACCGTAGCTCCGGCCGTCAGCGAGTCGGGCCGGACGCCCTCAGTCGAACGCATTCAGGCATTGTACCCAGAAGCCATGCCTGAGCAAGTTCAGCTTGGAAACAAGAACTGAAAGATCAGCGGCAGCCGCGCCGCCCAGGAGGCCTCGCTGTGGGTCGCCCCCTCATCCAGATAGATGTGAAAATCCACCCCTTCCTGATAGCCCGCCTCCAGCAGCGCGCGCCGGGCGCTGGCTGTTTCGCGCTGTCCATCGTTGCCGTGGCCGGGCGTGCTGTAGGTGCCGCTGTCCAGCCAAAGCCGCACATCCCGGCGCGGCTTGCGGCGCATCCGTTCGATGGTCTCCAACTGGCCGGCGCGGTTGCGGGTGATCCAAAACGAGGTGGAAAGGGCCGCGTGATGGCGGGCAAAATCAGTCTGTTCCCAGGCGATGTAGACCGAGAAGAGTCCGCCCAGGGAGGAGCCGCAGGTGGCCGTGTTCTCCCGGCCCGGCTGCACCCGGTAGCGGGCCGCCACGAAGGGCGCCACCTCATCGCGGTAGAAGGCCAGTGTCTCGTTGGCCCGGCCTGGCACAGGAACCAGCGGCCGGCGCGGCGCGGGCGGGTGGTCGCCGTGGTCAACGGCAGCACGCGGCCGGCGCGGGGGCGGCAGATGCCTGGCGTAGGGGGGCAGATACTCCAGAATGCGCTGCTCCCGGCCGTTGCTCACCCCCACGATCAGGCACTCGCGCATCAGGCCCTGGCGGATCAGCAGGCTGGCGGCCAGATCGGCCTGCCAGGCGCCGGCGTAGCTGTCATCCACGAAGGCATCGAAGCAGTTCTGGCCGTCGTGCATGTAAAGCACCGGATAGCGCCGCTGCTCATGTTCTGCATAGCCGCGCGGCAGATAGATGTAGAGCGGCCGGGGCCCCAGGCTGCCCTGATAATCTTCGAATTTCACCACCATCGGCGGGGAGATGGCCGGCGCCGGACGGTAGGCGAAGATCTGGCCATCCTGCAGCCACAGGCTGGCCAGGGTGGTGGTGAAGGCCGGCGCGAACTCGGGGTGCAGCAGGCGGCCATCACCCAGGTTGACGCGAAACTGCCATTCGCGCCCGGTCGCATCGCCCCCGCGCGCGGCCAATCCAGGCAGCTCGGCCAGCCACAGGCTCTCCTCGCTGTGGCGGCCATCGCCCACCCAGGCCAGCGGGATCACCTCCTGGATCTCCTCGGCGTTCCACAGCTCGATGCTGGGATCCAACCCCTCGCCTAAATAGTAGAAATGGTCAGGCGGCAGCGCAGATTGCATAGCTAACTCTGATGGCGCAGGGTCACATCGTGGGCGCGCACCTCCTGGCTGCCGCCGTCGTCCAGGTCGATGCGCAGGGCGCCATCGGGCAGCACCGCGCCGGCCACGCCATGCACCAGCCGGCCATCGGCCAGATGCACCGTCACCGGCCGGCCCAGCGTGTCCAGCCGCGCCTGCCAGGCTGCCAGCGGGCTGACGCCGGCCTGCATGGCCAGATAGTGTCGCTCGCTGTGCTCCAGCAGGGCAACCAGCAGGCTGGCCGGGTCCACGGCTGCGCCCAGCGCGGCCTCCAGGCTGATGGCCGTGTCAGCCAGCTCCGGCTGGCTGCTGAAATCCGTGGCCACGTTCAGGCCGATGCCTGCCACCACGTAGTCCAGCCGGCTGCCGATGAACGCGCCCTCGGCCAGCACGCCGGCCAGCTTGCGCCCCTGAATCAGCAGGTCGTTGGGCCATTTGATCGCCACAGGCAGGCCGTAGAGCTGCTCGATGGCCTCGGCCGCGCCCAGGGTCAGGGTCATGACCGTCCATGACGTCAGGTCGCCCGGCAGATTGGGGCGCAGCAGCAGGGAAAGGTAGAGCCCGCCGCTGGGGGGCGACCACCAACTGCGGCCGGCGCGGCCCTTGCCGGCCGTCTGCTGACCGGCCACCACGGCCAGTCCTTCGGCCTCGCCCCGCCGCGCCGCCTCACGCACGATGGTCTGGGTCGATTCGACGCTCTTCAGGCAGACCAGCGGCCGGCCCAACAGAGAGGTGCGCAGTCGCTCCTCGATGGTTGTCTGAGTCAGGGTGAACATGGGGGTATAGTACTTACACCGAGGGGCAATGTCAAAGATAACGTGGAGCGTAACTCGTGATGCGTGATGCGTGATGCGTAATGCGTAATGCGTAATGCGTGATGCGTAATGCGTAACCCGGAATGGTGGGAGGGGTCTCCGTATACGGCTATAGGTCTGGCTGCCTGCCGCTCTTGGAACGAATCCAGCGAGCGTTGGTCGAGTAGCGGGTTGAGGGCAGATGAATCCCATGAGGTCGCGCGCTTCCAGCGTATCGAGACCAGCGAGCGGGCCGATACCGCACGCGATGAAAACGGCGGTAATTGACGCGCTGGCGCTTCCAGCGTATCGAGACCAGCGAGCGGGCCGCACCTGGCAACCATTGGGTCTCGATACGGTTCTGGCGGCGATTCTTGGCTCTTGGAAGCCTGTTGCGCGCTGCGGGGATCGCCGGTAGACGCCGCTCCGGTTTGCAGCCATCACATGTGGAATTGCTGGATGCCAGCACAAGGCTTTGACTGGGAGATCGACTTCAGGTAGAATCTTCCTGATCCTCACGCCAAGCCCGCCAAGCCCGCCAAGCTCTCCCCCTCCCACGCCATGGACGCCCAGACTGAACTGACCCGCAAGGAATTCTACACCCTGGCCAAGGAATGCCACGCCTACGCCATGCGGCTGGCCAACTTCGACCAGGACAGCGTGAACTATGCGTTGTGCCAGGAATTCAACCAGTTCCTGGTGCATGTGCGCAGCTATGACAAGCTGGCCCCGCGGCTGACCCACCTCAAGCCGGTCCGGCCGATCACGCGCGCCATGGTGTTGGCCGCGGTGTTGGCCTTCTGGCTGTCCGTGATCCTCATCGGCGCCCGCATCATGCCCCAGTTCCCGGTCATGCTGCTGCTGGGCGTGGCGGTCTCGCTGATCTTCCTGGTCTTCCTGATCCCGCCGGGCCTCTACGGCGGCAGCGTCGAGGCCATCGAGGGGCGGGTGCTGGTGGTGGTGGAGGCCTTGCAGCATCTGCTGGACCAGGGCGACATGCAGTTCAGCGAGGCGACCTGGTTCCAGGTGCGTGACATATTGCGCGCGGCCGCGGACGAGCTCCGGCAGCAGGTTTACCTGAACCGCGCCCCCCGTTGGCGGCGTCCCATGTAGGGCGACCGGGGCCATTCAGCTCGCGAGAGCCGGGGCAAAAAAAACTCCCGCCGGATCACAGACCCGGCGGGAGCGGCAACGGCGACAAGTTCACCCGGTCATCGTCTACTGCCCGGAGAAACTGGCCTCCACCTGCGGCAGATAGGCGCAGTAGCGCGGCGGCGTCGGGATGCCCACCACGAAGGGGGTGTAGAGCATCCAGGAGGTGTTGGCCTGCACCTGGATGATGGCAGCGCCCGCGCTCAGGCTATGGCCAGCCGGCGCTTCCAGCCCGCGCACGCTGTAGGTCCCGGGCGCAACGCCGCTGAACGAGAACGCCCCGTTGGGGTCCGAGGTCGCGCTCATGACGGTGGACGCGCCATCTTGCAGTCCGATCACGGCGCCAGCCAGGCCCGGCTCTCCGGCGTCCGGGAAGAAGTTGCCGTTGGCGTCGGCAAAGGCCATGCCCAGAATCGTCGCCGTGCTGGGGGTAGCCGTGGGGGTCGGGGTGTTGGTGGGGGTGGCCGTGGGCGTTGGGGTGCGCGTCGGCGTGCTGGTTGGGGTGGCCGTGGCGGTGGGCGTGTTGGTGGCAGTGGGGGTCGGCGTGGGCGCACCCGCGCCGCGCCAAATCTTGCCGCTCCAGTCGATCACGATCACCTCATCCATGCTCAGGGCATACACATCCATGAGATCGGCCGTAGAAGGAGATGCCACTTGCTGCCAGGTGACGCCATCGGTGGTGCGCATCAACAGCCCCTGGCCGGAACAAGTCTCAAGGATGGGGTCAGGCACGTTGGTGCAGCCTACGGCATAGCCGTTCTGACCATCCACCATGTCGATACCCCAGAAGCGCGGGCGCCCGCTGCCGGCAGGTATCGCACTGGCCTGCTGCCAGATATTCCCGCCATCCTGGGTGCGGAAAATGTAGTAGGCTCCGGTGTTGGCGCCGCCATCGGCTGCGCCCACCTGCCAGCAGGATAAGTTGTCCGAACAGGAGACGCCGTAGTAGCGGCCGGTAGGCACCACCCGGCGCGACCAGGTGGCGCCGTTGTTGGCCGTGTAGAAGGCCGTGTTCTTGGCCGCGGCATAGCACACACCCGGCGACGGGCAGGAAAAGTCGTAGATCACGAACTCGCGCGGGTCATTGGCAACGACGGCGTTGAAGTTGACGCCGTCGGTGGAGCGCAGCACGTTGGCCATGCGCCCCGGCTCGTTGGCATAGCCGGTGGTGCCGGCGAAGATGGTGGTGTCGACGCCGCTGTAGCCGGCCGACCACAGCCAGCCGCTCCAGGCATTGTTCACGATGGTACCAGGCGCCCAGCTCGCCCCACCGTTGGTGGTGTAGAGAATGCGCGGGCTGCTGGCGCCGATGATCCAACAGCGGTTCGCGTCGATGCAGGTCAAGCCGCGCATAAAGCGGTTGGTGCCGGGGACGGGGATATTGGTCCAGGTATGACCGCCGTCGGTGGTCTTGGCAACGGTCACTGCGCCCGTGCCGCCGCTGGTGGTGTTCCAGTCCGGCCCGCCCAAGGCATAGCCAACCAGCGGGGTGGGGAAGTCAACCGTATACCAAAAAACGCCGGGCGCGCTATGGACCTGGGTCCAGGTCAGGTTGCTGGCTTGTTGGAGCGGCGCAGCTTCGGATGTGTTGCGCAGCGCAGCGGGCAGGATGGTGCTTGCCGGCGCCGCCAGCGCGATGATCAGCGCCAGCGGTACAAGCCAACGAGCCTGTTTGGTGAGCGATTGTCGGTTCATGCAGTAAATCTCCTTGCACGTGGATATGTATGGGCTACGCTGGCCCATCACCAAGGACGTCGTCGCGGGGCGACTGCGCCAGTCTAGCGGGTCAAGATGAGAAGCAGATGAAAACGCCGCCCTCAGGAGCGGCAGAATTCTTACATTATTGCAAGCTTCTGGTATGGTCACATGGAAACCGTTATGGCGACGCGTCAGTATACGCGTCTTGGCCTGAACGGGCAAGCCAGCCGTCACTCGAAGCGGAAGAGCATAATGGTATGTCCGGGGTGCTCATATTGCTGCACCAGGGTGATTCCCGGCAGCGGTGCAGCGTCGCCTGCCAGCATTTGCTGGAGCTGCGGTCGCACCGTGTTGATCTCCCACTCGTCCACCACCAAATAGCGCGCGCCTCGCGCCTTGGCATAGGCCAACACCTGCTCCCACGGCGCGTTGGGGAAGGCAACCATGGGGCGATCGGCATAGAGCGCCGTCTCGGCGTTGCGCGTCATGATCGGCGTGCCGGGCGGCGTTTGCTCGGCCAGCCAGCGGGCTGCTTCGACCCGATGGAACGGCAGGTGTGGCATCAAGTCCTGCGCGGCGTGGATGCCGCTCCAGAGCATGGCTGCCACGACCAACACCGCGGGCAACGCGCCGGCCAGGCCGCGGTGCAGCGCTGCCGGCTTGCCCCTCCCCGCCGGCTGCACCGTGTCCGCCGCCCACCCGGTCAGGTGCGCCAACCCTGCGCCGGCCCAGGGCAGGCTGATGGCCAGGTAGGCGACCATGAAACGGGTTTCGATGAAGACGATCCACAGGCTGGCCAGCGGGGCCAGCGCGCACAGGATCAGCAGGTTGTCGCGCAGACGCGCACGCGTCCACGGCTGGCTGAACAGGCCCAGCGCGATCAGCCCCCAAAGCCAGGGCTGGAACAGCTCCTGACTGAACAGCTCGCGCCAGCTATCGATCATGTTCTGGCGCACCAGGGTGGCAAAGCGGGCCGGATCTTCAAGGATCCAGCCGCTGATGCTGACGTCGAAGGCTTCGGGGGACAGCCACATGATCTCCTGCCCGCTGCTGTCCAGCGAGGCTGCAGCCTGGTCATGCATCGCCTGGCTGTCGTTGACGAAGGCCCAGGCAATGTCCATGCTGGTGCCGGCCTTGCCGCTGAGCATCCAGCGCCCGGTGACTTGATGCAAATAGAACATATAGGGCAGGGCGAGCAACGTCATCATGGCCGCGGCCAGCGCGCCTGAGGCTGCCAATCTCGCCAACCGCCGGCCGCGCGGCGGTCCGGCGCAGAGCCAGAGCAAGCCGAGATAGCCGAGCATGGCGGCCAGAAAGATCAGCGCTTCTGGTCGGGTCAGAAAGCCCAAACCAAAGGCCAGCCCCATGGCGGCAGCCCAGCCCCAGGGCTGCGCGCCGCTGGCCAGCGCCCGGCCGCAGCGATAGGTGGCATAGATTCCGCTGAGGATGAACAGCAGGTAGGGCGGTTCGGTCATGGTGCCCCAGTACAGCGGGTGTACGGCCAGCGCCGGGTAGAACGCGGCCAGCAGCGCAGCCATCAGGCCGGCCCGCCGGCCAAACAGCGCACTGCCCAGGGCATAAAGCGGCAACACCACCAGGCTGCCCAGCAACAGGTGCGCTGGCGCGGCCGCGGCCCATTCCAGCGGCAGCCGCAGCGCCAGCCCGACTGCGGCCAGCAGGCTGACCATGGGCGGTTGGTGCACATCCATCGCACCCATCAGTTCGCTATAGCCCCGGCCGGTTAACAGGTTATGGGCGATGGTCAGGTAGGCTGCCTCATCCCAACGCGCCACCCGCGGCAGGCTGGCAAAGGCGGCGCGCGTGGCCAGCCCCGCCAAATAGATCGCCAACAAGGGCCAGTCGAGATGCCAGCGGCGCAGTTGGCGCGGGTGGGTGGAAAGAACGCTCATGCAGCACGCTCTGGTGAGATGACTATTCGGCGAAGGCGTAGATAACCACCGGATCGACGCCGCTGGTTATGGTTGCCAGGTGCTGCAACTGCGGCGGCGCCTGGGCAGGATCCAACAGAAAGGCCAGTTGAGGCCGTAACTGCGCCTCCCAGCCGTCGATCACCAGGTAATCGGCGCTGTGCTCCCGGGCATAGGCCAGCACGGCAGGCCAGCTCTCTGCCGGCGTGGCAGCCCAACGCGTGCCCGCATGGAAGGCGATGGCGGGATAGCGGCTCATGACCACGGCGTCATCGGGCGCGCCCAGTCGCCGCAGCTCGGCGGCTGCGCCGAGGTGGCCCGGCTGGAACGAGTGCGTGCGCTGCATGGAAGCCGAGACGCGCGGCCCCAGCGTCAGCAGCAGGGCAGCCGCTACCACGGCTGGCGCAAGCAGCAGGCTGCGCTGGGTGATTGCCGACAGCGGGCGTCGCCAGAGATTCTCGGCGGTGCCCGCCAGCCACAGACCCAGCATCCACAGACCAGCGCCGACCCAGACCATGGCCGGAAGCAGCAGGCCAGCCAGATAGCGCTCTTGAACGAAGAAGAGCAGGTAGCTCAGCGGCGCGGCCAACGACGCCAGCAGGGCCAACTCACCGCGCAGACGCCGCGGCCGCCAGGGTTGGGCAAAGAGACCAAGCGCGGCCACCAGGGCCAGGGCCAGGGGCATGAGCTTGATGCTGAAGAAGAGCGCGCCCGCCGCCAATGCGCCGCGGTACAGCCGGCGCAGCGTCTCCACCGGATCGGCCAGCAGCGTTGACCTCAGCGACTCGCTTTCGCTGCTGGGAGCGAAGAGGTAAACCTCGCCGCTGGCCGGATCCAGGCTCCACGTCGCGCGGTCGAAGGCGGCGGGATCGTTCTCGGAGAGCCCGGTCATGGTTTCGAAGGCCATGCCGGCCGCGCCGGTCAGGCTCCAGCGTCCGGTGGTGCTGTGCATGGTGAGCAGATAGGGCAACGCAACCAACAGAAACACCGCGACGGTCACTGCCAGCCGGGCCAGCAGCGGGCCGATGGGGGCGCGGCGCAGCAGCCAGCCGATGAGCAGAAGCGCCAGCGCAGCCACCAGAAAGACCAGCGCTTCCGTGCGGGTCAGATAGGCCAGTCCCAGAGCCAGCCCCAGCAGCGCAAAATCGCGCCAGCGCATCGGCTGCTGATCCAACGCTTGAAACAACAGGTAGATGGCAATGCCCACCCACAGCAGGTAGATCGGTTCCGTCAAGGTGCCCCAGGCCAGAACGCCGGTGGCCAGCGCCGGGTAGAGCGCGACGGTCAACCCCACCATCCAGGCGGCCGTGGGGCTGTAGATCGCCCGCGCCAGGGCGTAGAGCGGCACAACCAGCAGCGCGCCGCTGGCGATGAAGATCAGGTTGCTGGCGCTGAGCAGACTGCCCGTTATCTGCGCCAGTCCGCCCGCAAGCAGCGGGAAGAGCAGGGGAAAATGCGCCGCCGAGTAGCCCATGGCGTGCAGCCCGGTTCCTGCCCACAGGCTTTGGCCAATCCACAGATAATACGGCTCATCGCCCCAGACGACACGGGGAACCGTGAGACTGTGCAGACGAACCGCGACGCCCAACGCCAGCAAAATGGCCAGCGCCAGCCAATCGGCGCGGTCATAGCGGTCTGCCGGCGCGCGGCTCATAGGCTGTCCTCGAAAAGGTAGACGGCGATCTCCTGGCGCGCCATGCCGGGAATGGGCCGGGCGTCCACCAGATGCAGGCCCGGCAGCGCAGCCAATTCATGCGCCTCTTCGCTGCTGATGCCCAGCACCAGACGTCCACCAGGTCGCAGGTGTCGCCGGGCGTCGTCCACGACCTGGACAAGAAAGGGTGAGCGACCCTGTTCAAAGCGTTCACCCAACAGGTTCATCAGCAGGCGGCTGATGGCTGGGTGACGCCGCAGCAGGCTGGTGACAATGCGACTCAGTTCGGTCTCGTCGGGGCGCATGGGCGGGTTGAAGGCAATCAGGTCGTAAGATCCTTCTACCTGGTCAAAGAGGTTAGAGTGAAAGACGCGTATGCTGCCGGGATCGCCAGCCGCCGTCAGCCCGTTGCGCTGTGCATTGGCCTGGGCCAGCTCCACGGCGCGCGGGCTGACATCGACGGCATCGACGGTCCAGCCGCGTTGCGCCAGGTACAGGCCGATGTAGCCGGTGCCCGTGCCCAGATCCAGGGCGCGGCCTGGGGCAACGTCGCCGGCAGCGATCTCGGCCAACATGCGGGTATCCTGGCGCACGCCGCACACGCCGATGTTGTCGTGGATGCGCAACGGCGGCAGCGCGTCACTGCCTGTCGCGCTGACGGCGGCGCCGCTGGTGTCGTCCGAGGGCATGGGTTCGAAGTTAGTCATGGTCAGGTGGGGTAGTGGACTCTGCTGGCGCAGGCAGCGCGTCGTCGTTCATGTCGTCGATGGCGCGCTGCAAGTGGGCCACGGTGTGGCGCAGCAGACCAAGCTCCTGGGTAAGGATTTTCAAACGGTCTTCGTCTCGCGAGATGGTCAGCGAGAGCTGGAAGATCAGCAGCAGCAGACCTACCACCGCCAGCAGCAACAGCAGGGCTGGCGGGTACTCGAAGCCGATGCTGAAGGCAAAGTGATCCAGCCAGGGGATGAACACCGGCGCCAGGGTCAGCGCCAGGCCGGCCAACAGCCACAGCATGGCATAGCGCTCCTGCAACTGACGCTTGCGCACCAGGTTGATCACCAGCAGCAGCACAGTCAGACCCAGGGCAAAGACCAGCAGGCGGGGCAGCGGCGCCATCATGACGAGATCCTCCGCGCCGACACGTGGGTTCGCTCGCGCAGCAGCACCATGCTGATGGCCAGCCACATCTTCACAACATAGTAGAAGGGCTTCCAGCCGCTGTGCATCGACACACCGCTCAACCGCTCGCGCATGGTCACGGGCACTTCGACCACCCGGAAGCCGGCGAAGTGCAGCACCAGCAGGGTGTCGGCGTCGGGATAATCCACTGGATAGTTGTCATAAGCAAAGAAGAGCAGCGCTGCGCGGTTCAGCGCCTGAAAGCCGGACGTAGGATCGGTGACCTCGCGCTGGGTGATCCTGGAGACGGTCCAGGCGAACAGGTGCATACCCACGCGCTTCACCCACGGCTGGTGGTAGGCCATGCGGCCACGGAAGCGGGAACCGATCGCCACGTCAGCCTGCCCGGAGAGCACTGTCTCAGCCAGCAGCGCAATGCCGGCCGGGTCGTGCTGGCCATCGGAATCCATCACTACGGCCAGGTCGTAGCCATGTTCAACGGCGTAGCGGAAGCCCGTTTGCACCGCGCCGCCATAGCCCAAGTTGACCGGCAAGCTCACCACGTCTGCGTTCAGGCTGGCTGCCACGGCCGCGGTGGCATCCCGGCTGCCGTCGTCGATCACCACCAGATCATAGTCGGTCGCGGCTGCGCGGGCTTCAGGGATGACGCGCGGCAAGTTGTTGGCCTCGTTGTGCGCTGGGAGGATGAGCAGGTGACGGGACATGGGAAATGGTTAACGGTGTACGGTGGGCGGTCAGACGGCGCTTGCCAGAAACTCGGCGGTGGGTATCAGATGATACGTCTGGCTCAGGCGGCGCAGCATGTGCTCGTAGAGCAGTTGTTTGGACGCCCACGGCATGGCCAGGAAACGATAGGAGGCCAGAGCCGGGTCGTTCGCGGCGTCGATCACATCGGCGGCGTGCAGCAGATAATTGATGGGCACGCGGCGAGCCTGCGCCAGCGCCAGGCCCGCGTCGAAGAGCGGCCGGCCGGCCGTCAACACGAAGGTGCTGTGCATGGGAAGGCGCAGGATGGGCATGGTGGTGACGGGAGACTCGATGATCGGGCGACTGGACGACTGGGCGGCGCGGTGGGGTGCTGATGGGTCAGGGTAGTATGGGTGGAGCGGCGCGCGTCCGTGGCTGGCGCGGCCGTAGTGGCTGGGATCGACCTGCCCGCCAGACAGAGTCCTTTGCAGCCCGCGCAACAGCGGCGCATAATACGTTGGCAGGATCGACGAGTCGTAGCGATAGCCCAGGTCAGCCAACACCGCCAACTGGTCGGCGGCAAAGCTGAAGCCGGGCGACTTGAAGCCCACTGGCGCCTGGCCGCAGGCTGCCGCGATCAAGTGGTGGGTCGTTGCGATGTCGGCGCGCTTCTCAGCGCGGCTAAGGCGGGCAAAGCCGGTGCGATGCCAGGTAGTATGGTTGGCAACCTCGTGCCCCTGACGCAGCATCTCGGCCAGCCAAGCGGCCTGGGCTGGTGCATCCCAGCCGCAGACGAAAAAGGTCGCGCGTATGGCGAAACGTTCGAAGAGCGCCAGCAAACGCGGGATGCCTTCCTGGTAAACCTGCGCGCGGCTGCCAGGCGGCGGCCGACGGCCGATGCTTTCGTAGTATACCCACAGTTCGTCGACGTCGACCTGAATGGTGCCGATGGGTTTGCGCCCGGTCATGGCAGACCTTGACAGCCCGGCTGGCTGTTCTTCAAGCAGTGAGCTCGCCACATAGCCAAATATTATATGCGCTTGCTGTGGAAGCGCCAAGCCGCGGCTCATGCCAGCAGCAATTCCAAATATGGGCGGAGTCGAGGCTTCAGCCGGGTCTGGACGATGCGAGTTGAGCGTGCAAACCCGGCTGAAGCCTCGACTCCAGTTTGGCAATCGCCATATTTGGAATTGCTGTCATGCCAGCAGCTTGGCCTGTGGTCTGCTTGTGGGTATAATGCAGCCGCGCCGCCCTGGCGCCATCTCGTCTGTTTTGGAGCGTGGCATGAATCCCGTGTTGATATCGATCGGTCCTTTTTCCGTAACCTGGTATGGATTGTTGATCGTGGCGGGCGCTGTGGTCGGCGCCTGGATCGCCACCCTCGAGGCCAAGCGCCGCGGCGAAGACCCGGAACACATCTGGAACGTGCTGCCCTGGATCCTGATCGCCGGCATCATCGGCGCACGGCTTTACCACGTCTTCTCCAACCCGGTGGGCGGGCTGGGCTGGAGCTGGTACCGCGAACATCCGCTGGACATCATCAATTTCTGGTCGGGCGGCTTTCGCGGGCTGGGCATCTTCGGCGCGGTGCTGGGCGGCTTCCTCGCCCTGCTGATCTACCTGCGCGTGCGGCGGCTCAACATCCCGCGTTGGTTCGACATCGTCATCCCCGGCGTCTTGCTGGCGCAGGCGCTGGGTCGCTTCGGCAACTTCATCAACCAGGAGCTCTACGGCCCCCCCACCACCCTGCCCTGGGGCTTCAAGATCAACACCAACTTCCCCTTCCAGACGCCCACCGAGATGCTGGGACGCTCGCCGCAGGAGATCTTGGAGTATGTGACGGTCACCCGCTTCCACCCCACCTTTTTCTACGAATCGCTTTGGAATGTCGTCGGCTTTGCCCTGGTGATGATCTTGGGCCGCCGCTGGTATCACCGGCTGCGCGACGGCGATATCTTCCTCTTCTATCTGATCTGGTACCCCCTGGGCCGCCTGATCGTCGAGATGTTCCGGCCCGACGCCTGGGTCAGCGGCCTGCCCGGCCTGGCCACGGCCCAGTTGATCAGCCTGATGTTGCTGGTCATCGGCGTCGTCGGTCTGATCCTGCGCCATCGCAACTGGAAGCCCACGCCCGCGGCCAGCGCGCCGGAGGCGGTGGATAGCGCGGCCGCAGTCGATGAACCGGGCGACGCGTGACGGTGGAAACCCCGATCTTGGAGAACGCTGCATCTGCGAAGGGAATTGAAAGATGACAAGCAACGACCAATCGATCCATCCCGGCCCGCCGGTCGAGGTGTGTGTGGCCGCCAACGACCTGGAAGCTCAGATCGTCAAGAGCTTCTTGGAGAGCAACGGCATTCCGGTGATGTTGCAGGGCGATGCCGCCAGCAAAGTCTACGGGTTCACCATCGGCGGCATGGCCGAGGTGCGGGTCTTTGTGCCGGAGCCGCTGGCCGCCCAGGCCATCGAGCTGCTGGAGTCTGGCGGGGAGGAGGAGGAAGAGGCCGAGCCAGCATAGCCGGCCCTGCCTTGGCGTGGCGGATGCCGCTGGTTGAGTAGCCTTCTGCGGCGTACACCTGCACTTGCGCCGAAGCGCAGCGCAGGTGCAAGGGTCGAAGCCCTCCGCTGGGTGCCAACGGTTGGTTTCGATACGGCGGCCAACTCAACCAACGGTGGTTTCGATACGGCGGCCAACTCAACCAACGGTGGTTTCGATACGGCGGCCAACTCAACCAACGGTGGTTTCGATACGGCGGCCTACTCAACCAACGGTGGTTTCGCTACGGCGGCCTACTCAACCAACGGTGGTTTCGATACGGCGGCCTACTCAACCAACGGTGGTTTCGATACGGCGGCCTACTCAACCAACGGTGGTTTCGATACGGCGGCCTACTCAACCAGCGTATTTTTGTGGGGCGCGTTCCCATTTGTTGATTCGGCGATCTTGACAAAAATGGCCATGCTCTTATAATCCGTAAGACTTCGCATGCCGCCCTCGGCGCGCCGGAAGATCAGGAATCGTCCGGGCCCTTGGGCCAGCTTCTTAGCAGGATTCAGAGGCAATATGAGCCACAGCCTACCCATCCAGTCCTTTCGTCTGCATCAGGAGGGCATGGCGCGCGTCTTCGGCGAGCTGGAGGCCAAGGTCATGGAGGCCGTGTGGGATTTGCAGCAGCCCACCGTGCAGCAGGTCTGCGACCATCTGGGGCCCAGTTACAACTACAAGACGGTGATGACCGTGCTCAACCGTCTGGTGGAGAAGCGCGCCCTGACCCGGCAGCGGGTATCGCGCGCCTTCGTCTATCGCGCCAGCCAGAGCCGCGAGGCCTTTCTCTGCCGCGTCTCACGGGCCATCATGGGCGGCCTGGTGCGCGATTTCGGCAGCCTGGCCGTGGCCCAGTTCGTGGAGACGCTGGATGAGATCGACCCAGAGCAGTTGGCCGAGCTGGAGCGCCTGGTGCAGGAACGGCGACGCGCGCAGATGGAGGCCGGCGATGACCAGCCGCAATAGCGCCAGCGCCGCCTTCGCTGCCCTGCTGGCGTTGGCGCTGGCCACGGCGGCCCTGCTGCTGGGGCTGCTGGCGTGGCAGAGTCCACACCTGGCGCGCGGCATCTGGCTGGCCTGCCAAAGCGCCAGTCAGGCCGTGGAGGGCTATCTGCCGCTGGCCGGGCTGTTGCTGCCGTTGGGTCTGCTGCTGGCTGCGACGCTGGCCGGCCTGGGCAAGCTCTTCTCCCAACTGCGCTTCACCCGCGCCCTGCTGGGGGATCTGGCCAGCCGGCGCTCCCCCCTCCCCCCCAGCCTGGCGCAACTGGTCGACGCCCTGGGGCTGACCGGCCGCCTGGCGCTGGTGGACGATCCGGAGCCCTACGCCTTTGCCGCCGGCCTGGCGCGGCCGGCCATCTGGCTGAGCAGCGGCCTGCTGGCATTGCTGGATGAGGCCGAGCTGGCCGCGGTGCTGCGCCATGAGCGCCATCACCTGCGCCGGCGCGACCCGCTGCGGGTGCTGTTGGCCCGCAGCCTGGCCCAGGCGCTTTTCTTCCTGCCCGCCGCCGCCGCCTTGTGTGAGCTCTACATGGAAGCCAAGGAAGCTGACGCCGACGCGGCCTGCGGCGCAAACCACGCGCTGGCCGCGGCTCTGGTGAAGCTGCTGCGGGCCGGCGCGCCTGCACCAGCCCGCGCCAGCCTGGCGGCTGCCCGCCCCTCGGCCACCGCTGGCCGCATCCAACGCCTCTTGGAGGGCGAGCCCTCAGGCCGGAGATCCCTGGATCCACGGCTGCTGCGCCGGCTGGCCATCAGCCTGGCCCTGGCTGTTGCACTCTGGAGCGCCAGCGCCGTCTCTCAGTCGCAGGCTGCCAGCCCGCTGGTGGGGGGCGAATGTGGCTACATCGCCGCGCCGAGCGTGCAGGAAAACGCCGAAACGCCGGCCAACTTCACTCCCATGGACGTCAATACCCATTATCCGCAACGATGAGGAATCCAATCATGCACAACTACCTTCGCCTGCCGCAGAACCGGCTGGCTCCCATGCTGTTTGTCCTGTTTCTGACTGTGTTGATCATGGCAGCCGGCTGCGTCGCGCCGAGCGTTCCCAGCCAGGAGGGCGCCGCGCCCGCGGCGCCCGCGGCCGCCAGCGACGATGTGCGCAGCAAGGGCAACCCCGACGCCGCCGTGACCATCGTCGAATACTCCGACTATCAGTGCCCCTTCTGCTCCCGCTGGGTCGAAGAAACCTACCCCGCGCTGTTGCAGCAATACATCGACGCCGGCAAGGTGCGCCTGGAGTTCCGCGATTTCCCGCTGGAGAGCCTGCACCCCAACGCCATGGCCGCGGCCGTAGCTGCCCGTTGCGCCGGCGAGCAGGGGGACTACTGGGGCATGCATGATCGGCTCTTCGGCAATCAGGACGAATGGTCGAGCCTGGCTGATCCCAGCGAGACCTTCCAGAGCTACGCCAGCCAGATGGGCCTGGACACGGCCGCCTTTCTGACCTGTCTGAGCAGCGGAGAGTTCGATGCGGCCATCGCCCAGGATCTGCAAGATGGCCAAGCCGCGGGCATCTCCGGCACCCCCAGCTTCCTGATCAACGGCAATCTGGTGGTCGGCGCCCAGCCGCTGGCGGCCTTCCAGCAGGCGCTGGACACGCTGCTGGCAGGCGGCGCGCTGGTCGATCCTAACGCGGCCGGCCAGGAGGCTCAGGCCCCGCAGCCGGTAGACATCCCCATCGAGGGCGCGCCGGTCAAAGGCGACCCCAACGCGCCCATGACCATCGTGACCTACTCCGATTTCCAGTGCCCCTACTGCGCCCGTTTCGCCGCGCAGACCTGGCCCACGCTGGTGCAGGAGTACATCGACAACGGCCAGGCCAAGCTGGTCTTCAAGGATTTCCCGCTGGAGCAGATCCATCCCAACGCGCAGAAGG
>Ga0209096_1001370_pt1 | contig 27201 bp, 35 predicted proteins | sample AD_UKC034_MetaG_FD_184407 | JGI IMG/M metagenome (GOLD analysis project Ga0209096, IMG submission 184407) | Active sludge microbial communities of municipal wastewater-treating anaerobic digesters from USA - AD_UKC034_MetaG (SPAdes) (version 2) | ecosystem: Engineered > Bioreactor > Anaerobic >... | reverse complement strand
GCCCGTTCCATCACATCCCTGCCGCGCAGCAGGTCGAACGACCACAGCCCGTGCCGTTCGATCACCTGCCAGAATTCCTGCACATCGTGAGGTCGGATCGTCCAGGCGCCGGAATCATCCCGGGCGCAGTGGCACAGCTCGTGGTCGATCAGCGCCTCGCGCTGCGCGTCTGTGAGTTTGCCCTCCCAGTCCTCTTTGCTGACCCAGATCAGGAAGTCGTACTCCAGATAGACCTGCAGCTTCGCCGGCACAGTCTGCGCCCGAGCCAGCACCAGCCGGCCCTTCGATTTCTGGGCTTTGTCTCGATAGACGAACCCAATCCTGGCTTCTTTCAGCCAGGGGTGGTATTTCTCGATCAGCTCCTCGGCGACGTGGATCACCGAGGGTGAGGCTTCTTCCCATTCGATCATGTCGCTCCTGCCTAACGGTCCAGCGGACCAATAACTCGTTCCAAGGCCCAGACGATCGTCCCAACCAGGATGATTAGGACCCACCATCCAGCCAGGGTCAGGATCCGTCTCATAGCCCTAACCCCAGCTGCACGCCGTCCCCGAACTGCGCCCGAGCCGCGCTGTCCATTGCCCTGAGCGTCTCGCTCATATCTTTGATTTTGGCCGCGTACTCGGCGTCTCGAAACTCACGGTATTCGGCCAGCGACCGGGCCAGGTAGTACCCGCCGTCGTTGCCCGGGGTCGAGCAGATCAGGTGCCCCTGCCGGCGCAGGGTTTTGATCGTCTCGCGCACCTGCCGCTCGCTGGCCGGGTACCCCAGCCGGGTGACGTGGACCACAAGCTCGCCGCGCGAGATCGGCCTGGCTGCTGCATATCCGCTGACCACCCTCAGCACCGCCCGTTCCAGCCCGGGCGGCATGGATTTCAGCTCGTCCTCATAGCGCGCTCTGCGTTCTGACATCGCACCTCCAAAATTGTGATATCATGGAGGGGTGGTGCCCGTACGGTTCCACCCCTGCTGATCTGCTGTTAGCGCAGCAGATCAGCCCTTTTTAACTGTGACCATCCTCAGCGCTCGTTCGCTGATCCCTGCGGGCAGGTTAGCCGCCTTGTGGATCTCCCGGTCGATCCAGTGCAGCGCGATGGATAGCGCGATCCGCTCGTACCAGGTGCACGGGACCGGAAACATCCGGCGCATGTACTCCAGCTCGGTCACTCGCTTGGCCGATTCCAGGTGGGATAACCGCTCGGCCTTCGACCGCCCGGAATTCCACAGCAGCCAGTACAGGATGACCATCCAGAGTGGAAAGTAGGTTAGTGTTCTCATATCTAGCTCCTTTCAAAAAATGGTGAATGGGGCTCAGAGGCCTCGCACCTCCGATACGGTCAAAGGAGACAAACCCCGTTGCCACTCTGGCGCCCCGTCAGCTGAGATGGAGAGGAGGGACTCGAACCCTCGCAGAGTGGGGGGGGACACCCTGCCGACCTTGCATCTCCGCGCATCTCCGTGTTAAAGTTCGCCACTCGTTCCCTCTCCATCTCGCGGGAGAGGGCAGGGTGAGGGACTCTACCGATAATCCCCGCCGGCGCTGGCCGGCGCCGGCGGGGTGGACCGTCCAGGCTGAGGAGGGCAGCCTGGACGCGATGTTGGTTGGATCGGTTGGATCTCCTCCACCGGGTAGGACCATAACACCCAGATCCCGCCCTTGTACGTCCGCATGATTTCATCCGGCAGGTCCGGGTTTGTTGGTCGTGAGAAACCAGGATCCGCGTCCGCCCCTCGCTGTCCACCATCCGCCCCTGGATGATGGCCCGCCCGTGAGGGGTCTCCACGGTTTGGTGCACTCGCAGTTGATAAACGGGTTCGTCCATGTGTTGATTTCGATAATGGTGCTTATGGCAAACTATCCGGATTAAGCCCGGGTGGGGCCCGCCTGGCAGATCGGGTCCCACCCGCGGTTGAGCGGCTCAGTTCTCATGCCGCCCGGCGATGCTTTCGATCTCCTGCAGCGCCTCCATCGTAGTGGCGATCGAGATCGCCACTTTGGCCACAAGATGCGCCGCCCGTTGAGGCCCCGGCGCCGAATCGATCAGCTCGCGGATTGATTCGCGCGCCGCGCGGAGACTGTGATGAGCTCGTGCGATTTCTTGCCTGTTGATATATCCTCCAATTTTTCTCGTTGTCATATTCCCTCCTGAAATCAGCCAGCCCGGGCGGTTCGGCCAGGGGCTGGCATAAAATAAACCGATAAATCGCCAATAACCATCCGCTTACCCGCCGATTGTGGATCGGTTGGGGGGATTCCGTTATTATGGAGGCATGCAATCATATCTACCGCCTCCGCTCGATCTCTTTATCCGGCTCTGTCTCGAGAACCTCCCCCTCGCGCTGCAGCGCCGCCACGCACTCCGTGGCGAATTGTTTCGCCCAGTTCTCTGCCCGTGGGCTGGCTTGTATCCGGAAGAGCGTCAAAGCCCGCGGCTTCTGCCGGCCCATTTTCCAGTACCAGACCATCTGCTTGCTGGCCTCGATGCCGAGCCCGCGTACGAACTCTTCGAGCGACTTATTGCTCAGGTACCGCCTGGTGATCTCGGGGATTGTCTCGGGCATTATTGCGTGTTTTCCTAATGGGATAATATATTGCTGACACAATAAATTATAACCATAACTATGAAAATATCAACTAGTATTAACAGATTTGCAAAATATTGCTATAGTAATAATGTGACTGCGACCCCCTTATCGGCCTGGTTGGAACGAAAATTTCTCGAATGGCAAATGAAAAACGGCAGAGCGCCGCTCGAGGCATGGGCAAAATACCTGGAACTCAGCCAGCCATATCTAAGCCAGTTGATGTCTGGGAAAAAGAAAAAGACCAGTCTGGAAACGGCGATGAAAATCGCCCGCAAGACCGGCGACTATTCAATTTTGGATGTCTGCGGTTACACCGAGCCGGAAGGGGTGTTCATCCCGTCAACGCTGCCTGCCGATCTGCGCGAGCGTCTCCGCCGCGCCCTGGAAGAGATATCCTCCACGATCAAAGCAATGGGTATCGACCCCGAATCTGACGAGGCCGCTGCGCTGGCCTCTGAAATCCTGGCTCGCCATGAGCTGACGACGATCTCCATACGAAGGGAGGGTTGAGTTTGGTCTTGAACTTCGATGATGAGCATTTTCCCCTGTATCCCTGAAAAAACAGAAAATACGTTCTAATCATACGGCCTTTTTGATCAAAAGGCAAGTGCTTCTCGAATAATATCAATGCTTTATCGCAGCCCTGAGCCGGTCCGCATACCTTACAAAATTGATAACTGACCAATCCTGAAAACACTCTATGAAGAAAAGGGGAAACGATGTCTGAAATCATTAAAACGAAAGTTCGCGGGGTTGACCAGCTCAACCCGGACGGTTCCAGCCGCCAGCAGATCATCCGCGATCTGGTCTATGATGGCGCCGGCCTGGTGCTCGAGCGCCAGCCCGAAAATAGGTTTGATCCGAACGCCATCGCCGTCCTGTACGACAGCGCCGATCTGGACGAATATAAGCAAATCGGCTACCTGAGCCGCGACCTGGCCACAAAGCTCGCTCCAAAGATGGACGCCGGCCAGGTCATCGACGCCGAGGTGCTCGATGTGACCGGCGAGGACACAGATACGCTCGGGGTGAATATCCAGTTGACTGTCCTTACCCCAGAGGAAGTTCGTGCCCGTGGTGAGCTGCATTCCAGACTGCTGCAGCAGCCCGCTGAGTTGCCTGCTCAGGCGCATAAACTGAAAACGCGCAAGAGCAAGAAGAGCGTCATTGTCACCCTGGTCTTGTGGTTTTTCCTGGGGATCTTTGGGGTCCACCGCTGGTACGTCGGCCGTGGATCCTGGCTCTACACGCTCACGCTGGGTTACCTCATGCTCGGCTGGATGTTCGACTTGGTCCTCATCCTGACCAGGAAGTTCAAGGACGGCCGCGGATTGTTCGTCTGACACCGCATGGAGGGGAGATGAAAAATTGCCCGTACTGCACCGGCCAAAATCCAGATAATGCCGCGATCTGCGCCTACTGCCGCCGGCCCTTTCCAACTTCGTCGCCTGCCAGGAAAAAGACCAGCTCGTTGACCGCCTTCGTGATTCTGGTGATCATCGTTGTGTGCATCGGCGGCGCCGTGCTCATTTTTGGCCGCGATGATGATACCTCGACGTCCCCCTCGCAGTCCGCCTGGTATACCTGCAGGATGTTCATCGAGGACCACCTGAAAGCGCCTAAAACCGCCGAGTTCGAACGCTATAACGCCTCGAGGGTTTATCAGCTCAATACCTCAGAGTGGATAGTCACCATGCGCGTGGATGCGCAGAACTCCTTCGGCGCGATGATCCGGTCAGACTTTAAGTGCCAGCTGCGCGATGAAGGGGAGACCTGGAGGCTGATCGACCTCCAGGAGCAATAACAGGATCTTATGCGCTTGATACTCAGATACCTTGCGCGTCAGTGATCGTTTCCCTATAATTAGGTTGGTCATGCCCCCGTAGTGCAATGGACAGCACGGCACCCTTACGAAGTGTAAAATCTCAGTTCGAATCTGAGCGGGGGCATGCCTGGCCTAGAAATTCCGTTCGTGTTGACTATCATATATATACTTGTTATAATACGAGTACTTCGTAAGGGTGTCTCAGTAATGGACTGAGGATCCCCGCCGCCGCCCGGCCCCCTCCGGGCGGCCGCCTTTTAAATGGTTATGGATTACCCCGATTCAGATTCCTGATCCGCTCCAGCATCGGCCCGGTGAGTTTTTGCGCCTTTTCGGCCGCCTGCAGGTCGCGCATGATCGTGGATCGATGCCCAACCTCGAGGATATCAGCCAGCTCCTGCAGGGTGATGCCCTGCAGGAGCCCCTCGTTTTTTGCCTGCATCAGTGCCAGGATCCGCGCGGCGCGATTAGCTGTTTTCCGGCCCATTTTCCATCATCGCCCGTTTGATCAGCTCCCGGATCGTCTCGCCCATCGTCCCAGGTTGGGACTTCAGCCAGGCGATCATGGCTTCTGGCAGCCAGACAGCCGTCTGCCTCATCGGCTCATCATAATAGGTCGGTCGTCCCGCGCCCGCCTCCTCGACCACGGCGTCAAATGCGGCCTCGTACTCAACCTCATGCTCCTCGAGCTGCTCATACAGCTCAATCGCCTCCTCGCGCGATATCGGCGTGAGCGTGTCCCGCTCTCCCTGCCACTGAGACAGATCGACCCGGAAAAACGCCCCGGCGCGCGTCTTGTATAAGAAAGTGTTTCGACCGCCGCGCTCCCAGTTAGAGCCGTCCCAATACTCATCCGAGGCCAGCAGCGTAGCGGTCGCCACACTGTAGCGCTGGCCATTCACTACACGTTTCATTTTATCGCTTGGGTGCATCTCAGCCTCCTATGTCCGGTTTCGGCCTGGCTGGGCCTCATCAGTGCCGCGATCTAGCGGCAGACCGGACCGGGCTCATAGCCCGGTCGGATGGATTATTTGGCTGTCGCCAGCTTGTAGGCCTCTGCGCGGCTGGCCAGTTCGACGAGCTCGCCGTTGCGCACCTGATAATACAAGGGGGTGCTATTTTGCGGTTTGCGGAAATCTTTCTGACCACGGGCAATGATATCGCCCTCATTAGCGTCGACAATCAATAGCCCCTCGCTGCCATCGAGGTGATCGCCAACCCACAATCCCCACTTGAAATCTCCGCGTGGATTGATCGAAAAATCCACAATCGCGATCCAGGGCTTGCCGTAGCGGCGCTGATTATATGGTTCGGTCTTGATTTCGATTCTGGTAGTCATTGTCATTTCTCCTCTTTGCTGGGCCTGACCTCCTGCCTGCGGGGTATTATTTATATGCTTATGACAATATTATATAACGTTATATATATTTTGTCAATAACCAATAACGGTATTTGTATAACTCTAATGATATTTTCTATCTTGTTCTATGTACCCAGCCCGGTGATAATATCCCTCACGTCATCATTCACCAGCCGCCCGTAGATCCCGTCTGTGATCCCGGTGTTCGAGTGCATCAGGTTCTGGCTGATTGCCTTCATTTGCGCCGGCGTCCTGGCCTTTTTTAATCCGTACACGGCGTTACCGTGGCGGAATTTGTGCGGGCTGCGATAGCGGATCCCCACGCGCTGGCACAGCTCGGCCAGGTCCTCGCGGAAGTTTTTGCGCAGGCTCATCCGGTCGCCGCTCGGCCGCTCCGCGGTCAGCTCGCCCCACGGGTCCAGGTGCGCGTACCAGTAACACTCCGGCGGCAAGCGTTTCCGCAGAAACGCATCCCACTCCGAAATCACCGCCAGCAGCTCCGGGATGTTGTACAGGTAGGTGATCGCAGCTTTGCTGTTTTTGGTCCGGACCCCCTTCGCCGGCAGCTGCATCACCCGCAGCCCGGCGACGTCCACGCACTCCAGGGGGAGCGTCAGGAACGCGCCGATCCGCATGCCTGATAAAAACAGGAACGCCACCGCCGCCCTCATGCGCCGCTCGGCGATCGTCTCCGCCGGCGCGGCCGTGAGCTGCAGCACGTCCTCCAGGGTATAGAGCTCGCGCGCCTGCAGCTCGGCCTGCTCGGACCGCCCCCGGCTGGCCCGCACCGATTTGATCCAGTTCAGCTCGAGCGACCGATACCTGGCGGCATACTCGTATTTCGCCCACAGAAGGAACGCCCGGCATGTTTTGAACACCCCCGCCAGGTGCCCGGCCGAGTAGGGCTCGCCTTTGGCGGTCCGCAGCGCCTCGACGTAGCCTGGGAACGCCGGCCGAATCCGCGCCGCCCGCGGGAACGGCGTCTCCTGCGCCCACTCCAGCAGGTGGACCAGCCGGAAATACTGCGCGTCGGCGGTCCGTGGATTCACCTGACCGATGTATTTTTGATACTCGATGTAATTCCGCACGTCCAGCCAGTTCTGCCGGTGGATCATCTCGCCCCCTCCACCGCCGGCAGAAACCGGAAGACCTTGCCGCTGCACACCGGGCAGCGCCCGGTCATCTGGCGCACCCCGCGCCGGTGCGGCGCCGTTCGTGGATTTATCGCCTGGACCACCTTATTGCAGCGCAGACAGTAGGCCGCGTCCGCGGGCATCGGCTTTCGCCGGGATCCGCGGACCGTCACCGTCTGCTGGAACCAGTCCCGGTATCGCGCCCCGTTGATCCAAACCCGCTTCTTGTCATCCAGTTGCACCGGCGCGCCGGCCGGGATGTGCGACCGGTAGATCGCGTCCGGCGAGACCCCCAGCTCCGCCGCCAGCTCGGCGACCGTGTACTGCATATCGAGCAATCGTTTTAACCTTCCGGTCTGCGACCGGTTCAACCGTGGCCCTGGCATGCCAACCTCCCCGTGATGTAGAATGGCGCGCTGCCAGAGCTCCCGATGTTAAAAATATTCTCACTGGCCGTGTGTGCGGCCCGTGTGATCGAGCGGCCTGGCAACCGCTGAAAAAATTCTATCACGACAGGCCCAAAAATACATTAAAAATAGCCGCTAATCAGGCTCGAAACATCACGCCGTGAGGTTCGGAGGTTCGAGCCCTCTCGCGCCCACAAAAGGCTTTTTTTTACCTCGTCGTGAAAGTTTATGAAAGTGAAATCATTGGGGAGTGTGTGCTCCCCCTTGATCAGAAGCTCCAGATCCTGGCAGACCTGGAGCTTCGCTTTATCTTATGCCTATATTCGGCGCCCCAGGAGGGGTGTCATCTATACACGTAAATTCACGTTCAGGCTGAAACGCTCAGGCGCACCGAAAGGCATCTCCGGTGGATAATCTCAGATTGTGATTTCCCCTCTCCTCTTAGGGGAGGGGCCAGGGGAGGGGTCAATGCTCCGGTCATCTCTACAAACGATTCGCTGGTCATTCATCGCCAGAATCGCTCTACAGGTAGCGCTCCTCTCACTCGGCCTTATTCTGGTCATAACGCCATTCATTCCATCATTGATTCGTCTGTCTGAATTCGGCGCTGATTGGGTAAAAATATTTCGGCCCGCCGTTCTCAGCCGCGACCCGTATTCCAATCCTAATTTTTATAATCCACCCTGGGTAATAATCCTCCTCGCGCCTATCGCTCTGCTGCCATCAGGATGGGATATGGCAGCGATGATCCTGATATCCATCGTTGCCTGGATCATCGCCATGCGCCGGCTCGGCGCATCTCTAATCGTGATCCTGTTAATGTTCATGACCCCGCAATTATGGTGGAGCATCGTTTATGGCAACCTGGATTTTTTAGTTGTCCTCGGAATAATCCTTCCGTCACCTCTCGGGCTGTTCTTCGTGTTATCCAAGCCGCAGGCCGGCGCCGGGATCGCCATCTACTGGCTGATCCTGGCTCACCGTCAGGGCGGGTGGCGCAATCTGCTGCTAACCATCTCCCCTATTATTACCGTCTCACTCCTGTTTTGCATCCCGTTTGGCCCCTGGCCAATGGAGCTGTTCGATGCGGTGACAAATGCAGCATCGAACATTTCGATTTTTCCGTATCTCGCCGGCGCTGGTCTGATCCTGCTGATCCGATCGATCAAAAACAGGCAGCCTGGGCTGGCGATCATCTCCGGTCCGTTGATATCCCCATATATCGGTATTCAATCAATTTCAGTCGCGGTCCTTGGCCTGCTGCCCTCCCAAACGGACGCTATCCTGGTAATCCTCTCGCTCTGGGCCGCCTGGCTGATGAGAGGGATATTGTAATCTCTATCAAAGTCCATATTTTGCAATCAACTTGTTGAGGAATGTCTTCAATCGAATCATTTGTAAACCACCTGGTTTTTCCGACAGTCGATTTTCAAAACGCTTCCATAAAACATAACGGGCAATGAATAGCTACTATAGTTGGAGTTGTCATAATAAACGCCCGGTCCGATGTATAAATATGAGCCTGCATAACTGCCGCTATTTTTATCGTGCCATGTAGTTGCCCCCTCGTTACGGTAAAGCTGCAAGTAATATTGCTGTTGTGCGAAAAGAATCAAATGTCCTTCGTCTGGATACCAGGTAATTGTTCCTGTTCCTCCAACAGACACTGTTCCAATATCCATCACTGAGGTTGTTGAATTAATGGCGTCCACAAATCTCATCAAATATGTCCCGGCATTACGTACATCCCAGGTAATTTTATAGACCAGAATATTTACCAGCGGTCGTACGCCGCCCGTCAACCGCTGAAATGATCCAGACGTGCCGCGGTTTTGATTTTGACCATCGCTTATTTCTACTCCGAATGCAAGTCCAAGTTCCAGTTTAGAGATTGGTCCAAGTGTTCGCCTATTCCTCATGCCGTTATCCTGTTCACATAACCATGAAGCATCACAACGTTTGCCGTGCCTGCGAAAGCTTTTACGACCAGCGAATTGGTTAGCAGCAGTCCAGGGATGATTAGGTACAAGCCGCTTTCGCCAGGGATCGTCACCTCAATATTTCCATCCGGCGCGGCCTCGCCCCATTCGATGGTTAATTTAACAGCCGCTACCTGGCTGTTCACGGCATAGAGCCAAATTTCGTCCAGATCGGTTGCGTGCGCAGTGTGGATCGTGTCCCCAGCCGTCGCGGTCTGCGCGATTTTGATCGCTTTCCCGTCTGTAGAGCCGGATAATTTGAGTTTGGTAAATGTCGCCATATTGCCTCCTAGCTGAATACCTGCACCATCAGCACGTCGGTTTCACCGCTGCCCCCCGCCGGTACAGCTCCGCCGTCTTTCAGCGTCTTGTTGTCCGTGCCATCCCACACCGCGAGGTGTCCATCTGTGGAAGTGGCTGGACCCAGCACGTCGCCGCCGCCTGCGAGCGTGGCAAATTCCAATCCGTCCTCTGTGCCTTTAACCTTCGCGAATTTTCCCGCCTGACCCGTGTAGCTCGCCGGTACGTCCGTCAGATCGGTAAAGGCAGAAGCGCCCCCGCCCCCGCCTGGTATGATTTTCTCGGCCACGCCGTCATAGACCAGTGCGTCACCATCGGCTATCCCCGTTAGATCGACCCCAATCCCATCGACCTTCACCGCGTCGTGATCCAGATCGGTGATGTCCGTTTCGGTATGGGTGTGCGAAAGCGCGGCGTAAATCCCATCAAAATAGGCTTTCAGCGTTGCCTTGATGTTTGACCAGCTCAACCGCTTTTTTGCATTACCCGCCCCGCTGTCCTCGATAACGGTTACGTCCGCGTCAGCCGGCGTGGTTTTCTCCTCAATTGCCGCGATTTCCCCCGCGACATTATCGTGGATCGCGTTAGCGTCGGTGTGATCCAGGTCGGTAATATCCGCCTCAATATGGGTATGCGTCCCCGGAGCGACCTGTCCCGCGTCCGTCCCGATGGTGTGATGGATGCCGTCAGCCGTGTCGATGTCATTGGCGTGTTTTTCGGGATAGTCCGCCGCGTCCCAGGCGGATCGATCCCCCGATAATGGTATCCCTTTAGGCATGCGCTGCTCCTTCCACGACCAGCCCGGGCGGCTCTTCCATAGCCGCCCCATGCACAGTCAGCCCTGTCAATTCTTCGAAAGCCGCGTCATAGACATGGATAAAACCCTGCTCGAATCGATAGCCGATCTCAACCATCTGTTGATAGATACTGATTGGTTTCGGTACTACGCCATATCCAATTTCTGCAATTTCCTGCGATATAACAATAGGTTTCGAAATCTGACCAAAGCCTATTTCAGCCATTTCCTGGCTGATCTGTATCGGGTCTTTTGTAAATCCATGCCCGACTTCGATTGATTCCTGAGATATCTTAATCGCCTTGCTCATTATGAAGACCCGACCAATTCGACCCCGATTTCGAGATCATCGATCACTTCATCCGTCCACGGACTGCCGTCCGGATCAAGCACATCAACATTCCATAACATTGATTCGGATGTCAGCGCATCGTAAGCTCCACTTGTTTTCAATGTGGCTCCGCTCTTGAGTAAAAATTTTAGTTGCTGATTATCCGCTGTCACTTTCTTACAATATGCCCAATTTACAACCATAACGGGCTGCTTTTTAGTGGCATCCCACGCCTGAACAGTAAACAAATCCTGCGCTCCATCTATATCCGACCAGATGAAATCCGCTGTGTTTGCCGGGCGCTCGTCGATCTCGGTATAATGTGGTGAATTAGCCGGCAGAGTTGCGCCAAGGGAACCGTCCGCAACTGTGTCGTTGTAGGTCGTTGTCGTATTATCGTTTATCGTCGTGACCAGTTTGTAAGTCGATCCCCCCGCCGCCGTCCTATAAATTTTTCTGGCAGTCGTTCCGTCCGGCCCAATATCAATATCGCTCAAATCTACGCTCTGATTAGATGGTTGCACCATAGCGGAAGCCGCGCTCGCAACCGTTTCTCCATCCGTATCCACGAACGTCACCTTGTAATAATAATCTCCAGTCAGACCAGGACTTGCTCCGACCGCAACGGTCGGAGCAGCCGGTGCAGGGTTCAAACTAAATCCGGTCTTCAGCCAATCCCGAGTAGCTGTATCGCCATCAGGAAACAGACCATCAAAACGAACATCTCCAGACCAACCCCCGTAGCCAATCACAATATCATCAACATACTCAGTTTGCGCATTAGATGGATGTGTGACCTTGATATAATCAATCTGATCAACCGATCCAACTTTCGTATCCCCGGAATAATCGATGTCGTTGTTGCCATCAAAACGCACCTTCACATATCCAGTGTTTGAGACAAGCAGGCGAATCTGAATATTTGCCCATCTCGCGCTTGGCATCGACCAAATTCCGGTGGCGACCGGCGTAGAACTGTTGACTCTCACAGTCATATAATCGCCAATCTTAGGAAGACGAATATCTATATATGACCCATCGGTCAAATAGAAATAAATGTGAATATCAGATATGCTACTAGTTTTATAATTCCATAGGCCCATGTCGATCTCGTTGCTTACACCCGTGCCGTTTATTTTGTAGATCATATAGTGAGAGCTGTCACTAAGTTTCGCAGAATATGATCCTGTATGTTTTTGAGTAGCAACCACCTCAACATTACCCGTTACTCCAGGTACAAATGGAGATGTGCCGTATTCAAACCCCGTCCCAAATACTGGTGTAAATGCCATCGATCACCTCACTCGTTGAATGGGTCGTCCGCGGACGATCCTAAAGCCGCGCCGCCCTCGATCCGCAGTGTCCCGGCGCATTCCGGATCACGATATCCGGCATAACCGCCGTTCGTGCCGTCCAAATAACAGTTGTGGCAGACCAGGTTGCCCGATGAGCCTACATGCACGGCGTGTACCCCGCCCGCCCCGCTGTTGACCGGAGCGATCCGGCAGCTGAATAGGTGCGCCTCGCCGTCGCCAGGCCCTAGCACGCCTATAATCGCATCCTCGCTGTTACCGCTGACGATAGATTGCAAATTCCATACGCGGGTATTGGCGGATAGGGTTAGCGTTCCGCCGACTATCAGACCAGCCGGGAATCGATACTCGCAGCCCGCCAGGGCATGCTCCGCCTGGATCACCGCGTTGCCAGGAATTTCAATGCGGTCGCTGGCGGATATAACTGCCGCCCCAGCTGCCGTCAGCCCCGTGTCTGTCGGCGCGTACTCCGCCACCGGGTCGCCGTTGGATTTGTTTAATAGGATCGTGTCCCCGCCGAGCCCGATATTGCTGCCGGATATATCGACCCCGGGCCCCTCGCCGGCGGAGATCACCGCCTGGGAAATGGAGGTCAGCAGCGGCTTGATCCGTTTGACCAGCGTGGTCAGCAATTGATCGAGATCAGCCATCCAGCAGCACTCCTATGTCCCACGGGCTCTGCTCGCCCCGCGGCGTCAGGGTCAGGATATCTCCTGCAGGAGAGTACTCCGCCTCCTCAATGAACATCATCGACGGATCTGCCAGCTTCGACGTGTCCAGCGATCCAGGGATCACATCCTTGAGCCTGGCGTACACCCCCACCGGGCACTGCTCCCTGCGCACCGGCGTGTCGAACGCATCCCGCAGCTCGCCCCGTTTGGTGATCAGGTACGGGTTGCTGCTGGTCGGCTCCTCATAGATCCTCAGCCGGCGGTTGATATCCACACTCGCCAGCATCCGGCGGTAATTCGAGGTCCCCATTTCGAGCAATTCCTGCAGCTCGAATAGGGCCGTGCCGTCCCCGTCCCGGAATTCCGATATTGAGAGACCGCTCGCCACCTCCAGATCCACGGCGCTGATAAATTCCCCGGCCGCCGTTGCGATCGTCGAGACCTGCGTGGCTGTATCAACCAGATTGGCGCCGGCATTGGCGTAATATCTCCAGCCGAGCATGTCATACCAGCCGCGCCCGCGCAGCGTCACCCCCGGCTCCCCGCCATCCGCCGGAGTGATGGTCGGGATCGGGTACTTTTTCTGCGCCAGGAGCATCGCCCGCGCCGCCTCGGCGTGCGCCTGGGCCGAGCCCGAGCTGGTGTAGAGCAGCTCTTTTACCCCATATTCCGCCGACGAATCAGTGTCCTCCAGCCAGCCCGTGGTCTGCCTTCCGGCGTCGGATGTGTAAGCCACCGCGATCCGGTTGTACATCGAATCGATGGTAACTCCCACGGTCCAGGCCGGCAGCGTCAGCTCGACCTCGGCGATGTAGCCCCACCAGACCGCATCCCCCCGCGTGGAGTAGAGGATCAGCGGGCATCTCAGCCGCTCGATCATCTCCCACAGGTCGTTTTCATCCTCGGCTTTCACAGTTACCTCGGCGCGTTTCGGCCCGCCGAACACCGACCAGCTATATCGCTGGACCGTGTACCGCACTGGCAGCGTCTGCAGCTCATCCGAAAATGCCCTGGATTGGATGTGGACCGTTGTCATACCGTCAACCTCCGTGGACGGTAGAAAATCTTTATGCTGAGTGTCCGGTAGATCGTGGCGCCGCTGGTCATGTTCATGTGCAGAAAATATAATCTTTGCAGCTTGCCCGGGTATAGCAGGATCGGCTCGCCATAGCCAACGTAATGGCCGGTCTTTCCCGCCGGCGTCCAGCCGTCTGTGTAGAGATAGCCGTCGATCGCGTCATCCACAACTCGGGTCTGATAATCCAATCCATACCCTTTTTGAATCAACTTGCGCCATCCATCCAGGGGCGTCAGCTGCAGATAATCCAGGCCGAATGAATGCGAGCCCGCAGAACCGATCTTGGCGCTCATCACCAGATCCAGCGGATACAGATCCCCGGCGCCCAGCAGGTAGGGCGGCAAGCGCAGAGAGATGAGCTCCTGCAACGATCCAGCCCCAACCAACGTGAGCGGACCCTCCCAGAGCGTGGTCAGTGTAAACTTAACTTTGAACCGCATCCACAACCCCGATGGGATCGCCCCGGTGAACATCCCTATGATCCGCACATACCGCCCGGCCAGCTGGTTCAGCAGTTCCGTGGATAGCTCCCAGGTCAACAGATCGGTCTCGGCCGTGTCGCTCCAGTCGCACTTTTTGTACTGGTTCCCGGATAGCGAGTAGCTGTCTGTTGTGGTCTCCCCGCTGGCGTCCTCGGCCTCAAGGATGTGGCTGAAGTTTCCCGGATCCGATTCGACATTATGCCCGATCCAGATCGGACCTGCCCGGCTGGCCGAATTGTAATTGTTGGTGATCTCCAGCCTGGCCGCCGCCGGCAAATCCCCCTCCACGACCGCCGCGGCGATCTCGGCGTAGTTGCAGACCGGACCGTCGATGCCGACGTAATTCCCGGCCGCCTCATCGACGACCGTCTCCGCCACCACAAAATATCCGGCGTGCCCGCCGTCGGTGATCGTATAGGTCCCGTCGTTTGAGCTCGATCCCTCGATCTCGACCGTCATCCCGGCCAGGAAATCCACCAGGCCGTTGCCCGAATCGAGGATCTTCTTGGTCGCCGCTTCGAAGGAAATCGTATTGCTGGATCGGTGGATTCGCGGGTTATACACAGTCAGCCCGCTGGTGTTGCCGCTCGCCAGGGAGTTGCTGAGCGGGATTTGAGTCTCCGGCCCCTCCCAGTACGGCGCCCGCTCGATGATCAGGCTGGCCAGAGCTATATAACCCCGCCAGCGCCGGGTCAGCCCGGCGTCCAGGTGCAGTTCGCCGTCGGTGATCCGCGAGCGCCAGGCGTCCAGGCTCTCATCTACCGCGAAATTGAGATAAACTCCGTTTGGGCCGGTTTTGTGATTCCGCGCCCACTCGAACGCCCGGTTGATCGCCCGAATTTTCTCCGCCAGATCCGCGTGCGAGCTGCCGCGGATGATCAGGTCCACCTGGTCCGAGATCGGCTCATCCAGAGATGCCGGCGTATCCGGGTAGAAACCGTCCCGCACGGCATAGGCGATCCGGTCGTTGAGATCGATTGCTGTCGATTCGTAGGTGATGGTCAGTTTCAGGCTCATCTCGCCCTCTGGATTTCCTGGCCGATCAGCCGCGCCAGCCGGCGCATGTCCATATCCCGCGTGAGCGTCGCCTGGATCGTGATGTTCACCGGCGCCGGCTGCATTCCTGCGCCGGCCCCTGCCCCGGCCACGGTCAACCCACCCGTGGATATCCCCGCGGTCATCCCGCTGATCGACCGGCCGATATCCCGTTCGATCTGGCGGAATGAATCCGCGAATCCTACGCCCAGCCCCAATGCCATGTTTTGGCCCATATCAAAAAATACTTGTGAGCGGGAGTGAATACCTAATAATTTCTTGATAGCATCGATAACCCCGCCGAAAAAGCCGAAAATCTGATCCACCAGCCAGTCGGCGCTGTTGGAGATACCCTCCCAGATACCCAGCACGATATTTTTCCCGACTTCGAGCAGTTTGCTGGCCAGATTGACAATCCCTGTCGCCAGCGCGGTGATGATGTCCCCGGCCGCCTCGCCAAGTTGTGGCAGCATCTCTCCAATTCCAGTGATCAGCGCCAGCACCAGCTCCACCGCCGCCTCCCCGATCATCGGCAGCATCTCGATAATCGCGTCGATCAGCGCCGTGATCAGCTGCGGCACCGCTTCGATCAGCGTGGGAATGGCCGTGATCAGCCCCTGCACCAGCGCCAGGATGATCTGCAGCGCCGCGTCCAGCAGCAGCGGCAGATTTTCGATCAGGGTCTGGATGATCTTGGGGATGATCTCGATGATCGCCGGGATCAATTGCGGCAGCGCCTGGGCGATCCCCAGCGCCAGGGTAATGATCAGTTTCAGCCCCGCGTCCAGGAGCATGGGCAGCTGAGTGACGATCCCGTTCACCAGCGCCAGTAGGAGCTGCAATCCAGCCTGTAGCAGCATCGGGGCCATCTGGATCAGAAAACCGACCAATGTCTGCAGGATCAATACCACGCCCGGGATCAACGCTGGCAGCGCCGTCAAAATCGCGTTGAGCAAGCCGCGGATCAGCTCCAACCCGGCCTGCATAATCTCCGGCGCCCGCCCGGCGATGCTGGTGATGAGCCGCCCGAGCAAACCTCCCAACCCGCTGGCCATCTTGCCCAGATCCCCTCCTGAGCCTGTCACGATTCCGGCCAGATCCTTCATATAGCCCTGGGCGCCGCCGACCAGCCCCTCCAGCCCGGGCAGAAACGCCGCGGCGATCGTCCCCGCCGTTCCCTTGAGCCCCGCTTTCATCCCGGCCAGCTGATCCCCGAATGACTCGAGCGCGTTGACGTCCTCCTCCTCCATGACCGCCCCTATCGCATGAGCTTCTTCCGTCATCCTGGCCAGCTCATCCGCTCCAGTTTTGATCAGCGGGTTGAGCTCCATAGCCGAGCGCCCGAAGATTTCCATCGCCAGAGCGTCACGCTCTGTTTCGTTCTGGATTCCACCGAGAGCGGTGATCGCCTCGTTGAAAACATCCTCCGAATCCCGTAGATTGCCGGCGCTATCATAGATATCCACGCCAAGCGCCTTGAACGCCTCTCCGGCCTCTCCCGTGCCATCTTTGGCGTTTCCCATTTGGCGGGTCATCCGCGCCAGGCTGCCGGCGATCGTTTCCGTGGAAACGCCGATCTGATCGCCGACGTACTGCAGCTCCTGCAGCCGGGTCGTGTTGATGCCGGTCACGTTGGACAGATCCACCAGCTCGCCGGCCGTGTTGGTCGCGGAAAGGATCAATTTGGCCAGCCCTGCCACCGCCGCGGCCGTCGCAGCGGCCAGACCCACAACCGCCGCCGTGCCGATTTTCAACCCGGTAGACAGGGTGCGCATCGCCCCGTCCATTCGCCCGGCGGATTTGGCCGCCTCGTCCTGTTTTTTGTCTAATTTATCGACCTGGACCGCCGCGTCGCCGCTCTCGTCCCCCATTTTATCCAGCGCAGACTGAGATTGTCTCAGCTCAGCCTCCATTTTGCCGAGCGCCTCGGTCTCTTTATTCAGTTTGATCTGCAGCTCCTGCGCCGCCCGGCTGGTCTTTCCCTTCTCGGCTGCCACCCGTTCGTACTCTGCCCGGACCGCTTCCACCTTCCGTTTCTGCAGGTCGATCTGGCTGTTGAGCGCCTTAATGCGCATCTCCAGGCCGTCCGCGCTCTTAGCCCAGTCCCCCAGGCTGGCCGCGGATGCCCGGAATCCCGATTCCACCACGCGGATCTCGCGTTGGATCGAAACGAGCTGGCTCTTGAAATCGGTGGTGTCCAGCCCCAGTTTGGATTTGAGCGCATCATCGGCCATACGACACTCCTACAACCAACCAACCTGATCACACGACTTTTTGATTTTTGGCCGCCCGCCGCCTCCATTGAACCGGCTAATGAACGGCAGCAGCGATTCGATGCTGGTGCCGTCGATATCCCGCAGCGACCATCCCCATGCCTTGACCAGCGCGATCTCCATATCGATCAGCGCGTCTCCCATGTCCTCGGGATTGCTCAGATCCGGGGTTACTGCCCCGGCCGCGGAGGGTTTGCGGTCATCAGGTTCCTGGCGCGGTTAACAATCGTGATGATCACGGTCAGCATTTCATCGATATCGGCGCCCCGGTTCAGGTCCTCGACCGAAAACTGGTTACCGAACGCCTCGACCACCAGCGCGGCCAGTTCATCGGTCAGCTCGTCCGGGATTTCGGCGGGATTGTTCAGCTTTTCCGTGTCCAAATTTTTGAACAGCCGGATAGCAGCCTTGAGCACGCCCCAGGGGACGAATAACCGCGTGTATTCTTTGAAATCGTTTGCTTCGTCGTAAAGCCGAATCGATATCGGCGCCGTGATTCGCTCTGCCATAGGTCATCCTTTCTTCCCCTAACCCCTCTCCCTCCCGGGAAAGGGGTCAGGGGTGAGGGTCAAACATTACGCCGTGGTGAAGTTCACCACCCCGGCCAGCGATTGGCCGTAGATATCGGTCACCGCGTACACCAGGATGTAACTGGTCGATGCGCTCAGATCGGAATTGGGATCCACTGAGACGATCTTCCTGGTCGCATCCAGGCTGACCGCCGAGGCAACCGGAGTACCATCGTCTTCGAACAGCGTCACGTGGTTGACCGCCGACGCCGGCAGCATGTTGTTGAAGGTAAGCGTGCAGGTCTTGCTGACCGCCACGCCGGTAGCGCCATCCAATGGATCGGACGTCGAGAGCGCCAGCGCGCTCGGAGCCACGACGCCGGGTACCTGTACCTGGGTGAACCAGCTTGTCGCTGAGAAGGAGTCGGTGTCCTCATCGCCCCAGACTCGTTTGACCGAGTCGGTGATCGACCCGCCGAGATCGAACTTGTGCGTGGTCTTGATAGCGGTGATCATCAGCTCTTTCGCCTTGAAATCGGGGGTATCGGTCTTGGTAACCGCTTCCTCTTTCGGCACCGCAAATTTGCATTTCAGGAACCAGTAGTAGCGGTACTTGCCATTCGATTTCAGACTGCGAAAGCCCAGCGCGAAATAGGGCGGGATGCCCTCCTGCTCATAGATTCGCCCGGTGGTTGCATCGAACACTTGGCCGGTGACCTTGGCGTACATCTCCGCCGGCAGGTTGGTGATGATCGCCGTGATCTTGGTCTCCCCGACCGAATCCATCGAGTCGTACGGCTGGTTATCCGCGTACTGGGTCTCCGAGTTGACCGTCGGCTCCAGCCGCAGCTCGGCCAGCGGCGCCAGCCAGGCCGGCGTATCGCAGGTAAACGCTGCCGCTGTGTCGGTCAGCACCTCGGCCACGTAGAGCTGATCTACGCCAACGAACGATTTATATTCATCTTGATTCATAGGATTCTCCTTCCTATTCAACGTACACAAAATCCATTGCATACCCGAAATGACGGGTATCCGGGTTATAGGGCAGCTCGCGGGCCGCGCCCGGCGTGAACCCGGCCGCGGTCATCGCGCCGCGGATATCCGGCATGTTGGTCAGGCCTGCGCGGTTGTAGTAGCTGACCTGCATGGTGTGGCTGCGCTGCTGCTCGAGGTTGTCGGCATGCAGTTCCGGCGCCGAGCTGACCTCGAAATACACCAGGTATTCATCCGGACGCTCGGCCTCTGTGGCCATGATCAGCGCGCTGGCTGCCATTGGCAGCCCCAGACCGCTCAGCGCGTTTTTGGTCCGCTCCCAGATCGTCATAGCAGACCGTCCTGTTCGAGCGATTCGCGCATCGCCTTGCGGATCTTGCCGGCGTCCTCGGCCATCGTCGGCCGGATGTAGGGCTGGGCGGCCATGCTCGAGGTCCCGTACTCCTGGGCGTTGCCGTAGCGCGCCGTGTCCGCGTCCGCGTCGATCACGCCGATCTCCACATAGTGATAGTTGCCGTCCTGCTTGACCTCTGTCGCCCGGATATGGCGCTCCAGGTTGTGGGTGTCCTTCGGCACCCGCCGGACCATCCCGGCCCTGGCTACCTGAGATCCAGCCGCAAGAGCCCGCTGAGCAGCGGCGTCCACGTCCTGTCCGACCTCGGCGATCCGCTCGAGCAACTCCTCGAAGCCTTTGGTGGAGATTGTTACCCGGGTAGCCATTATCCTGACCTCATTCTGCGCACCTTGAGCTCAAGCAGCTCATGCCGCTCGCGGATATCGTCGATCGAGACAATCTCCCACAGCTTGCCGTCCTTTTCGACCGCGCAGGTTGTGTCGATGCCTGCCCGGTAGCGGATGGTCACCGTCGCCGCTGCCTCCGCCCCGGCTGAGTTTGCCGTCCAGGCTTCGTTGCCGTGCGCGTTAATCCATCTGGCGTACACGCTGGCGATTGTGGTCCAGGTGGGCGTTTGAAATCCGCCCGTTTCCGCGGAAACGGTGCGCTTTTTCAGCGTCACCGGGGTGCGCAGCTCGCCGGGGTTGAAGGGTTTTTCGTTGATCTTCATAGCTCACCCGGCGAAACGATATATGCCCGGAACCATGTTTCGGTCAGATCCTCGCTCGAGAGCTGTTTGATGTAGTCATCCATGCTGATCACTGCCTCGAAACGCGCGGACTGGTCTCCGCTCAGTCCGATGATCCCGATCAGGCTCTGGACGGTGTCGCCCTCCCTGACGCCTGGCAGATAGACGTATCCGGCGCCGGATCCGCCCTCGAAGTTTTTGTAGCGCAGCGCCAGCGACTCGAGCTGGACCAGCGCGGCGGTCAGGCCGTGATTAAGGGCGGTGACCCCTGATGCTGTCATGGCCGGGTTTTCATACCACATGACCAGCAGCATCCGGGCCGCCGATTTTGCCTCAGAGATGACCGGAGTGTCCGCGGCCCAGTCGTGGCCGGTCGCCTGACGGATATAGGCGTCCACCTGCGGCAGTAGAGCCAGCATGGCCGGGTCATCTACCGCACAGCGCAGGGCAGCAGCGGCCTCAGCCGCAGTCAGGATGTTAGCCACAGGTGGACCTCCCTCTCATCCGAGCAGGATCGCGATATGCTCGCTCTTGACCGCGGCAGCGCCCCAGGTGGCGGCTACTTCGTAGGCCACCCGGCGGTACTGCGGATAGATGCGCACCTCGAACGACAGACCGGAGACAGGATCGGTGATAATCATCGCATCTGCGGCCAGATCGCCCTCGTCCGGGACGGCCGGCGGGCGCACCGCCAGCCAGATCGCGTTGCGGTCGAAGCCGAAGTTGCCGGTGTAGGCAGCCGCGATCGAGACCGGGTCGTTATTGACCCAGGCGACCTGGAGACCGGGTTTGGCGATGACGATGTCCTTGTCACCATCGCCGGCTGCCCCGGTCGCAACCACATATTTGTTGGAATCCCGGCCGGTTTTCGTGTTGGTCAGGATGTCGCCGGCGACGAGCGCGCCCGTGCCGGTGTCGAGGTGGATGGTGGTAGATTTTGCGGCATACCCTGCCGTGAGGTCAACCTGATAACCCGATGCGGCGCCGGGAGTGTGCGCGACGATTTTGCCGGACTGGTGTACATAGAAACCCTCCAGCTCGGTCATGATCCCGCGGCGCAGCAGCTCCGGCCCGCTGTTGAACAGATTCGCCTGCTTGGCGCGGAGATTCGCCATCGCCGCGTTGGACAGCACCAGGTGACGGTCGCTTGTCGGGGCGCCGTTGTCATCCAGGATCTTGGCCAGGAAGGCCAGGTCGCTCATATCCGCCGCGGTAGCGAACGGGGTCGAACCCGGCGTGCCATAGGCCCGCGAGGCGCCCTCTTTCGCCGCCGTGAACAGGTCGGCCTCGATTTCGTTGACCAACGTCCGCATGGCCTGGGCAAACTTGCCCTGGATCAGCATCTGCCGCGAGCCGCTGGTTTGCAGCCCCAGCAGCTCCTCTCCGGTCAGGTAGAACGAGGCGCTGCGGCTTTTGCTGATCGTGATGGTAGCGGCTGCTTCGTTGATATCTGACGGGGATGGACCATAGGCCGCAGGGGTGGTGTTGCCGGCCGTTACCTCGGAGGCCGCGAGAAAATTAACCGACTGGCCGACCGCCGCCCGCTCGGCGGTATCGTAATCGGCCAGGACGGCCGGGATGAACCCGACCAGCTCGCGCGATACGACGTCCAGCGCGCGGTAAATGATGGACATAAGTCCGGTGAGAGTATTAGCCATTTTACTTTACCCTTTCTCCAAAACGAGATGAATGATTGCAGTGCAGCGGACCGCCCGCTGCTACTCCTCGTCGATGATCTTGCCGTCCGCCAGCATGAAAGACATTTTATCCGCCGCGGACAGCGCCTCGAATTCCGCCCGGGTCAGCGACTTGGCCAGCTCGCCGGTCGCCGATTTCACCGGGACGAACTTGCGCGCAGCCGCGTCCGCATCGACCGCGTCGGCGTCGCGCGCGCTGATGTACAGCCGGTTAGCTTCGTCGGCCTCGCGCTTCGCCTCGTCCAGCGCCGGGCGCAGCTCCAGGGCTTTCTGTTTGCCGTCCTCTGTACCCAACTCAAAGGCATCCAGCATCTCCTGTTGGATCTGCCGGACCTTCTCTTCGGCCGCTCGGGCCGCGTCATAAAGGGGTTTGAGATTCGTCATGCAGTTAACCTCCGTGGTCCAAAAATTTCGAGATAGTCGCGCAGCCTGCGCGCCTCGGATTCGACCTGGCTCTCGACCTCGGTATCCTCGGGTTGCCCCTCTGTGCCCTCGGTCTCCGCCGTCTCTGCAGCAGATTCGACCGCGCCGCTGGTCTCGGTCTTCTCTGATACATCCTCAGTATTTTCCTCGCACGGCTCGCTATCCGCCGGCGTGGTCTCCCCGTCCGGCTCGGCCTCCAGGCTGGCCAGCAGCTCGGGCGGGACCTTTGCATAATCCCGCAGACAGTTCAGCACCGCTACGTTCTGCAATCCCTGGAATATTTTGCTCGGCGCCGTGATCACTTCGTCCACAAATCCCAGCTCCAGGGCTTCCTGGGCGGTCATCCAGGTCTCATCGCTCATCATTTTGGCCAGCGTATCTGCGTTCAGGGCGGTCTTGCTCTGGTAGGCCTCGATGATGCCCTGTTTGACCGTCTTGAGTAGATCGATCGCCGCTTTCAGCTCCTCCACACCGCCCAGGGCGATGGTCCACGGGTCGTGAATCATCATGAATGCCGAATCCTGCATCTTGACCACGTCCCCCGCCGTGGCCACGTAGGTCGCCGCGGAGGCGCACAGCCCGTCGATCCGCGTGGTCACCCGCCCCGGGTAGTCCATGATCATCGCCCGGATCGCGCTGGCTGCAAACACATCCCCGCCGCCCGAGTGGATCCGGATGGTTACCGGACCGCCCCTGCCGATCTCATTCAGGTCGCGTTTGAACAGCTGCGGGGTGATATCGTCATCGAGCCAGCTGTACTCGCTGATGTAGCCGTAGAACTCGATCTCCGGCTCGCCGCTCTCTGAGCTCTCGGCATCGATCACTCGCCAGAACGGGGTGTAGGGCTGCGCATCGCCCTCAAATATGCGCAGGGGTTTTTTTGTCATAGGTCACCTCGTATTTCGGAAAAATTCTCGTCAGCGGCCCGCTCATCACCCGCAGCCGCTCGACATGCGGGAGCAATTTCAGCCCTTCCTCGATCCACGGCCGCAGGTGGTGGTCGAGCGGGTAGTGGAAAACCGGCGCATCGTGGCTGTAGGGGTGGCAGTAGACCACCTCGCCCTGGTAGCAGTCCATCCCGCACAGGATCACCGGGTCGCAGCCCAGCCAGAGCGCGAACCAGGCTGCGGTATTACTGGAGTAATGCCCGGTCCAGACCGGCACATCGAATTCAATTTCCGACGTTGGATCGGGCGAGACCAGCACAGCTTTGGGCAGCCGCACCGCGTCTCGCAGCGCCGGGTCGCTATCCGGATGGTCGTTGTACACCATGTAATCCGCCCGGGTGAGGTGGAAGGCGTGATAGTTGACGGCGATCATCACGCAGTTTGCCGGCAGTTTGACCAAATCTGCGGGCAGGCTTGGACCTCCTCCAAGCACCGCGGCCGGCCGCCCGGCGAAGCAATCGCGCAACTCACTCATTTTGAGTTTCACGGTTCGCCTCCTTGCTCTGGTCGCCGTACTCCAGCGAGCCGTCCGTAAGCACCCTGGCCATGTTGGAGGGGATATAGTAAGCGTCGCCGCCCTCGTATGGGCTGAGGTCCTCGATCTGACGCGCCTCATTGGGAGAGAGCTGCCCGGAAAGGATTTTGTCTTTGAGATACTTCGAGCGGGTCTCCGGGTTGGTCCGCAGCAGGGCGTCCCGGATAAAGCGAAGGTAGGTATAGCCCTGCTCTTCCTGGCGCAGCCAGCGCAGGCGCGCGGCCTGCTCCCACTGGACCAGGTAGCTGTTAAGCGTGGTCGAGAGATAGTCCAGCTGCTGTTGAATGTTGCTCTCGTAGCTCTGTTTGCCCATGTTGAGCTTGTGCAGCGGCAGCCCAAAAAAATTCGCAATCTCAGCGTCGGTCGCCTGAATCGTTTCCAGGAACTGCGCGTCCGCTGGCGAGATCGATATGGTCTCGAATTTTGTCACCTTGTTGTCAAATACGGCCACGCCGCCGGTGTTTTCGGATCCACGCACAGCAGCCAGGTACGCATCCCGCACCTTTTGTCTGGCTTCCGAGTTGGCCTCGCCGGCGATGTACAGCGCCGCGGTTGGATTAAGCCCCTGGGAGTGGATCCGGTTTTGCGTGTCCTTCGCCCCGAGCTGCCGCCCGAGCGTCTCGCGCGCGTAGGTCAGCACAGATTTACCCGAGAGCCCGTCCGTGGAATTGATCATCAGGTGCAGCACCTCCACGGAGGGCAGATCCTGGATATCCCCGTTTGGGAACTGCGTCCGGTACCATTTATTCCCGTCCTGGTCAAACCCGGGCGTGGTGCGGTCCGCATCCAGGATGTACCACTCGCGGTATGGCCCGGCCGGCTCCCAGATGTAGGCGTTGCCGTAGTAAAGCAGCCATAACACGACTGTCTTTTTGAAAACAAACGGAGTCATCCAGCGGTTTGGTTCGATCTCTATCAGATAGGCGGTGTTGCGCATGACAGGGTCGGGCTGAACCTGGATGATCTGGCGGCCGATCCGCTGGAAAACCTGGAACGGCAGGCTGGCGATATCGTCGCTGATGATATTGCCGCAGCGGTAGGCCGTCGCGATCGACTTGGCCGTTTCCGCGGAAACGCGCTTGCCCGCTATGGTCGATTGGCCCCAGCGGTAGATATATTCAGGCCGGGTGTCAGGCTCGAACGGCGCCGGCGGTGGTTCCTGTGCGTTAAAAAGTTTGCGGATCGAATCTAACAAACCCATGCTCACATGCCCCATTCATCCGAAAGAATATGATCGCTGATATCCTGGCACGCCTCGCGCAGGGCTGGCAACCGTACCATCGCGTTGATCACCGCCGCCAGCAGGTCGATCCGTTTGGTGTCGCCGGCATTCTTTTTCGACAGCTTGATATTCTCATTGTTATCCTGCTCGATTACCGCGTTGGCCAGGCACCAGGTCAGCGCTGGCGAACCATCGTGTACGATTCGCCGCTGTGCGATAAGATCCCTGAATAATTTGGTCGGCTCACTCAACGTCCGCACACCCTGACGGATCTCCACGCAGGTGTAGCCCTGATCGCCCAGCTCGGTGGCGAAATGGGTTGCATTGTACGGATCGAAGCAAATCTCATGGACCACCCACTCGTGATTGAGCTCGCAGTCGTGGATGTGAGTTTCGACCATGTGATAATCGGTCACGTTGCCGGGCGTCGCAGTGATCCATCCCCCGTTCGCCCAGTGTCTGTATTCGACCCGGTCAGTTTTTTCGTGCCGTGCTATCGTCTCGATGGGCATAAACCCATGCGCGCAGACCGCTACCCGACCATCCCCAAGATCAAATATGAATCCATCCGCTGTCAAATCGATCTTTTTTGATAGGTCCAGCCCCACGATGGTCTGCTTTCCGCGGGTCAGCTCGATAAATTCCTCACGCGATACAGCCAGCTCGTTCCAGACCGGCAGTAGATCGCCGATATAACTGTTTTCGGCGCCCTGTCCCCAGATGTTGAGTAGCTTCACCCGGAAGTTGCGGATCTTGACCGGGTCCTGGCTGCCATACGCCTCGTCATGCTGCTCGCGCAGCTTGGCCAGCCCTGCCGGCGTCGCCGCACGCAGCGGGTTGGCCTTGATCCACACCGCCGGATCGTGTTCGTCATCATCCGGGTCCAGTTGGCGGATGATCACAAAATAGCGGTCATTTGTAATCACCCCGCTCAGGATCTGCTTGCAATATTCATACTCCCTGTAGCAGGGATTTTGCTCGGTGTCGAACCCGGCTGTGGTGATGATCACCATCAGCGCCTGCGCCCGTTGGCCCCAGGCAGACCACAGCAGGTCGTAGATTTCCGATGTCGGATGCGCGTGGTACTCATCGATGATCGCTCCGCTCGGGTTCAAACCATCCTTGTTCTTGGTGTCCTTGCTGAGCGCGCGCATCTGGCCGCCGCGGGTCATATGCCCGATCTCGTAATCGCGGATCTTCAAGCGCTTGCGGATATCCGGGCTTTTCTGCGCCATCGCCTTCGCGGCCCGGTAGATGATCCGCGCCTGCTCTTTATCCACGGCCGCGCAGTACACCGCCGGGCTTTCCTCGCCATCCCCGGCCATGAGGTACAGCCCCACCCCTGCTAGGATAGTGCTCTTGCCGTTTTTACGTGCCTCTTGGATGTAGGCTTTCTCAAACCGGCGCAGCCCGGTCTCGCGGTGCACCCACCCGAAGATGCAGCCGAGGTCGAACTGCTGGAAGGGCAGCAGCTCGATCGGCTTACCGGCCAGCGGTCCCTCGACGTGGTGACAGTAGCGGAACCAGGTGTAGATGCGATTCGCCCGGGTTTCGTCAAACACCCAGGGGAAATCGTCCGAGCCCTGACGCGCGAGGTCATCGAGGTGCCGCTGGCACGCCAGGCGTTCCGTCTGCCCGGCTACCCGCCGCCCCTCGACCACGTCGAGCGCGTACTGCGTGCAGGGATGGACCGCGCTCATCCGTCAAACTCCTGTGAGAACGCGTCCGGCCCCTCGTCGGAGATCCGCTTGGCCAGCCGCGCACGGGCAGCCGGGCTGAGCCCGAGCTTGTCAGCATAGGCTGCCACGATTCGCGCCCAACTCTGAGCCGTCTTGATCACCTCTTCAGCGCCGACCCGCGTGCCGTCCTCGCGCTCGATCACCATGCCCCGCGAGAATTGGCGGTAGCGCGCAACCGCGTCGCAGTAGATCGCCAGCATCTCAACATCCAGGTTATCGAGCAGCTCCAACCCGCGCGTCTGCCTGAGGACGCGGTACCAGACCTTGCGTGCGTCCTGATTCAGCCAGGCCGGCACCCGTAGGATAACCCGCCCCTGGCGCTTCAGACCATCGGCCGCCGCCTGGCGCGATTCGACCTCGGCTTTCGTCCAGTGTTTCCCTCTGGACTTTTTTCCGACGGCCATCTGATCAGGGGAGACGTGTGGGGTAGGCATCGCTTATCCGTTTTTGATCGGGGACATTTTCTCACGCCGAAGGTCACCCAC
>Ga0209096_1001361_pt1 | contig 27424 bp, 23 predicted proteins | sample AD_UKC034_MetaG_FD_184407 | JGI IMG/M metagenome (GOLD analysis project Ga0209096, IMG submission 184407) | Active sludge microbial communities of municipal wastewater-treating anaerobic digesters from USA - AD_UKC034_MetaG (SPAdes) (version 2) | ecosystem: Engineered > Bioreactor > Anaerobic >... | reverse complement strand
CGATCAGCCTCAGCGACTTGTTCGTCCAACTCCAGACGCTCATCTGCCGTCAGCGCATCGGCGGCATTCTTCTCCAGCAGGTCCTGCAATCGCGCGACATCGGCCTCGATGCGCTGGCTGCGGGCGATGCGCCACAGCACATCGTCGCCTAAACGGTCGAGGGCAGCCAGATCGGGCTGAAACTCGGCAGGGGCCTGCGACCAATCGGGAGGGCTGCCCGCGCGCACGGACCGCAGCAGCAGTTCGGTCAACGATTGCCTGGTGGCTCGTGCGGTCTGCTCCAGACGAACGTACAGGTCTTCGGGTAATGGCAACACAACGTCTCTTACAGTCATGGTCAGACTCCTCGAAGTACGGCGACCGGCTTCATCGTCATCTGAGGCGCAGACAGGTTCACGCCGCGGGCATCGCCTGCCTTGATTGTACCGATAACGTCCCACCGGTCAAACCGATGGCATTCGAGCCATCCATGCGCTGGGCGCACAACCGTCAATGAAAATGGCGGGCTCGGTCAGGTGACCGGCCCGAGCGGCTATTTTCTGGTCAATTAGCCTCGCTCTCAGCCCCACCTGGAAATGCTGCGGTCAGGACGCTTTCGGCGTCGCGGGCTGTCGGCGCGGGCAGCCCGCAGGCTTTCGAGATGGCGTGGCGATGGTCACGGAAGGCGCCGTAGCCCCAATCCCACAGCCGGCGCAGCCCCGGCGTCACCGAGAAAAGGTAGAGCGGATAGGCCCACCAGATGTGCTGCACGGCGTAGCGGTAGACCTCGGCCCCGGCCAGGTGACGACCATCGACGAAGAGCAGCCGGATGTCATACACCAACTCCTCAGGCGACAGGCCAAGGCGCGGGCGAACCCACGGCGCTTGCAGCGGCGCGATGTCCAGGCCGATCTTGCGCAGCGTCGGCCCCCAGAAGGGGATCCACTCACGGCAGAAGCCGCACATATCGTCGTACAATACCCAGCCGATGGGCGGGTCGGTTGTGATGGTTTGGACTGCCAAGGTCACCTCATGCCGTGAACTCTGGTCAGCAGCGTTGGGCATCGGTTGGCGGGACACAGATCTGCTTCCTTTTTCCGGCGTCGCACAGCAACTCGGCCAGCCGGGCTCAAGGCAAGAACACGGTCATCGCAGCTTCAATTGTAGCACCTGCCGTGGGCCGTGTCAACGGCCTGCGCTGCTGTGTGACCAGCCTTTTTTCGCCAGTTGCCTTTCCCCCCGCCGTCTGGTACAATTGCGCCACGGGTCCCTTTCGCCCATCACCCAGTCACCCACACACCCGCCATGCGTCTCGGATTTTCCGTCAAAGTCATCGGCCAGGCCGGCCTGAAGGAACACGACAGCCGGCGCTGGCAGAACAACCCCCACCTCAGCGTCAGCCTGGCCTATCTGCGCGATATCTTCGAGTACCTGCGCCGAGAAGGCATCGCCATGTACCGCATGTCGTCGGAGCTGGCGCCCTACCTGACCCACCCGGAGCTCAGCCAGTTCCACGGCCAGCTTGATGACTGCGCGGCCGAGCTGGCGGCCATGGGCCAGTTGGCCCGCGAGATCGGCCTGCGCCTCTCCTGCCACCCCTCGCAGTACGTGGTGCTCAACGCGCCCGACGAGGCGCTGGCAGCCAAAAGCGCGCTGGAGCTCGCAACCCAGGCCGAGCTGCTGGATCGCATGGGACTGGACGACGAGGCCGTGGTGGTGGTGCATGTGGGCGGGATCTACGAGGGCCGCGAGCAGGCGCGCCAACGCTTCGTGGCCGCGTTCGAGCAGTTGCCCGAGCCGGCCCGCCGTCGCCTGGCGCTGGAGAACGACGATACCCGCTTCGGCGTGGCCGACACGCTCTGGATCCACCAGCAGACGGGGGTGCGCCTGGTCTTCGACAACCTGCACCATCACTGCTTCAACCCGCAACGCATGCCGCTGCGCGAGGCGCTGGCTGCCTGCCTGGCCACGTGGCCGGCCGGGGTGCGCCCCAAGGTGCATTTCAGCTCGCCGCGCACGGAGATGCGCATCGCCGAACAGCAGGACCCCGCAACGGGCCGCCGCGTGCAGCTCTTGCAGCCGCCGCTCTGGACGCGTCACTCCGACTACATTCACCCCTTCGAGTTCATCGCTTTTCTGCGCGAGGCGGCCGGCCTGCCGCCCTTCGATGTGATGCTGGAGGCCAAGGCCAAGGACCTGGCGCTGCTGCGCCTGCGCGAGGACGTGCAGCGCTACGCGCCGGAGCTGGCAGGAGGAATCTGGTGAGCGACCACACTGACTGGCCTGGCCGCGAGATCGGGAATCAACCGGAATGGACCGACCAGGGCGATGCAAACCGGGGCCATGACGAAGACGCGCCCGTCTTGGTGGCGGTGATCAACAACGGGCGCGATCTGGCGCGGGCGCGCGACGAGGGCTGGTATCGCATTCCGCTCAAGCGCGCGCCGCGCCGGGTGGCAGCCGAATATCTGGCCTTCTACCAGACCGGGGCCTTCGGCGACCAAGGCTGCGCGATCAACTACTATGCGCCGGTGCGTCGTTTTCACCTGTTGACCCGCGCCGAGCTGCTGCCCAACGAGGCGGATCACCCGCGCGCCCGCGACCCCTACTACAAGATCGAGCTTGGCCCTTTGCAGCCGCTGCCGCGACCGGTGCCCAGCCGCGCCCTGCGCCGCATCGCCTTTATTCCGACCACATTGCGGCGCCTGCTGGCCGCGCGCGAGATCAACGACCTGTGGCAGCGCGACGATCCACAGGAACGGCTTTGGCTGGCGCTGCGGGAGGCCGGCCTGCTGGTGGAATATCGCTATCAGGTCAGCCAGCCGGACGGCGAGGCGGCGGTGGACTTCGCGCTTTTCTGCCGCGATGGCCAGATCGCCGTGCTGTGCGACGACATGGCCAGCCAGGAGGGCGCGCTGCGCGAGCGCCGGCCGGCCGACTACGAGCTGACGGCCGCGGGCTGGACGGTGCTGCGCTTCAGCCGGTCAGAGCTGGAGGCTGAACTGCCCCGCTGCGCCGGCGCGGTCATCGCCACGGTGCAGCAGTTGGGAGGGCAAGGCGGCGGCGTAATGCGTAACGAGTAATGCGTAACACGTAACCCGGAACCCGGAAACGATTCTCACTATTCCGGTTACGGGTTACTCGTTACTCGTCACGCCCAAAATATCCGAGTGAACAAAAATGACCCACACCTTCCTGATCTACGGATCCTATGGCTATACCGGCGACCTGATCGCGCGCGAGGCGGTGACGCGTGGACTGCGGCCGATTCTGGCTGGGCGTGACCCGCAACGGCTGGCGCAGCAGGCGGCCGGGTTGGGCCTGCAGCATGTGGCCTTCAACCTGGAAGACCGCGCCGCGCTGGATCTGGCGCTGAGCCAGGTCGAGGTGGCGCTGCATTGCGCTGGCCCTTTTGCCAACACCGCGCAGCCGATGGTCGATGGCTGCCTGCGCAACCGCGTCCATTACCTGGACCTCACCGGCGAGATCGCGGTTTTCGAGGCGCTGGCCCGGCGCAGCGCGGAGGCCCGGGCGCTGGGCGTGATGGTCTTGCCCGGCGCGGGCTTCGACGTCGCACCCAGCGACTGTTTGGCCGCCCATCTCAAGCGGCGCCTGCCCACGGCCAACCGGCTGACGCTGGGCATTCGCGGCCTGGGCAGCGGCCTCTCGCGCGGCACGCTCAACACCGGCGTCGAAAGCCTGGCCGGCGCGACCTGGGTGCGCCGCGAGGGTGAGCTGGTGCAGGCGCCGGCCGGCTCGCTGACCCGCGCCATCGACTTCGGCCGCGGCATGGAGACCTGCGCGGCCATCGGCTGGGGCGACGTGGCCACTGCCTTCTACAGCACCGGCATCCCCAACATCGAGGTCTACTTTGCCGCGCCGCGGGCGCTGCGCTGGGGACTGCGCAGCACCCGCTGGCTTGGCCCATTGCTGGGCGCGCAGCCGGCTCAGCGGATGCTCAAGGCGGCCGTCCAGCGCCAGCCTCCCGGCCCCGACGCTGCCCAGCGCGCCCGCGGTCGCAGCCTCCTCTGGGGCGAGGTGCGCGACCCGGCCGGCCAGCGTCGCGTCAGCCGGCTGAGCACACCCGATGGCTACACCATGACGGTGCTGGCCGCCCTGGCCATGGTCGAAAAGGCGCTGGCCGGCCAGGCGACGCCCGGCTTCCAGACCCCATCGCTGGCCTATGGCCCCGACCTGGTGCTGGAACTGCCAGAGGTGACGCGCGAGGACGAGGCGCAATAGCACCCCCCGCCATGACCACCACACCCCCCACTCGCCCCTTTCTGACCGCCTCCTGGCGCTACCTGGCCATGCTCAACTACGAGATCGACCCGGCCGTGCTGCAAACGCGCCTGCCGGCCGGCCTGGCGGTGGACACCTGGCAGGGCCGCGCCTTCATCAGCTTGGTTGGCTTCCTCTTCCTGGACGCGCGCCTGCTGGGCCTGCCCATGCCCTGGCATCGCAACTTCGAGGAGGTCAACCTGCGCTGCTACGTGCGGCGCAGCGACCTGGGCGACAACGCTCCGCGCGGGGTGGCCTTCATCAAGGAGATCGTGCCCCGGCCGGCCATCGCCTGGACCGCACGCGCGGTCTACGGCGAGCCCTATGTGGCCATGCCCATGCAGCACCAGATCGAATACGCCGCGGCCGCCCCGGCCAGCGTCGAATTTGGCTGGCGCTTCCGCGGCCGGTGGCAACGCCTGGGGGTGCGGCCGTGGGGCGCAGCGCAGCCCATGACGCCCGGCTCCGAGGCCGAGTTCATCGCCGAGCACTATTGGGGCTACGCCAGCCGGCGCGGCCAGACAATCGAATACCAGGTGGAACATCCGCCCTGGCGCGTCTGGCAGGTCAGTGAAAGCTGGTTGGAGTGCGACGTGGCCCGGCTGTACGGGCCGGAATTCGCCACCTTCCTGGCCGACCCGCCCAGCTCGGCCTTTCTGGCTGAGGGATCGGCCGTGATGGTGCGGCAAGGGCGGCGGCTTCGATAGCCACTCGGTCGCCCTGGCGACGACATCTGAATGACCTGACAACACGATCCGGCCAAAACGCCGGCCAGAGAACGGCTGCCCGGCGCCGTCTCATATACTCACCTTGAGGTGCATCATGCTGGACTACGGACGAGAGCTGTGCGGCGACGCGGCGGTGGCCGGCCGCCGCGAGTGGCTGGTGACCAACGGCCTGGGCGGCTACGCCATGGGCACGGTGGCGGGCATGCTCAGCCGCAGCTATCACGGCCTATTGATCGCAGCCATGGCCCCGCCGGGCGCGCCCGGTCTGCCGCCGGCCGCCCGCACCCTGCTGCTGGCCAAGCTGGATGAGACGGCCGACTACGACGGCCGGCGCTACGAGCTGTTCACCGATCAGCGGGCCGACGAGCCCAACGCGGCCGATCCCTGGATCACGCCCAAGGGCTACCGCTTCCTGGAGCGCTTCCGCCTGGAGGGCACAAGGCCCGTCTGGACCTACGCCCTGGCCGACGCGCGGCTGGAGAAGCGGGTCTGGATGGAGCCGGGGGCCAACACCACCTATGTGCAGTACACCCTGACCCGCGCCAGCCGGCCGCTGACGCTGCACCTCGCGGCGCTGGTCACCTACCGCGACCACCACGGCAACGTGGCGCGCACCGGAACTTTCCCCTTCCAGATCGAAGCGACGCCGCATGGGCTGCGGCTGGCCGCGCTGGACGCGTCCCCCTTCTACCTGTTGAGCACCCAGGCGCAGGCCGTCGCGGCGTCCGATCCCACCTGGCTGGCCGGCTACCACCTGGCCGTGGAGCGCTGCCGCGGCCAGAAGGATCTGGAGAGCTACTGCCACGCGGCCGATTTCACCCTCACCCTACATGCGGGAGAGGCTGTGACCATCGTCGCCAGCACCGAGGCTGCACCCGACCTGGACGGCGCGGCGGCCTATGCGCGGCGGCAGGTCTACGAACAGAAGCTGCTGGCGCAGGCGCGGCCGGGGCTGAGGCTGGAGGCAGCGGCCGGCGGGCCTGCCTGGCTGGCCGGCGCCGTGGAGCAGTTGGTGCTGGCCGCGGATCAGTTCATCGTCAAGCGCGAGCTGGCTCGGTCGGAGACCGGCCAGAGCGGTGCGGATGAGACCGGCCAGAGTGGTGCGGATGAGACCGGCCAGAGCGGTGCGGATGAGACCGGCCAGAGCGGTGCGGATGAGACCGGCCAGAGCGGTGCGGATGAGACCGGCCAGAGTGGTGCGAATGAGACTGGCCAGAGCGGTGCGGATGAGACCGGCCAGAGCAGTTCTGAGGGCAGGTCGATCATCGCCGGCTATCCCTGGTTCGGCGACTGGGGCCGGGACACCATGATCGCGCTGCCCGGGCTGACCCTGGACACGGGCCGCGCGGCGGAGGCGCGCCAGATTCTGCTGACCTTTGCCCGCTTTGTCGACCAGGGCATGTTGCCCAACCGCTTCCCCGACGCGGGCGAGGAGCCGGAATACAACACCATCGACGCCACCCTCTGGTATTTCGAGGCCATCCGCGCCTACCACGCGGCCACCGGCGACGACAGCCTGCTGGCCGAGCTCTACCCCGTGTTGCAGGAGATCGTGGGCTGGCACCGCCGCGGCACGCGCTACAATATCCACCTGGACCCGGCCGACGGCCTGCTCTACGGCGGCTCGCCGGAGGTGCAGCTCACCTGGATGGATGCCAAGTTGGATGACTGGGTGGTGACCCCGCGCATCGGCAAGCCGGTGGAGATCAGCGCGCTGTGGTACAACGGGCTGCGCAGCCTGGCCAGCTTCGCCCGCCGGCTGGGCCATGACGGCGACGCCGCCGATTACGACGCCCTGGCCGATCAGACGAAGGCTGGCTTCCAGCGTTATTGGAGCGACCAACTGGGCTACTGCTACGACGTGTTGGATGGGCCCGATGGCGACGACCCGGCGCTGCGGCCCAATCAGCTCTTCGCGGTCTCGCTGCACCACAGCCCGCTGAACGACGCCCAGGCCGCGGCCGTGGTGGACGTCTGCGCCCGTCATCTGCTGACCTCGCACGGCCTGCGCAGCCTGGCGCCCAGCCATCCCGACTACATCGGCCACTACGGCGGCGACCGCTACAGCCGCGACGCGGCCTATCACCAGGGCACCGTTTGGGGCTGGCTGCTGGGTCCCTTCATCAGCGCCCACTTCAGGGTACATCGCGACCGGGCCGCGGCGCGCTCATTCCTGATCCCCATGCTGCAACACCTGCACAGCCATGGCGTGGGCAGTCTGAGCGAGGTCTTCGACGGCGACCCGCCCTTCACCCCGCGCGCCTGCATCGCGCAGGCCTGGTCAGTGGGGGAGGTGCTGCGGGTCTGGCGGCAGATCGGCGGCTGACGCATCCTCGCCGACGAAATACCCCAGCACGAGAAAGGCCAGGATATAGCCCAGGTAGTTCTCGTTCAGAAAGCGTGAGGCGTAGAGAAAGCCCAGAAGCAGCAGGGCGTAGTGCCAGCAGGCCGCAGCCATGGTGTTGCGCCGCGCCTGCCGCCAGCCCAACCAGAGCAGCAGCGGCAAGGTCACGATCACTTCGGGGATCCAGAAAGGCCATTGGTCGAAACGGCTGGCCAGCCCGCCAAAGGCCAGTACGAAATTGCTGGCGCCCCATCCCCAGATCTGATAGTGGCTTGCCGCGCTGCCCGCCGACCAGCGCCACACGTCGTCGATCAGCGCGTCCGCGTTCCACAGCAGATAGGGGCCGACCAGCAGGACGAAAGCCGCCAAGGCCGGCCAGCCGCGGCGCAGCATGGTCGGGATGGCCCGCGCTATGTCGCGCCAGGAGCCGATCTGATCCCAGGCCAGCAGCAGGGCGAAAAAGGGTGCCATGAACCAGGCGGTGGGCTTGCTGGCGCAGGCCAGGCCGAAAAAGAGAGCCGCGAGCCAGAATTGGACCTGGCGCCCGGTGGACGGTGCACGGTCGGCGTTTGATGGGGTCACGCGCTGGGCCCGGGCCAGCAGCCAGAGCGCCAGGACGATCCAAGCCCAGACGAAGAGGTCGTTTTGGCCGAAGATCAGGTCCAGGCCCATGATGGGGTTGAGGCCCAACAGCATCAACAGGCCCAGCCGCCAGCGCGGCCGGCTGGCCGGAACCAGACGCGTGGCCAGGATCAACGCAGCGACAAAGACCAGCAGGTAGACGAAACGCTGGTCATACCAGCCCAGCAGCGCATCGCTGGCCAGCTTGACCGGCGCGGAGAAAACGAAGGTCCAGGGCAGATAGGGGTAGTGATCCAGCGCGGTGCGGAACTCCGGCAGGCCCCAGTCGGCCATGGGGGTGGCGCGGTAGTCCTCGATGTAGGGGTTGCGGCCGGCCAGAAAGAAATCGAGCGCGGCCTCGGTTTGCAGCACCCCGCCGTCGTGGCTATAGCTGTGGGGCAGATTCTCGTGGCGCAGCAGGGCCAGCTTGAGGGTGGGCAGCAGGACGGTGCAGGCGATGATCAGCCAGACCAGGGCCAGCTTGGCCCGTTGAAGGCCGGCGCGGGGCTGCTGCTGGCGGGGCCGGTCGGCCGCAGCCAGGTCGATCACCAGATAAAGCAGCAGGCCGGCCAGGCTCAGCGCGGCCAGCAGCAGGGCGATGGGGTCGCCAAACCAAGGGCCAAAGGCGGCCTCGGCCTGGTCGCTGAGGATGCGACCGAGCAGCGAATGGCGGGTGACATTCTCGAAGTGCTCGAAGAGGCTGGCCTCGGCCAGGCTGTTGATGCGCAGGCGGGCCAGCAGCAGCAGCGTCAACAAGAGCGCATCCCAGCCCGGCCGCCCCAGGGGCGACGCGGTCGGGGATGCGCTGGCAGAGGGCTGGCGGGCTGGTTCAAGGTGTTCGGCCATGGCCCCATGATACCATAACATGGGGCATGCCGGTGAACTGTCCACTGCGGCGCGCTACAGCGCGGCCACAAACTCCCCTTTCACCTTGCGGTGGCCGGTCTGGTCGGCGGCCTCGACCTCGCAGCGCACCCGCTGCTCGCCGTCGGCCTCGAATTTCTCCAGCACCTTGCCGCTGACGGTGATCTCATCGCCCGGCCGGCTGATGCCGGTAAAGCGCACGCCGAAGCTGCGCACCTGGTCGGGCCGCACCCAGTTGGCGATCATCTGGCCGACGAAGCCCATGATCACCATGCCGTGGGTGATGACGCCGTTGTTGCCGCTCTCCACGCCGGCCTGATGCACGGTGTGGATGGGGTTGAAATCGCCGCTGGCGCCGCTGTAGCGCACCAGTTGCACCTCGGTGATAGCCGCCTTGGTCAGACTGGGCAGCGCGTCGCCGACATTGATTGTGTCGAAGGTTGGTGTTGTCATGGGTTAGGCTCTGCTGTTATGGGGGGGGAGGTAATGCGTAATGCGTAACTCGTAACCCGGAATCGCGGGCGGTGTCTCTTGAGCTACGAATCACCGTTCACCGTTCACCGTTTACCGTTCACCGTTTACCATTCACAACTCACGACTCACCAGCGCACCACCATAGTCGCCCGCGCGATGGCCACCACTTCGCCGGTCTGCTTGCGGTAGGTGGCTTGGGTGCGGACCATGTCCATGGCGCCGGAGGAGCCTTCTTTGCGGTCGATGCTCTTGATCTCCAGCTCGCCGCTGATGTCGTCGCCGGGGTGCAGCGTGCCGAAGTACTCGTACTGCTCCTCGCCGTGCAGGATGCGCAGGACGTTGGCGCCCATCTGTTGGAGGATGGTGCGCGTCTCTGCGCCGGCCGCTGTGCCGCCCCAGAAGCGAAAAAGGGTGGGGAAGGTCAGCGGCGCGACGATGTCGGGATAGCCGGCGGCCTGCGCCGCGGCCTTGTCGTGGTAGATGGGGTTGTCATCGCCCAGGGCCAGCGCCAGCTCGCGGATCTTGCTGGCGTCCACCTGATAACGGATGGTGGGGAGTTTCTTGCCGATGTAGCTTTGATCGAGCATGGGAAGGTCCTTTCAGATCACCGTCGGCGGCTCGTATTCGCCCCATTCCTGGCGCAGCACGCCGCAGATTTCGCCCAGGGTGGCGTAGGCGCGCACCGCGTCCAGGATGGGGAGCATCAGGTTGCTGTCAGGGCCGGCCGGCGCCTGGGCCATCTGGCGCAGCCGCGCCAGGCTGGCCTGCACAGCCGCGTTGTCCCGTGCAGCCTTGAGCTGTTCCAGCCGGGCATGCTGGGTGCGATAGGTTTCGGGGTCGGGGCGGAAGATGCCCACGGGCCGCTCCTCTCCCGGCGTCTGGTAGGCGTTGACGCCGACGATCACCTGCTCGCCCGATTCGACCGCCTGCTGGGCGCGCCAGGCCGAGTCGGCGATCTGCTGCTGCATCCAGCCGCTCTCGATGGCCTTGACCGAGCCGCCCAGCTCGGCGATCTTGTCGATCAAGGCGCGGGCTTCGGCCTCCAGTTGGTCGGTCAGGCTTTCCACGTACCAGGAGCCGGCCAGCGGGTCGATCACCTCGCTGGCGCCGATCTCGTGGGCGATGATCTGCTGGGTGCGCAGCGCGGTGGCCTGGGCCTCCTCGGTGGGGAGGGCCAGCGCCTCGTCGTAGCAGCTCAGCGCCATGGACTGGATGCCGCCCAGCACGCTGGCCAGCGCCTGGAAAGCGGCGCGGGCGATGTTGTTCAGCGGCTGCTGCGCGGTCAGGGTCGCACCGCCCGTCTGGACGTGGGTGCGCAGGGTCATGCTGGCCGGCTTCTGCGCACCGTACTGCTGGCGCAGGATCGTGGCCCAGAGCCGGCGCAGGGCGCGGTACTTGGCCGCCTCCTCGAAGAAATTGTTCTGCGTGTTGAAGATCCAGGAGATGCGGCCGGCAAAGTCGTCGATGGCGACGCCCCGTTCCAGCACCGCGTCCATGTAGGCCATGGCATTGGCGATGGCGAAGCCCATCTCCTGCGCCGCGGTGCTGCCGGCGTCGCGGATGTGGTAGCCGCTGACGCTGATCGCGTTCCAGCGCGGGACTTCGCGCGCGCAGTAGGCGATGGTGTCGGCGGCCAGACGCACGCTGGGGCCGGGGGGAAAGATGTAGGTGCCCCGCGCCACGTACTCCTTGAGGATGTCGTTCTGGATGGTGCCGGTCAGCTTGTTGGCCGGCACGCCCCGCTTCTCGCCGGCCGCGATCACCATGGCCAGCAACACGCTGGCCGGCGCGTTGATGGTCATGCTGATGCTGACCTTGTCCAGCGGGATGCCCTCCAGCATCGCCTCCATGTCGGCCAGCGAGTCGATGGCCACGCCGGCCTGGCCCACCTCGCCGGCCGCCAGCGGGTCGTCGCTGTCATAGCCGATCTGCGTCGCCAGGTCGAAGGCGACGCTCAGGCCGGTCTGGCCCTGGCTGAGCAGGTACTTGAAGCGCTCATTGGCCTCGGCGGCCGTGCCATAGCCGGCGTACTGGCGCATGGTCCAGAAGCGGCTGCGGTACATGGTGGGCTGCACGCCGCGGGTGAAGGGGTACTGGCCGGGGAAGCCCAGATTGTCCAGGTACCACTGCTGATCGACCTCAGGCGGCGGCTGTGGGCCGGCGTCCAGCGGGGTGTGCAGACGCTGAAAGCAGCGCGTCTCCAGCCGCTCCGGCGCGCGCGCCATGGATTTGGCCAGGTCGCCGGTTTCCCAGGCTTCCAGGGCTGTCACAAGGGATTGGGGGTTGTTTCCTGTCATAGCAAACTCCCGTTCAGGCTGCAAGTTGGTACAAGTAGTAGGCCGATGGCGTTACTGAGACGTAGCTTTTTCGTCAGCCTTAATAGGCAGGCGTCGCATTGACCGTATGCGAAGGGTGAAGCTTCCTTAACGCCAGGACAAGAGCATCTCGAGTCAAACCACAAACAACTGGCTCGAAATGAACTTCGGTGCGCTTGATGTATTGCCGGTCCTCACCTTGGATGCCAAATATGCCAGATCTGATCGATCTCTTCATTGGGACGGCTTCTTCGATTACCACGGCTTCTCGACTAACACGAAACTTGTTCGCGTTCAACAACTCGTTCATCCATGGTCCGTCGTGCCTCAGGCAGGAACGGCTACGCCTGCTTGCCCTGCGTATGCCACAGGGACAGCCTCAGTCCGCTCCGGCTGGCGGCGCCCTGTCGCGATCTCATGCACTGTGTGCAGAATCTCGGCGCTGTAGTAACGGTCTCCACAGCCGTCGCAGACGCCGATGACCACGTTCTCAAGGATGACAAACCCTTTCTTGTGCTTGAAAACCTCGCGCTCTACCAGGCGTGGGCGCACTGTTCCATTGCAGTATTCACACTTGTATCCGTACATCTTCGTCATTCCTCAGGTTCAGTTACTTCATAGGTGGTGATGATCAAGAATCGTTCGGTACTGGTAAACCTACCAACTGCACCAACCAACGTGCTGCCGTCTACTGCCAAGCCATGACAGCGCCATTATACCACACCCTGCAAAGTTCCCATTATTTCCAAGCACCTGCTCCATCTTTCACATGATCGCGCGCCCCGCCCACCACCCACATTCCCTCACGCTTCACGCCTCACGCAGCGCCCCTCAGCTCTCGAACAGATACTCCGCCCCCGGCTGCAAATAGGGATTGCTGCGCCGCTCGCGGCCGATGGTGGTGGCCGGGCCGTGGCCAGGGTAGACGGTGTAATCGTCGGGCAGGGTCAGCAACTGCTCACGAATCGAGCGCAGCAGGGTCGGCCCGTCGCTGCCGGCGAAGTCGAAGCGACCCACGCCGCCGGCGAAGAGCACATCCCCGCTCCACACCTGCTTGCTGGCATGGTGGATGTAGATCAGCGAGCCGGGAGAGTGACCGGGCGCCAGCCGCACCTCCAGCTCCTCCTGGCCGACGCGCAGCACATCGCCCGGATAGATGTGGCCGTCCACCGCCGGCATGGGGCCGGGATCATAGCCCATCCACAGTTGCACCGTCTCACGGCCGCGCGCCAGCACCGGCTCATCAGCCGGGTGCAGCCAGAAGGGCGCACCCGTCGCCGTGCGCACCGCATCCACCGCCAGCACGTGGTCGAAATGGGCATGGGTGTTGGGGATGGCCACGATCTTCAGGCCCGATTGGCGAATCAGATCAAGCACGCGCGGCGCGTTGTCGCCCGGATCGATCACCACACCCTCTCCCGTGGCCTCACAGCCCAACAGATGGCAGTTCACCTGCAACATACCGACGACGATGCTTGATACAATCATATGGCGCCTCTCATGCGTAACGATTAATGCGTAACCCGGAAACGTGGGCATCATGTCCGGCTTACGGGTTACGCATTACGAAAACACTGTCACTCGCTTACCGTCACCCAGCCCAGGTTGACCCGATCGACGCCGTCGGCCGGGTTGCCGGTGTGCAGGAAGAGCTGAAGCTGGTAGCGGCCCGGCTTGACGTAGTCGGGAATCTGCAGGTCATGCTCGCCGCGCACGACCTCGCCCGCCTGCCAGTTCGGCGTCGGGTAGAGTTCGCTGACCAGCGGGCCGCTGACGCTGGCCACCTCCGTGTCAGCGCCGCTGACCAGCCGTGCAGTGAACCACCAGGGCGCGGTAGGCTGCACGTCGGCCCGCCAATACCAGGTCAGGTGCAACAGATCGTTGGGATGCAGCGGCTCAGCCGGGTTGAAGCTGTAGCCGCGCTTGTAGCGGTCATGGCCCAACAGGGTGATCTCGCTGAAGGTGAAGGACTGTCCGTTCTGCATGCGCAGCGCCTCGACCGGCAACGGCGTCTCCGGCCGGTTGACGCGAATCACCCCCAAGTCCACGTAATCCTGTTCGCCGATGCGCAGCCGCTCGCCGGTCGCCGGGTCGTACATGCCCAGAATCAGCCGGTAGTCGCCCGGCGCAGCGCCGTGCGGCACCAGCACGCCGTGGCGATCGATCACCTCGACGCCGGGCTGCCACTGGCTGGTGGGGCTGTCGCCAGGCGGCGCGTCCCGCTGCGCCACCACCTGATCGCGCGGGTCCAGGAGCTGCACGAAGACCGTGTAGTCGGCGTCAGGCTGGCGCTCCGCCTGCCAATTCAACTGCAACTGCAGCACATCGCCCGACGTGACCTCCTGGGATGAGAGCGCGTAGCCGTTGAGCCTGATCTGCTCGCCCAGCAGCGCGTCGCTGGCATGGGTGGGCCAGGTGTCGGTGGGCTGCTGCGTGGCGTAGATCACGAAGCGCATGTTGCCCTGCCAGCGGTCCTCGGCCTTGTAGGCGTGCGTGTCCAGCCAGCTCTCCACCAGATTGCCCGGATCGCTTTCCTCCGTGGCCCAGTAGAGGGTGTAGAGGTGTGGGTGTTTCTGGGCGATCTCGTCCAGCCGCGCCAGCGTGGCCGTTTGGTCCGGGGGACGCTGCTCGGGCAGGCCATACACCGGCAGCTCGCCCTGGTAGTAGTAGTCGAAAACCTCCTGCTGGCCAGGCGCGTTGAGGATGATGGCGTCGTCGGGGCCGGCCACGGCGCTGATGTAGGCCACGGCCGCCCGATAGTCATCGCGCGCCGCGGCGGGGTCGAAGTAGTAGGCGGCCAGGGTGATCCCGGTGGGAATGCTGACCAGAAGCAGCGCGGCGGCCAGCCAGAGACCGGCCAGCACGCGGCCGATGGGGCTGGCGGCTGGCGGAGCCGCGGCCGGCTGGGCCGCGGCGCCTGATCGGCCGCGGCGGCTGGTCCTCTTCGCCGCCGACGGCTGGCGCTTCCACTGGCCGCGAGACAAGGCTTCCATGAAGCCGGTGACGCCGCGGCCCAGCAGCATGGTGAAGGGGGCCGCGGCCACCAGCAGGAACTTCAGATAGGCTGGCTTGTACAGCCCGCCCAGCAGCACCAGCGCCGCCGGCGCGGCCAGCCAGAGCAACGACAGCCCCCAGCTCAGCCAATGCGCCCGCCGGCCGTTGGCGCGCACCCATGGCCACAGCCCCAGGATAAAGAGCGCCAGAAAGACCGCCAGCCAGGCGCTGTCCGCCTCGATGGGGCTGACCGGGCCCAGCGCCAGGACGGCCAGCACCTGAGTCAACGCGTCGCCGAGCGGCGCCGTCTGGCCGCTGCGCGGCCAACTGGTCAACTGGTTCCAGGCCGTGCCGATCCAGGGCAGATAGAAGAAGGCCAGCACCAGCAGCAACAGGCCCCAGTGCAGCAGGCGGATGTTGACGAAGCCGCGCCGCCGGGAGTTGGCCACCCACATCAGGTAGAGCAGGGTGGCGACGCCGATCATCACCGGGAAGGTGTAGTGGGTGTAGAGCCCGGCGATCGAGGCGAAGAGGATGATCCCCGTGGCCAGCCCGGAAAAGGAGATGCGCTTGCCGCTGCCGTCGGCCGGCAGCACCGCGTTCTCATGCATGATGTAGCGCACCAGGCCGTAAAAGAGCAGCGCAGCCAGCGCGGCCAACTGGGAGTACATGCGCGCTTCCTGGCTGTAAAAAATCAGGAAGGGGTTGATGGCGGCAAAAAAGGCCGCGATCAGCGCAGTGCGGCGATCGAACAGCCGGCTGACGATCTGGTAGACCAGCCAGACCAGCAGGATGCCCCAGAGGGCCGACAGCGAGCGCAGAGCCGCCTCGCTGTCGCCGAAGATGCGCGTCCACAGGTTCAGCAGCCAGTAATAGCCGGGCGGGTGAATGTCAGCCGCGGCCCGCGCGCTGATCTCAGCCAAGCTGCGGCCGGCCATGGCCGCGCTGTTGCCTTCGTCGGCCCAGAGACTCTGGTAGCCAATGCGGAAGAAGCGCAGGGCAGCAGCCAGCAAGACAATCAGCCAAAGGAGGACGGTATGGGTGGAACCACGTGGGCGGCGGGCGGGTGCGGTCATAGAAAGGCAGTGTATGATAGGAGAGAGACGGTGTCAAGTTCGACGGAAAGTTGATGCTACTCCGCCCACCCCGCCTGCTGGGGGATGTTGCGCTTGCTGGCCTGCCATAGATAGAGGATGAAGCCGGCCACGGCCAGGAAGATCAGCGTCGCCAGGCAGTACAGGCCATTCACCCACGCCATGTTGCGGTTCTGCACCATCAGGGCATCGACGGCAACAGGCCCCACCACCTCCCCTGTCTCATCCAACTCCGGCCGCATGACGACCTGATGGGGCTGGCTATTGCTCATGCTGCGAACGACGGTGGTCGGGCGGGCTGCAGTCGCCTCGTTGGCCTCCAGGTTGATGCGCGCCCGCTGCCGGCCGTCCACCTCCACGGTCCAGCGGCCCATGCCCGGCCCCTTCGGCGCCACCAGCACCAGGTCGCTGCCCTGGAACTGGAAGGAAAGCACAGCCTGCGGGTCGCTGGTCTGGGTGTACTGGCCCAGCACAGCATCTGTCTCTGCGCGCAGCTCCCATGCCCCACCGTATTGCAGCGCCCAGTGATCCTCCTGATGATTGCCGGCGTAGAGCGTGGGGGTGATGCTGGCGGTGTAAGCCTTGATGCTGTCGTAGACCGGCTGCGGGGTGAAGTCAGGAGCCAGCAGGCGGAAATAGGCCTCCGGCTGGCCGTTCTGTTCCCAGGCGTCGGTGGCGCGCTTGAGATACCAGGTGTTCGCCACCCCCAGCCAGGGCCACTCCCTCTGGAGGCGTTCGTAGGCCATGGGCAGATACTCGGCCTGCTGCTCCGGCGTCACCTGGCCATAGCGCTTGTCGGCGATCTCGTCGGGCACCGCGTTCCAGTTCATCTCGCTGATCCAGATGGCCTTGCCTGCGTCGCCGTTGCGCACCATCACATCGCGCACGAAGCGCGGCCGGCTGAAGTTGATCACCCGCGGGTTCATGCGCCGGTCGGTCGGCCCGGACCAGAGGCCGTAGCCCTGCATGGCCAGCACGTCGAAGTAGGGGGCCGCGCCGGCGTCGTACATGCGCTGCAAAAAGGTCAGGTCGTTGAAGTTGTGGCTCGGCACGCTGATGCCGTCCAGGTCGATGGTGCTGGCCAGCGCGCCGGAGATGATCACCACATCGGGATCGGCCGCCCGCGCCCGCTCAGCGCCGACCTTGAGCAGATCGACGTAGGCCTCGGGCGAGATGGTCGCCTCGCCCCACTCCGGGTAGATGTTGGGTTCGTTCCAGATCTGGTAAGTGCGCACCCGCCCTTTGTAGCGTTCGACCACGGCCTGCACGAAGTCGCCGTAGTCATCCAGGTTGTCGGGCGGGGCAAAGGTGCCGGCCGCGTCGCCCGCGGCCCGGCTCCACTCCGGCGGGTTGCTCAGCCGCACCATCAGCTCCATGTCGTACTGCTCGGCCAGGTCGACGATCTGGTCGTATTTCTCCCAGGCCGAGCGGTACGGCTCGTGGCGGCGGTCCTCGAAGTCCCCCTTGCCGTGGATTTCGATATCCTCCCAGGGGAATTCCTGGCGCAGCCAGCGGAAGCCGGCCTCGTGGGCCATGCGCACCGCCTGTTCACGTTTGGCCGGGTCCACCTCCTGCTCCAGGAAGACGTTGACGCCGAAGGGGTTGACGCCGGCGTGGGCAATCGGCGTCATATCCTCCGTGTGCAGGCGCGGCCGCATGGCATCCGCGGCCAGGTCGGACAGCCCCTTGAGCTGCGGCAGCAGCGCCTCCTCGCCGGTCAAATTGAAAAGCAGCGAATGCTCATCCCCGCTCTGGCCGGTCTCCGACCGAGCCAGCCCAGCAAAAACACCCCCGCTCTGGCCGGTCTCCGACCGAGCCACCCCGCTGCTCTGGCCGGTCTCCGACCGAGCCAGCCCAGCAAAAACAGCCAGCCCGCTCGCAAGGAGCAGGCTGGCCACCATCAGCAATATCGTCCAACGAATGAACTTGATACGCACTGTCAACCGATCAGATGGCCGCAACCACGAACTACTGATTAGACACGAACGTGATTCCCGTGCACTGCTCGCTGTCGTTGACAGTGCGCACGAACTTGTCCGACTGCGGGGTCAGGTCGCCAAAGCCTGTATCCAACGTTTGGCCGCCAGCAGGCATGGAACCTGGACAGGGCACCACAAAGACCTCCACCGTGGTGCCGGCCGGCGCGGGGCCGCCAAAGGGGGAGAAGCCCCAAATGCCGTCGCCGACGCCATCGCAGCCGGAGCACTTGGTGTTGCGCGGGCCATAGTAGGCAATGTGAACGCAGACGCCATTCATGAGCGAATTGTCGCGGCGGCGCACGAAGCCATCGAAATAGGTGGTGCCCGCGTTGGGCTCGCAGCGAGCAGACCCCTGAACCAGGGAGAAGGGATAGCTCGGCGCCGGCGGCGACGTGGGCGCGGGCGGCGCAGTCGGCTGCGGCGCGGCCGTGGGCGCCGGCGGCCGCGTCGGCTGGATCGGCGGGGCCGGGATGTTGGCCGCCACCTGGATCGCGCTGGCGTCCCCTTCGACGATCACATACTCGCCGGCCACCCAGCCGGTCTGGCCGTTGAAGTTGATCTGATACCAGGTGCCGGCCGCGTTCTTGCCCGTCACGTCGTAGCGCTCGCCGTTGCGCGCCTGGCCGATGGCGCTGAAGTTGGTGCCAGGGCCGCTGCGCACGTTGAGCGTCGGGTTGTCTATCACCAGCCGCGCCATCTCCGGGGTGGCCGTGGCCTCAGGGGTCGGCGACGCCTCGGGCGTTGGGGTGTCTGCCGGGGTTGGCGTGGCCTCAGGCGTGTTGGTCGGGGTGAAGGTCGGCGCGACGATGGGCTCCTCGACCACCGGAACCGTCGGCGTAAAGGTTGGCTTGGGGGTGAAGCTGGGGGTGGGCGCGGGCCCGGCGGCGTTCTTGGCCACCAGATTGCCCAGCGCGCAGGCCGGCGTGATCAACAGCAGCAGCGCGGCCACGGCCAGCAGCAAGGTCTTGTTGCGATGCATGAGAAAATCACCTCGTGTGGGGTCTTGGTTGCCGAAAGGGCTGAGAACTGCTCGGAGCGCCGGGCGCCGTCGGGGCGCCCGGCCTCAGCCTGTCCGGCAAAGACAGGCTGGCGCCGCGGGATGCCGCGCAGCCAGCCTGTTACACGTGCAGGAGTATAGCATAGTTCACGGCGACGATGGAAATAGCGTCACCGCGGTGACAGAATCAGGCGCAAAGCCTGTTCTATCCTCGCCATCGTGCGTCATCAGCAGGCCGCAACCGGTCACCTGCCCCGCCGCTTCTGCGCCCGCTGTGCCTTGCCGCCGCGGTAGCTGGGGGCCAGGATCGAGACCACGGTGCAGCGGCTGGTGTCCAGCATGCGGCTGGCCAAGCGCGGGTCCTGCTCCTCCACCGGCATGCTGCTGGTGATCACTGTGGGCAGGCGGGCGGCATAGCGGTAGTTGAGCAGTTGAAACAGCTTCTCCCGGGCCCACGGGGTAGCGCTCTCGGTGCCCAGGTCGTCCAGGATCAGCAGCGGCGCGCGGCGCACCTCTTCGAAGCGGATGTCCAGCGGCGCGGTGCTGCTGGGGTTGAAGGCCGCCCGCAGGTAGTCCAGCAGGTCAGGCACCACCACGAACATGGTGCGCTCGTGCTGATCCTGCAAGCGGCGGTTGGCAATGGCCGCGGCCAGGTGAGTCTTGCCGCTGCCGTAGGGACCGGTCAACACCAGCCAGCCCTGCGGAACTTGGGTAAAAGCCTCGGCCTGCGCCTTGGCCCGCGCCAGGCTTTGGGCCACATCCTCCGACAGCTCCTCCCGGCGCAGGTCGAAGTTCTCGAAGGTCTGATCCTTGTGCAGGGAGAGCGTGCTCAGCTCCTGGGTGGACGAATCGCCGCTGGAGCGGAAATCGGGCGCGGTGATCGGCGCCACCGTGGACAGGTCGGGGTCGGCCAGCCGCGAGCGCAGCCGGGCCTCGATCTCGCTCAGCCGCAGGTTGGTGGTGATCACTGTGGGCAGGCGCGCGGTGTAGCGATGATTGAGCAGTTGAAAGAGCTTCTCCTTGGCCCAGGGGGTGGCGCTCTGGGCGCCGAAATCGTCCAGGATCAGCAGCGGCGTCTGGCGCACCGTCTCGAAACGCTCGTCGAAGCTGGTTTCGGAGCTGGGCCCGAACGCGGCGCGCAGGTGATCCAGCAGATCGGGCGTCACCACGAAGAGGGCCGACTGGCCGCGGCGCAGCACCTCGTGGGCAATGGCCACCGCCAGATGCGTCTTGCCGCAGCCGTAGGTTCCCGTGAACAGCAGCCAGCCTTCAGGCTGGGCCGCGAAGCTGCGCGCCTTGTCGAACGCGCGGCGCAGGTTCTGCCGCTGCTCCTCGTTCAGGCCCACCCCATCGGGCCGAAAGGTCTCGAAGGTCATGTGGCGCAGTTGATCCAGGTTGCTGACCCTGGTCAGCTCCGCCTGGCGGCGCAGCGCGATCTCGGCCTGGCGGCAGCGGCAGGGCTGGGCGCGGCCAAAGTCGGGGTGGCTGATGGGCAGATCCAGCACCACGAAGCCCTGCCCCTGGCAAATGGGACAGACATCTCCGGCCAGGCCGGCCGGCTCAATGGACGATGATATCCTCGTAGCCTTCGGGGACGTAGCGTCGTTTGAGCGCCTCGTAGCTGTCATCTTCTGCATCGTGTCGCTGATCGATTCCATGATCCTTGCCCTCCGCGGCCCAGCGCTCCAGGATGGTGCGGATATATTTCCAGTTGCGGACGTTCAGCTCGACCGCGATGCGGAACGCCTCTTCCAGCCAGCTCTGCGGATAGGTGCGCTCGGCATCGCGCAGCTCCTCGGCCAACATGGGCTGGATCAGGCCGATATTCTGTTCGTAGAGCAGGTAGATGTGCGGCCGCTGGGCCTGCAGGCTGATCTGCTCCGGCAACGGCTCGGCCAGGCTGTGCAGGTCGCCCTGCCGGATGCGCTCGACCGCGTCGCGGCCATGCTCGCTGTTGAGAAAATACCAGGCCTCTTCCTCGCCGCTCTGCCGTACCTGAACGCGCAGCAGCACGCCGCGGCCCTCGGCCAGCTCCAGGCCGCGGCGCAGGGCCGCCACGGCCTGCGCCGGCTGCGGGTCCAGGCCGGCCATGAAACGGTCGTCGGCCGCGATCTCCACCAGCCGGGTGTAGCGCAGATCGCCCTGCTTGTGGCTCAACAGCCAGATGCAGTGCAGAGTGACCTTCAGCTCGGCCAGGTCGTCGATGGCCGGCAACAGCTCAGTGAAGAAGGTGTTGGGCACCTTGATCAGCGTCTGCTTGCCGGCGGGGAAGCCAGGGAAAGACTGCATCACTCCAGCTCCTCGCGGCGCATCTCCAGGTCGCGGAACTGGGTCAGCTCTTTGCGGAAGAAGAGGGAGACGGAGCCGGTGGGGCCGTTGCGGTGCTTGGCCACGATCACATCGGCGATGTTCTGCTTCTCCGTCTCCTCGTTGTACATCTCCTCGCGGTAGATGAAGAGGACCACGTCGGCATCTTGCTCAATGCTTCCACTCTCGCGCAGGTCGGACAGGATCGGCCGCTTGTCTTGCCGGGTCTCCACCGCGCGCGAGAGCTGGCTGAGGGCCAGCACCGGCACGTTCAGCTCGCGGGCCAGGCCTTTCAGCCCGCGCGAGATGGCGCTGATCTCCTGAACGCGGTTCTCGGAACGCCGGTCGCCCTGCATCAATTGCAGGTAGTCCACCACGATCAGGTCCAGATCATGTTCGGCGTAGAGGCGCCGCGCCTTGGTGCGCAGCTCCATGGCCGAGACGGCCGGCGTGTCGTCGATGAAGATCGGCGCGTCGGAAAGCGCGCCGGCCGCCTCCATCAGCTTGTGCCACTCTTCCTCGCCCTGAATCTCGCCCAGCCGCAGCCGCTGCGAGTCGATGCCGGTCTCAGCCGACAACATGCGCTGCACCAACTGTTCGTTGGACATTTCCAGGCTGAAGACTGCCACCCGTTTGCCATATTTGCGCGCCGCATTCTGCGCCAGCGAGATGGCCATGGAGGTCTTGCCGACGCCCGGCCTGGCCGCCAGGATGATCAAATCGCTCCGTTGCAGGCCGCCCAGCATCTTGTCCAGCAGCTTGAAGCCGGTGGGCACCCCCAGAATCTCGCCGCGGTGATGGTAGAGAAAGTCGATTCGGTCGACCACGTCCCCCATCAGCGAGCGCACCGCCACCAGGTCCCGCTGGGCGCGCCGCTCGGCCACGCTGAAGATGACCTGCTCGGCGCGGTCGATCACCTCGCCGATGTCCTCGGTGGTCTCCTCGTAGGCGATCTGGGCGATCTGGCCGGCCGCGCGGATCAGCTTGCGCAGCACCGAGGTGCGCTCCACGATGCGCGCGTAGTGCTCCACGTGGATGGCCGTGGGCACCGCGTTGATCAGGTCCATCACGTAGGCCGGCCCGCCCACCTCGTCCAACTGGCGGCGCCGCTCCAGCTCGTCGGTGACGGTCAGGAAATCGGCCGGCTGGCGGCGCTCGTGCAGGTCCAGAATCGCCTGGTAGATCCAGCCGTTCTTCTCCTGGTAGAAGTCGTCCGCCTTGAGAAAGGCCGCAACCCGGATCACGGCATCGGGATCGATCAGAATCGCCCCCAACACAGCCTGTTCGGCCTCCGGGTTGGCGGGCGTCAGGCGGTCGCGCGCAGAGGATGAGATGTCGGCAAAGCCGCTGTCCATGGCAGGCTCCGGGCAAATGCTCAGCGCGGGCTGAAGGCGCTGCGCCGAAAAATAAGGCGAGGCATATCACCTCGCCAAGTCGGGCGGGACGCCCTTGGGATCAGATGGTGTCAGTCGATGCTCGGCGCTGCGCTTCGCGGATCTGCGAGGCGTCCCCGCCGAAGGGGTAGAAAGGCCCCGGGGCGCACTAGAAGCCCGCGCCCAGCCCTTCCAGGTCCAGACCCTCGACGAAATCCCGGAACACATCCAGGCCCTCTTCGCCGACCGAGCTGCTTTCCTGCGTCGCTTCGCCGCGCGCATCCTCTTCGGGCAGGATCGCCGCGCGGTTCATCACGTGGTCGGCCACCAGCAGGGGCGCCGAGCAGCGCACAGCCAGCGCGATCGCGTCGCTGGGCCGCGCGTCCACCTCGATCTTGTCCCCTTCCGCGTCCAAGACAATGCGCGCAAAAAAGGTGTCGTTGTTCAGATCGTTGATCTCCACTCGCCGCACCTCAGCGCTCAACAGATAGATCACCGACTTCAGCAGGTCGTGGGTCAGCGGGCGGGCCACCTCCACCCCTTGCAGCTCGATGGTGATGGCGTCGGCCTCGAACGGGCCGATCCAGATGGGCAGGAAACGTTCGCCGTCGCGCTCCTTGAGCACAACGACCCGATGATTGGACATCAGACTCACGCGCACGCTGTCGATTGTCACTTCGACCATCGTTGATTCTCCTCTGGCTAACGATAGGCTCACGCTGGGACGGCTTGGCGCTACGGTCGCGATTATACCACAGTCGCAATGGCGCGCAAAACAAAAGGATTCCAGCGGCAACGGCTCAAATCCCCGATGGCTGCCATTTCTCTGCTGCGTCTTCGCACGGTATAATGCATCCATGCGCGTCTCCGTGATCTGTACCGTCCTGAACGAAGCTGAGGCCGTCGGCCGCCTGCTGGAAAGCCTGGCCGCGCAGTCCAGGCCGCCCGACGAGGTCATCATCGTCGACGGCGGCAGCAGCGACGGCACGCCGGCCGTGGTGCTGAGCCACGCCGACCGCCTGCCCCTCAAGCTCCAGGAGGCGCGCGGGGCCAACATCAGCCGCGGTCGCAACCTGGCAGTCAAACGCGCTTCCGGCGAAGTGATCGCCAGCACCGACGCCGGCGTGCGGCTGGAGCCCGACTGGCTGGAGCGGCTGACGGCCCCCTTCGAGGGGCTGGCGCCGGACGCGCTGGCCGCTGGCTGCTACGCCGCGGCCGGCTTCTTTCAGCCCGACCCACACGGCCCCTTCGAATTGGCCCTGGGCGCGACCACCCTGCCGCTGGTGGACGACATCCGGCCGGAGCGCTTTTTGCCCAGCAGCCGTTCGGTGGCCTTCAGCCGCGGCGCTTGGCAGTGCAGCGGCGGCTACCCTGAGTGGCTGGACTACTGCGAAGACCTGTTGTTCGATTTTCGTCTGATCGAATGCTGCGGCGGCTTTGCCTGGGCGCCGGAGGCGCGGGTGCATTTCCGTCCGCGGCCCACCCTGCGCAGCTTTTTCAAGCAGTACTATCGCTATGCCCGCGGCGACGGCAAGGCCGACCTCTGGCGCAAACGCCACGCCCTGCGCTACGTCACCTACCTGCTGGCGCTGCCCGCGCTGCTGGCCCTGAGCATCCTGCATCACCCGCTCTGGCTGCTGATCCTCCTGGCCGGCGCGCTGGCCTACTGCTGGCGGCCGGCCCGCCGGCTGGCAGCCCAGTGGCAGGGCTATGGCTGGCCCCAACGGCTGTGGGCCCTGCTGCTGATCCCGCTCTTGCGCCTGACCGGCGACGTGGCCAAGATGCTGGGCTATCCGGCCGGCCTGCGCTGGCGACGCAAAAACCGCGCCCGCGACGAGATCCACTGGCGACGCACCATGGCCAGCGGCCGCCGCTACGGATAAGCCGGGGAACAGGCCACTCAGACCGGACACTCTCACACATCCCGCGCCCCGCGCCGACCGCCCATTAACCGTTCACCAATTCCCCATTCCCCGTTCACCGTCCACCGTTCACCATTCCCCATCCACCGTTCACCGTTCACCGTTCACCGTTCACCCCTCCCACCATGCCTCCCCTCGACCTGGCCATCGTCATCCTGAACTACAACACGCGCGATCTGCTGCGCCGCTGCTTGCAGACGGTCTACGCCAGCCAGGGCGCTTTCAGCTACGCCGTCTGCGTGGTGGACAACGCATCCTCCGACGGCAGCGCCGAGATGACCGCGCAGGAATTCCCTCAGGCCATACTGATCGCCAGCCCGGTCAACGGCGGCTATCCTGCAGGCAACAACCTGGGACTGCGCCATTTCGGCTGGAGCGATCAGCCGGGCGCGGGCGACCCCGCCGCCACGCCGCGCTACGCCCTGTTGCTCAACCCCGACACCGAGCTGCCCCCCACCGCGCTGGCGGAAATGCTGGCCTTCATGGACAGCCGGCCAGCATGCGGCGTGGCCGGGCCGAAGCTGGTGCGGCTGGATGGCAGCCTGGACCTGGCCTGCCGGCGCTCCTTTCCCACGCCCCAGGTCAGCCTGTACCGCATGATCGGGCTGAGTAAGCTCTTCCCCCGCAGCCCGCGCTTTGGCCGCTACAACATGACCTATCTCAGCCCCGATCAGACCACCGAGGTCGATGCGGTGGTGGGCGCGTATATGCAGGTGCGGGGCGAGGCCATTCATCAGGCCGGGCTGCTGGACGAGACCTTCTTCATGTACGGCGAGGACCTGGACTGGGCCTTTCGCATCAAGCAGCGCGGCTGGCAGGTATGGTATAATGCCGCGGTGACGGTGCTGCACGTCAAAGAAGCGGCCAGCAAGAGCAGCAGCAAGGCGCGCTACGAGTTCTACCGGGCCATGCTGATCTTCTACCGCAAACACTATCAGGCCACGACCCCGCTGCTGCTGCATTGGGCCATCGTCGGCGGCATCGGCCTGCGCGGCGCGCTGGACATGGCCGGCCGCCGCTGGTCGCAATGGCGGCGCGGCCTGCGCGCCCCCGCCCATCACGGTTGACAGGATCCCCCATGAAGCGCTCACAAGTCACCCTGGTGCTGGTGCAGGTCATCTTCGATATCCTGTTGACGATGCTGGCCGTGGCCCTGGCCTACCGCATCACCCTGGCGCGCGATCCCAGCGTGGGCGCGGTGGGGCAGTACCTGGGGCAGATGGTGATCTACGTCGTCACCGTGATCGGCGCGATCTTCTTCAGCAAGCTCTACACCCGCAGCCGCGGCCAGCCGCGCCTGCAAGAGCTGATGGCCCTTTACCGCGCCGTCACGCTGGGCTCCCTGCTGGCCGTCGCCTTCATCTCCTTCCTGCTCAAGAACATCATCGACTATCGCCGGCCCATGCTGGTGCTGGCCTGGCTGCTGACGCTGGGCCTGCTGACCCTCAGCCGCGTGCTGCACATCCAGTTGCAGCGCTGGCTGATGCGCCGCGGGGTGGGCAACAACGATGTGCTGCTGGTGGGCACCGGCGAGGTGGCGCGCATCGTCTTGCAGAAGATGCTCAACTCCCCCCAGTTGGGCTATCGGCCGGTGGGGCTGGTGGCCGTGGACGATGGGCCGCAGAAGGTGCTGGGGCTGCCGGTGCTGGGCAAGATGGCCGATCTGCCCCGGCTGGTGGAAAAACAGCAGGTGCAGGAGGTGATCATCTGCCTGCCCGAGGCCACCCATCGCGAGCTGGTGCAGATCGTGGCCCAGTGCGAACGCGAGCGGGTCAGCATCCGCATCTACCCCGACGTCTTCCAGATCATGGCCTCAGAGGTGAGCATCAGCGACCTGGCCGGCCTGCCGCTGCTGACCATGCGCGACGTGGGGCTGCGCGGCTGGCATCTGGCCATGAAGCGGACGGTGGACATCGTGGGCAGCCTGGCGGGGTTGGTGATCTTCTCGCCGCTGATGATGCTGACCGCGCTGCTGATCAAGCTGGAATCGCCCGGACCGGTCTTCTACGTGCAGGAGCGCATGGGGCTGGACGCCAAGCCCTTCCTGATGCTCAAGTTCCGCTCCATGCGCGACGACGCCGAGCGGCAAGGGCCGGGCTGGACCACCCCCGGCGACCCGCGGCGCACCCGCATCGGCGCGCTGCTGCGCAAGCTCTCCTTCGACGAGCTGCCCCAGTTCATCAACGTGCTGCTGGGCGACATGAGCCTGGTGGGGCCACGGCCGGAGCGCCCGGTCTACGTCGAGCAGTTCCGCCAGAGCATCCCGCGCTACATGGATCGCCATCGCGAGAAGGCCGGCATCACCGGCTGGGCCCAGGTCAACGGCCTGCGCGGCGACACCTCCATCACCGAACGCACCAAATACGACCTGTGGTACATTGAAAACTGGTCGATCTGGCTCGATTTTCAGATCATGGTGCGCACCGTCCTGCGCATGTTCACCGATCGCCAGGCCTATTGAGCCCGCGAGAAATCCCCGAAGTCAGAGGACATCCCGATGATCACCCAAGCCGCAAAAGAACTCTTTGCCCTTGTCAACGCGCTCTGCGGTGGACTGTTATTCCTGGGACTGCTGATCTACCTGGTTCGCGCCCGCCCGCGCCGCGCGGCCATCGTCGTTTCCCTGCTGCTGCTCATCCTCGTCTGCATCGCCAACGCGTTCATCGTCTACTTCTGGCTATAGGGGGCCAACGCGGCCGGGGGGTTTGACACTCAAGGCGTCTCATGGTATCATAGCTGCCATGTTCTTTAGCACTCTCCACCCGCGAGTGCTAAACCGGCCCACAGCTTGCCAAGCCTTGGGCCCAACGGTTGCGTCTTTCGAGGAATGCTGAACAGGTGAACACGCTTAATCCGCGCCGGCAGGCTGTGCTGGCCATCGTCGTCCAGGAACATATCGCCACAGCCCAGCCCATCGGCTCCAAGATGGTGGTCGAGGAATATGGGCTGAAGGTCAGCCCGGCCACCATCCGCAACGAAATGAAGGCGCTGGAGGAGCAGGGCTTCCTGACGCACCCGCACACCTCGGCCGGCCGCGTGCCCACAGAAGAGGGCTACCGCTATTTCGTTCAGCACCTCCTGCCCGACCAGCCGCTGACGCTGGATGATCAGTTCACCATCCAACACCTTTTTCACCAGGTGGGCCGCGAGAC
>Ga0209096_1001360_pt1 | contig 27435 bp, 25 predicted proteins | sample AD_UKC034_MetaG_FD_184407 | JGI IMG/M metagenome (GOLD analysis project Ga0209096, IMG submission 184407) | Active sludge microbial communities of municipal wastewater-treating anaerobic digesters from USA - AD_UKC034_MetaG (SPAdes) (version 2) | ecosystem: Engineered > Bioreactor > Anaerobic >... | reverse complement strand
TACCACGGCATCGTGCTCGACCCGCCCGCCTTTGGCCGCGGCCCCGGCGGCGAGGTCTGGAGCTTCGACCGACTGTTCGGCGAGCTGTGCGACGGCTGCCGCGCGGTGCTGGCCGACGAGGCCCGCTTCATCGTGGCCACGGTCTACACCCAGGGCGTCGCACCGGCCAGCCTGGCCGCCGCCCTGGCCGACATTGTTCGCGGCCAGGCTGGCCCGGTGGAGAGCGGCGAGCTGGCCACCCGCGAGCGCAGCGCCGGCCGCCTGCTGCGCAATGCCATCTACGCGCGCTGGCAAGCCCTTTGATGGCCACCAGCGAACCCAGGTTGCTGCCCATGAGTCCACTTCACTTCGACCCCACCGTCCTGCTGGCCGACCCTGACCGTCGCCTGCGCATCCTGCCCGTGCTGGAGGCCGCGCTGGCCGCGGTGGATCCCGGCCCGGCCGTGCGCGCCGCGCTGCGGCGCACCGGCAACCGGCTGGCCATCGGCGAGACGGTCTACGATCTGACGCAGTACGAGCGCGTGCTGCTGCTGGGCTTCGGCAAGGCGGCCGTGGCCATGGGTGTGGCCGCGGCCGAGGTTCTGGGCGACCGCCTGGCGGGCGGCGCGTTGCTGACCAAACATGACCACGCGGCCGGCGCCGAAGCGCTGCCCCGCTCCATCGCCGTGTTCGAGGCCGGCCACCCGGTGCCCGACGCGGCCGGCGTGCAAGCGGCCCAACGCATCGCCGAGCTGGCCGACAGCGCGACCGCCCGCGATCTGGTGCTCTGTCTGATCTCCGGCGGCGGCTCGGCGCTGTTGACGCTGCCCGGCGCCGGGCTGAGCCTGGCTGACCTGCAAGCCGCCACCGCCGCGCTGCTGCGTTGCGGCGCCAGCATCGACGAGATCAACGCCTTGCGCAAGCATCTGGAACAGCTCAAAGGGGGCCAACTGGCGCGGCTGGCCAGCCCGGCCACGGTGGCCAGCCTGGTGTTGTCCGATGTGGTGGGCAACCCGCTGGATGTGATCGCCTCTGGCCCCACCGTGCCTGACCGCTCCACCTGGCAGGGGGCCTGGCAGATCGTGCAGCGCTATGGGCTGGAGCCGACCCTGCCTGCGGCCGTCATCCAACACCTGCGCGCTGGCCTGGCCGGTCTGCTGCCCGACACCCCCGGGGCCGATGATCCGGTGTTCAGCCGCTGTCAGACCGTGGTGGTGGCCGACAACCGCCGCGCGGCCCAGGCAGCCGCGGCCCGGGCCCAGGTGGAGGGCTTCAACGCCATCGTGTTGAGCACCTACGTCGAAGGAGAGGCGCGGGAGGTGGCCAAGGTGGCGGCGGCGCTGGGCCGCGAGATCGCGGCGCATGGCCATCCCCTGGCCGCGCCGGCCTGTCTGCTGCTGGGCGGCGAGACCACGGTCACGCTGGCTGGGCAGGGGCGGGGCGGCCGCAACCAGGAGCTGGCCCTGGCGGCCGCGCTGGCGCTGGCCCGCATGCCGGAGGGTCAGCGCATCGTCATTGCGGCGCTGGCCACCGACGGCAGCGACGGCCCCACCGACTCGGCCGGCGGGCTGGCCGACGCGGGAAGCGTCGCCCGCGGCCAGGCCGCGGGGCTGGATGCCGCCGCGCACCTGGCCAACAACGACGCCTATCCCTTCCTGCACGCCAGCGGCGACCAACTGCGCATCGGCCCGACCCAAACCAACGTCAACGACCTCCTGGCCATCTTCGTCTTCCCAAGCTCCCCAGCGTAAATCCGCGTCTCAACCGTCTCCACCCTTCCGATCCGCGTTGATCTGCGTCCCAACCAGCGTCACCCTTCCGATCTGCGTTCATCCGCGTTGATCTGCGTCCCAACGCTTATGTCCACCGACAACGAAACCCCCGATCTACCCCCACGCCTGGAAGCGGCCTTTGCCCGCGCCGACGCGGCCAGCCGCGGCTGGCTGAGCGTGCTGCGTCGCACGCTGGACCGATTCACCCTGGCGCGCGGTCCACAAGCCGCGGCCGCGCTCTCCTACTACAGCCTTTTCTCCCTCTTTCCCCTGGCCGTGTTGTTGATCACCGTCCTGGGCTGGTTCATCGAGCCGGCCGAAGTTCAGGCTTTCATCACCCTGCTGGTGGATCGCCTCCTGCCCGACGCCCAGGGAGTCGAAGAGATGGTGCTGGACACCCTGACCAGCATCTTCGCCACGCGCGGCGAAGTCACGCTGATCAGCCTGCTGGCGCTGCTGTGGGCGGCCTCCGGCGTCTTCACCAATCTGACCTTCAACGTCGACCTGGCCTGGTCGCAGACGGCCCGACCCAACCCGGTCACAGCCCGCCTGGTTGGCCTGCTGATGGTCGTGATCGTCTACATCGGCCTGGTGGCGCTGTTGCTCACTTCGGCCACCCTGGGTGTGCTCTCCATGTTGCCCGTGGCGCTGCTGCGCTGGCTGGGTTTCAGCGGCAAGATCGCCGGGGAGTGGATCCCGCGCGCGCTTCCTTTCGTCGCGTCGCTGATGATCTTTTGGGGACTGTACAAGTGGGTGCCGCGCGTCCAGGTGCCCTGGCGCGTCGCCTTCTGGGGCGCGCTCTTCGCCGCGGTCACCAGCCAGATCCTGAACCTTGGCTTCACCTGGTACCTGGGCAGCGGCCTGGCGCGCTATGAACGCCTCTACGGCCCGTTGACCGCGATCATCGTGCTGTTGATTTGGTTCTACCTGACGGTGGCGGTGGTTCTGTTGGGGGCCCACTTCAGCGCCGCGCTGGGCTGGCGGCGCGAGAATCGTCAAGCAAGCAAGGGGTGATCCCTCGGTGCATCAGTCTCCCACGGTGATCAGGGCGCGGATCTTCTCCAGGGTGGCCGGGCCGATGCCCTTGACGTTGCCCAGATCCTCGATGGAGCGGAAGGGGCCGTTGGCGGTGCGGTAGTCCACGATGGCCTGGGCGGTCACCGGGCCGATGGAGGGCAGCACATCCAGCTCCTGCACGCTGGCCTGGTTGATGTCGATCAGCGTCAATCCGGCCAGGTCGATGCCGCCGCTGCGCGTCGCGCCCAGATCAGGCGCGCTGTCTGCGACGCCGGCCGCGGCCGCAGGTCGGGAGGGCGCGGGGGTGGGCGCGGTCAGCTTCTCCCCATCTTGCAGCGGCTGGGCCAGGTTCAGCGCGGCGGCGTCGGCGTGCGGGGCCAGGCCGCCGGCCGCGGCGATGGCGTCGCCCACGCGGGCGCCGGCCGGCAACTGATAGACCCCCGGCGTCAGCACCGCACCCGTGACCTCGACCTGGATCGGCTGCGGGGTGGGGGTGGGCGCTGGCGTGGCCGTGGCCGGCGCCGGCTGCACCTGAAAGGCCACCGGCTCCGGCTGGCGCAACAGCCACAGCGCGCCCCCGGCCAACACCAGCCAGACCAACGAGGTCAACAGAACCGCCAGCACCAGCGGCTGCCGGCTGGCGCGGGCCGGCGCGGGCTGGACATCCGACCCGCTCACAGCGGCCTCAGTTGCGCGTTCGGGGGGTGTTTTTCGGCTCACGGCGCGCTGACCTCCGCCCGATCCACGCTGACGCCGCTTTCCTCCTGCGCCGCCAGGGTCAGCTCAGCCAGCAGCCCAGGCAGATCGACAGGATCGGCCAGGCAGCCGAGGACCGTGAACAGTTGCTGCGTCTCCGTCTGCATGCGCAGGGTGTAGCCGCCCCGCAGCTCCTCGCGGCCCACGGGCGCGGTCAGCACGTGGGTGGCGGTGAAGCGCCAGCGCCCGCTGCGGTCGATCACCAAGGTCCAGACGTCGCGGTCCGCGTCCGGCTGACGGCGCGCGGCCACCTCCCCGGTCATGTCGCTGGCATACGCGTCCCAGCCGGCCTGCTGCAACTGCCTGCACAGGCCGAAGATGTCCTTGTCGCCCGCAGATTCCACCTTGCGCATGGCGTAGCCCTCCATATTCCCGACAGTCAAGAGTCCCGAAGTCCCAGATTAGCAGCGCAGCGGCTGCGCTGGCCGATACACGGAACCGACCAGCGCAGCAATCAAAACTAAATGCACAAGGAAACGCCGGGCCTGCGGCCCATGCGGCCTTGATCTCCTGACGTGCGGTTACTACTCAGCCGGCGGGTGCGAGCACGTGGATTGAGTAGGCCGCCGTATCGAAATCCCGTGCTCGCACCCGCCGGCGGGCCAAACGTTGGTTTCGACACTTGCACCTGCGCTGCGCTTCGGCGCAAGTGCAGGTGTACGCCTCAGATGGCTACTCAACCAACGTTTGGCCCGCCGGCTGAGCAGTTGCAGCGTGAGACAGAAATCGTGAGATGCTGAGTTGACCCTGAACCCGGCTACGGGCCGGTCTGGCCGTCATCATGCGAGCTGACGTTGCCAAACATGACGCCCAGCGCCTTGAAGAAGTCGATGGGCAGGGGGAAGACGATGGTCGAGTTCTTCTCCACAGCGATCTCGGTCAGCGTCTGCAAATAGCGCAGTTGGATGCCCACCGGCTCCTGGGCCAGGGTGTGCGCCGCCTCCTGCAACTGCTGCGCCGCCTCGAACTCGCCCGAGGCATGGATGATCTTGGCGCGCTTCTCGCGCTCGGCCTCGGCCTGGCGGGCCATGGAGCGCTTCATGCCATCGGGCAGCTCCACATCCTTGACCTCGACAATGGCAACCTTGATGCCCCACGGCTCGGTGGCCTCGTCGATGATCTGCTGCAGCTTCTGGTTGATGCGCTCACGATGGGCCAGCAGCTCGTCCAGGTCGCTCTGGCCCAACACATTGCGCAGGGTGGTTTGGGCGATGTTCCAGGTGGCGCGCTTGTAGTCCTCGACCTGGACGATGGCTGCCTCCGGGTCCAGTACCCGGAAATAGACCACCGCGTTGACCTTGACGGTGACATTGTCGCGGGTGATGGCCTCCTGCGAGGGCACATCCAGCGTGACCACCCGCAGATCCACCGTCACCAGCCGGTCGATGAACGGGATGATGAAGATCAGGCCTGGGCCGCGCGCGCCCGCCAGTCGGCCCAGACGAAAGAGCACGCCCCGTTCGTATTCCTTGAGAATCTTGATCGCCATCGACACCAATGAGATCACAGCAAAGATGACGATGACGACAACGATCAATGTGCCAAGCATGGAATCCTCCTTTTCTTGCAACCTGGGCGCCAGCATCTTTGTGGCGCACAGGGCAATTTAGATTATACTTGTCTTGTCTGGTCTGACAAGTGTGCACGAAGAGGACTGACGGTGCTGAGCGCGCTGTTGACCAGCACCGTCAGTCCTTTCATCAGGTTGAACCTTTCCCCTTTTCCGCTCGTCTAATGCCTGTCATGACTCAACCAACTTATCCCTCCAACGCCAATCCGAATCCCGCGCCGGGCAAGCGGCCGCCGGGCCGCCCTGTGCGGCAGGTGGGCAGCACGCCGCCGCCGGTCAGCCGGCCGCCGGCTCAGAACCCCCTTCCCTCCTCGCCGCCGCCCACCGGCCGCGGCGGGGGCGGCGGGGGCGGCGCTGAGGCCATCAACGGCCTGCTGCTGGGCATTCTGCTCTTTCTGATCGCCCTGCTCTTGGGGCTGGGCCTCTTCCTGGGCGGCTATGTGGCTGTGGCGCGCAACCTGCCCCCGGCCGATCAACTGGTGACGCTGACCACCCACGGCGAGAACACGCGCATCTACGCGCGCGATGGCAGCCTGCTGCAAGCGCCGCTGGCGCCGAACGACCCCACAGCCGGCCTGCGCCGCCGCGTGCCGTTGGCCGAGATCTCCCCCTTCCTGGTGGATGCGGTGATCGCCACGGAGGATTCCAACTTCTACGAGCACCGCGGGGTCGATCCGGTGGCCCTGGGCCGCGCCATCTTCCGGGCTGTGCAGACCCAGGGGCCGGTGGTGGGCACCAGCACCATCAGCCAGCAGTTGGCCAAGCTGGTCTTTCTGTCGCCGGAGCGCTCGCTGACCCGCAAGGTCAAGGAGGCGATTCTGGCGGCAGAGATCACGCGGCGCTACTCCAAGGATGAGATTCTGGAGATCTACCTCAACGAGATCTACTACGGCAACATGGCCTATGGCATCGAGGCGGCCGCCCGGCTCTATTTCAACAGGGCAGCCAGCGAGCTGAGCCTGGCCCAGGCCGCGCTGCTGGCCGGCCTGCCGCAGGCGCCGGCCGCCTACGATCCGCTGCAGAATCCAGACGCCGCCAAGTCCCGCCAGGCTGATGTGTTGCGCCTGATGGTCGAACATGGCGCGATCACGGCCGAACAGGCGGACGCGGCCTGGCGGGAGCCGTTGGCCTACTACGGCGGCGGCCTGGAGAGCACCCGGCTGGACAAGGCGCCCCACTTCGTGATGACCGTGCGCAGCGAGATCGAACGGCTCTACGGGCCGGAGCTGCTCTACCGCGGCGGCCTGCAGATCTACACCTCGCTGGACCCGGCCTTGCAGGCAGAGGCTGAGCAGCAGGTGCAGGCGGGCGTGGCCGAGCTGCAAGGGCGCAACGTCAGCAACGGCGCGCTGGTGGCGCAGGATCCCCGCACCGGCGAGATCCTGGCCATGGTCGGCTCAGCCGATTTCAACAACGCGGAGATCAGCGGCCAGGTCAACGTGGCCACCTCCCCCCGCCAGCCTGGCTCCACCGTCAAGCCCTTCACCTATCTGGCCACCTTCGAACGGCCCAACGACTGGTGGACGGTCGCCACGCTGATCGACGACGTGCGCACTGAGTTCGACGACGGCGCCGGCCGGCCTCCCTACGTGCCGGTCAACTACGACGGCCGCGAGCATGGCCAGGTCAGCGTGCGCTCGGCGCTGGCCAACTCCTACAACATCCCCGCGGTCAAGGCCTTGCAGCACGTGGGGGTGGACGCGCTGCTGAATGTGGCCCAGCGCTTCGGCATGACCACCCTGACACGGCCCGATCATCCTCCCTACGGCCTCTCCCTGACCCTGGGCGGCGGCGAGGTGACGCTGCTGGAGCTGACCAACGCCTATGGCGCGCTGGCCAACGGCGGGGTCTACACGCCGCCCACGCCGATTCTCTGCGTGCTCGACGCCAACGGCGCCACGCTGGAGCGCGTGGATGTGCCCGATCTGCCGGAGGCCTGCCGCAATGCGCCGCTGGCCAGCCGGGCGGTGCAGCGCCAGCCGGCGCAGAATCGCGTCGCCACGCCGGAGCACAGCTACCTGCTGACCGATATCCTCAAGGACAACGAGGCGCGCACGCCGGCCTTCGGCGCCAACTCCTGGCTGCAAATCGGCCGGCCGGCCGCGGTCAAGACCGGCACCACCAACGACGTGCGCGATATCTGGACCATCGGCTACACCCCGGAGCTGGTCGCCGGCGTCTGGGTGGGCAACGCCGACGGCGCGCCCATGGATAGCAACCTCTCCGGCATTGCCGGCGCCGGGCCGATCTGGAACCGCTTCATGCGCAGCGCGCTGGCCAATACGCCGGTGCAGGATTTTGCCCGGCCCTCGGGGATCGTCCAGGTCGAAATCTGCACGCTGACCGGCGCTCAGGCCGACGATGCCTGCCCGGCCGACCGCCGCCGGGTGGAGCTCTTCGCGGCCGATCAGTTGCCGGGCGGCGCCAGCCCGCAGCTCCCGCCGGTCAGCGGCGAGGCGACGCTCACCTGGCCGCTGGATGGCCAGATGGTGTCGGGCGTGATCCCGATCAGGGGCAGCGCAACCATGGCCGACTTCGACTATTATCTGGTGGAGTATGGCGAAAGTTTCGAGCCGGGCGCCTGGGGCGTGGTGGCCGGCCCCATCGGCCAGCCGGTGCTGAACGGCGAGCTGGCCCAATGGGATGTCGCCGGCCTGGGCAGGGATGGGCCGCACGTGCTGCGGGTGGTGGCGGTGGACCGGCAGGGCCGACGCCTCGAATCGACGCCGGTGCGGGTGACGGTGCAACATGAGGCCACCGCCACACCCACGGTCACACCGACCGAGACCGCCACGCCCACCGAAACGGCGGTGGTTCTGCCCTCCCCCAGCCCGACCGCGACGCCCACCGAGACCCCGCCGGCGCTGCCTCCCCCCAGCCCGACGGCCTCGGCGACGCCGCCGCCCACAGCTACCATCCCCGCGCCGGCTGCCTTGCTGGCTGAGATCCAGGCGCCGCTGGATGGAGACTTGCTGAGCGGCCAGGTCGCCATCCTGGGAACGGCGGGCGGCTCGGCCTTTGCCAGCTATTCGCTGGAGGTGTTGCTGGGCGAGGTGTGGACGCCGTTGGCGCCGGACGCGTCGCCTGTGACCACGCCGACCAGCGGGGTGCTGGGGCTGTGGGACACGACGCTGCTGCCCAATGGCCCCACGGTTCTGCGGCTGATCGTCAACGGCCTGAACGGCGAGCTGGCTGTGGACACCGTCTCCCTGGGCATCGGCAACTGAGCGCGCCCTGGGTCAGGCGTCATCCAGCAGGCCCGCCGCCTGCGCCCGCTGCAGCGCCTGCTCGGCCATGCGCACCACCGGCATGTCTACCATGCGGCCGTCCAGGGCGAAGGCGCCCAGCCCGGCAGCTTGGGCCTCGTCGTGGGCCTGGATGATGCGCCGGGCGCGCTGGATTTCCTCCGGCGATGGTGCAAAGATGCGCTGGGCGATCTCGACCTGGCGCGGGTGGATGACCATCTTGCCGTCGTAGGCCATCTGCCGGCCGGCGCGGCACTCCTCCTCGAAGCCCGCCAGGTCGTTCAAATCGAAGAAAACCTGGTCGATGGCTGCCAGCCGGTAGGCTTTGGCAGCCAGCACCACGGCGCTGCGGGCGTAGAAGACCTCCCAGCCGGCCGGCGTGCGCAGGGCGCCCATGTCGCCGGCCAGGTCTTCGGCGCCGAAGAGCAGCGCATCGACCCGTTGGCTGGCCAGGGCGACCTCGCGCACGTTCATGACGCCCAGCGCGGTCTCGACGATGGGGAGGAGCTTGATTCTGCCGACCGGCCAGCCCCGCGCCCGCTCCTCCAGCGCCAGGAATTCGGCCACGGCCTCCACCTGTTCGGGGAACTCGGCCTTGGGCAGCACGTAGCCATCGGGCCGGCCGGTGATGGTGCTGCGCAGATCGTCCTCGGCCAGCTCGCTGCCCATGGGGTTCATGCGCACCAGCCGCTCGCTGCGGCCGAAGTCCAGCGTTTGCAGCGCCTCGACCACCGTGCGCCGCGCCGCGGCCTTCTGGCTGAAGGCGACGCCATCCTCCAGGTCCATGACGATGCTGTCCACGCCCAGGCCGATGGCCTTCTCGATTTTGCGCAGCGAATCGCCCGGCATGAAGAGCAGGGCGCGGCGCAGGGTTATCTGTTTGCTCATCCGTTCCTCCTGGTGTGTTGCCTAGGGGCGCCGCAGTTGGGGGCTCGACATGGGCCTGCGGGCTGAGCAGCGGGTCAGGCCAGGATTCCCGCGGCCACTCATCCAGCGCTGGAAACCCTTGCCAACCGTGACGGCTGCCCAACCGGAGTCAAGCCTTCAGGCGGGTCAGCGCGCCCGGGGCGCATCGACCACACCCGGCTAAAGCTCGGTCTTCACTCACTGCTCAAGCCGGTTCCGTGAACCGGCGGCGTTGTTGGGCGCAAACCCGGCGGATCACGGATCCGCCGGGAGCAGGTAGACTGAAGAGTTATTTACGCCAACTTGTACTAGGTCACGTCGGCCTAAATCGGTCTTCACTCACTGCTCAAGCCGGTTCCCACTGCTCAAGCCGGTTCCGTGAACCGGCGGCGTTGTTGGGCGCAAACCCGGCGGATCACGGATCCGCCGGGAGCAGGTAGACTGAAGAGTTATTTACGCCAACTTGTACTAGGTCACGTCGGCCTAAATCGGTCTTCACTCACTGCTCAAGCCGGTTCCCACTGCTCAAGCCGGTTCCGTGAACCGGCGGCGTTGTTGGGCGCAAACCCGGCGGATCACGGATCCGCCGGGAGCAGGGTACCTGTATAGTTACTTACGAGTTACGCATTACGCATTACGAACTACGCCTCAGCATCAACGCCGTGCGCTCGAACTCAATCACCACCACGCCGTGCTGGTTGCGACCGGTGTGTTTGAAGCGCACCAGCCCCTGGCCGGGGCGGGATTTCGACTCGCGCTTGTCCACCACTTCGGTTTCGACGTAGAGGGTATCGCCGTGGAACATGGGATGGGGATGCTTGACCCCCTCGTAGCCCAGGTTGGCCACCAGCGTGCCCTGGGTCAGGTCGGCCACGGTCAGCCCCACGGCCAGCCCCAGGGTGAAGATGCCGTTGACGATGCGCTGGCCGAACTGCGTCTGGCTGGCGTAGTGTTCGTCGATGTGCAGCGGCTGCGGGTTCATGGTCAAGGCCGAGAAGAGCACGTTGTCCATCTCGGTGATGGTGCGGCCCAGGCTGTGCTGGATGACCTGGCCGACTTCAAGGTCGTCGTAGTGTTTGCCGGACATGGGTATCGCCTGAATACGCGGTAGGTTCAGCGGTGCACGATTCTCACGCCAAGCCGCCCAGAGCGCCAAGCATCCCTGCCTGTGCGGCCTTTGCCTCGACCCGCGAGGCGCGAATCGTGCCCTGCTGAGATTGGAAGGCTGATGGGATAGAAGCCCATCAACGTCGATGCCCATCGACCGCCGCGCGGACGCCGGGATCAGCGGCGCTGGCGACGGAGCTCAAGCGGCCAGCTCGGCGCGCAGCAGCGCGGGCAGATCCTCCAGCGCCGCGATGCGCCGCTCGTCCTGGTCGCGGCGTTTCAGCTCCACGCCCCCCTGCTCCAGCGAGCGCGCGCTGACGGTGATGCGCAGCGGCAGGCCGATCAGGTCGGCGTCGGCGAACTTGACGCCGGGGCTGGGTTCTTCACGGTCGTCGTAGAGCACCTCGAAGCCGGCCGCGGTCAATTCTGCGTAGAGCCGGTCGGCGGCGTCCACGGCCTGCGGCGCCTTCTTGGGCAGCAGCACCAGATGCACCTGGAAGGGGGCGATGCTGGCCGGCCAGATCAGCCCCTGCGGGTCGTGGCGCGTCTCGGCCACGGTGGCCAGCAGCCGGCCGACGCCGATGCCGTAGGAGCCCATGACGATGGGACGCTTGACCCCCTGCGGATCGTCGTAGAGCGCGCCCAGCACCTCGCTGTAGCGCGTGCCCAGCTTGAAGATGTTGCCCACCTCGACGCCGCGCTCGGCCTGCAAGGGGCTGCCGCAGGCCGGGCAGGGCTCACCGCCCTGGGCCGCGACGATGTCGGCCACGATGTCGGGCTGGTAATCGCGCCCACAGGTCACGTTGAGCAGGTGATAGCCCTCTGCGTTGGCCCCCGCCGCCAGGTTGGGCGAGGCCGCGACCAGCTCATCCACCACCACCAGCGCGCCGGCCACGCCCACAGGGGAGCCGTAGCCGGGCACTGCGCCCACAGCGCGGATCTCCTCCTCGGTGGCCGGCCGCAGCGCAGTCGCCTGCGCGGCTTGGCGCAGCTTGGTCTCGTTGACCTCCATGTCGCCGCGGGTGATGGCGAAAATGACCTTTCCTCCCTCCGCCGCAAAGAAGACCGCCTTGGCCGTCCTGCTTTCCGGCACGCCCAGAAAGGCGGCCAGCTCGGCGATGGTCTTGCAGTGGGGTGTGGCGACCTTCTCCGCCGGCAGCGGCGTTTCCTCGGACGGCGCCGGCTTGCGGAAGGTGGCCACCTCGCGGTTGGCCGCATAGCCGCACGACGCGCAGAGCAGCAGCGTGTCCTCGCCGGCCGGGGTCAGCGCCATGAACTCCACCGACTTGCTGCCCCCCATCATGCCCACATCCGCGCTGACCTCGACGGTCTCCAGCCCGCAGCGCTGGAAGATGCGCCGGTAGGCCAGGCGATGGGCCTCGAACTGGCGCTCCAGCCCCGCCTCGTCCGCGTCCAGCGAGTAGGAGTCCTTCATGGTGAACTCGCGCACGCGGATCAGCCCGCCGCGGGAGCGCGGCTCGTCGCGGAACTTGATCTGGATGTGGTAGATCATCTGCGGCAGTTGGCGCCAGGAGCTGATCTGGCGCCGGGCCAGGTCAGCCACCACCTCCTCGTGGGTCATGGCCAGGGTCATGTCGCGGCCGGCGCGGTCCCGCCAGTGTACCAGCTCCGGGTAGGCCGCGTCCCAGCGCTCCGTCTGCTGCCAGAGGTCGCCGGGGTGAACCACCGGCATGGTGAGCTCCTGGCCGCCGATGGCGTTCATCTCCTGGCGGATGATGGCCTCGATCTTGTCCATGCTGCGCCGGGCCAGCGGCAGGTAGGAGTAGATGCCCGCGCCCAGCGGCTGGATGAAGCCGGCGCGCAGCAGCAGCTTGTGGCTGATCAGCTCGGCATCGGCCGGCGCGTCGCGAAGGGTTTGGAAGAAGGCGTGAGACAATCGCATGTTGACAACTCCTGTATCGGCGCCGGGCGCTCAACTCCAGCGTAGCCTGTCATTCTGCACGGGTCGAGCGCCCACGGGACTGGGCAGAGGCAACGTCATCCGACAGCCGCCTTGACCGCGCCCAGCGCCAGTGAAGAATCCCCCCAGCCCACCAACGGCGGGATCCCTTCCTGCCATCGGATGCGGCCTGGCGGCGCGGGCCAATTCATGCTTCATCGCGCCAGCCACTCGACGGGGGCCAGCTCTGTCACCGCGCGAAACTCAGGGTCGCCGGTCAGCACTGCGGCGCGGTGCGACTGCGCCAGCGCCACGGCAAAGGAGTCGGCATAGGAGACGCGGTGATGCGCCTTGACCTTGGCGGCCGCCAGCGTGAGCTTTCTGTCTGCATCGACCAGCGTTATCGGCAGTTGGTCCAGCGCTGCAATCGCCCGCTGTGCGGCAAACAGGCCCTGCTCACGCTCGGTGATGTAGACCACCTCGCCGTAGTTGATGATCGACATCCAGACCGACGCCTGGCCTTGCCGCGCCGCAGCGAGAAGGGCAGTCACCTGGTCAGCGCCGGCCTCATCCTCGAGATAGGCCAGCACGGCAAAGCTGTCCAGGACATAGCGTCCCGGCTCAGGCTTCACGCGCCAACTCCTCGGCCCGGTCCCGCAGCAGCGCGCCGGTCAGCGAAGGGCCGCCGGTCAGCATGCCCTGCGCCTGGGCCACCGGATCGTCGAGCGCTGGCACCAGCGCCAACACGCCGCCATAATCGACGACCATCACCTGCTTGCCGGCGTCGAGGCCATATTTCTTGCGCAACTCCGACGGGATGACGATCCAGCCCTTGGAGGATATGGTTGCTGCTGTCATACGACGCCTCCTTGTCGTTATACTTAGCTGTGTTCAAGTATAACATGGCGGATAATGGCTGTCAATCAAGGCGGCCGCGACGCCGTCCTTCTGAACGGGTCCGGCGCCCACAGGACTGAGCAGAGGCAACGAACGCCATCCGACAGCCGCCTTGACCGCGCCCAAAGCCAGTGAAGAATCCCCAGGCCACGAAGGGCGGGACTGGCGGCGTTCCTCGCTGCGCGGCGGCTCAATACGCCCGCGCGAAGATGGCGATGCGCTCCGTGCGCTGCCCGGTGTAGAAGCAGACGCCCTCGCCTTCCGGCGCGTCGAAGGGGAAGCAGCGAATGGTGGCCTTGGTGTCGGCCTTGATCTGATCCTCGTCCTCGCTGCTGCCGGCCCAGTGGACGCGCAGGAAGCCGCCCTCGCTCTCCAGCGCCTGCTTGAACTGGTCGTAGGAGGCGATGCCGCGGTGGGTGTTGGCCTCGCGGTGGGCGGTGGCCTGGCTCAGCAGGCTGGCCTGGATCTCGCCCAGCAGCGCCTGCACGGCCGCGGCCGCGCCCTCCACCGGCACGCCGAACTGCTTGGCCTTGGGGCCGCCGGCCGCCTCGATCTCCCTGGAGCTGTCGCGGCGGGCCAGCACCACGGCGTTGTTGGCCACGTCCTTGGGGCCGATCTCGACCCGCACCGGCACGCCCCGCATCTCCCAGTCGTTGAACTTGAAGCCGGGGGTCAGCTCCTCCCGGCCGTCGAAGTGGACGCGCACGCCGGCGGCCTTGAGCTGCGCCTCGACCGCGCGGGCGAAGTCCATGACGGCGGCCCGCTCCTCTTCCTTCTTGTAGATGGGCACGATCACCGCCTGGATGGGGGCCATCACCGGCGGCAGGCGCAGGCCCTGGTCATCGCCGTGGGCCATGATCACCGCGCCCACCATGCGCGTGCTGAGGCCCCAACTGGTGGTCCAGGCGTGCTGCATGGCGTTGTTCTGGTCCAGGAACTTGATGTCGAAGGCCTTGGCGAAGTTCTGGCCCAGGAAGTGGCTGGTGCCGCTCTGCAAGGCCCAGCCGTTGCCCATCATCGCCTCGATGGTGTAGCTGTCCACCGCGCCGGCGAACTTCTCCCGCTCGCTCTTGCGCCCCTTGATCACCGGAATGGCTGCGTCCCGGATGGCGAAGTCGGCGTAGACATCCAGCATCTGGAGCGTCTCGGCCAGCGCCTCCTCGGCCGTGGCGTGGGCGGTGTGCCCCTCCTGCCAGAGGAACTCCAGCGTGCGCAAAAACGGCCGCGTGCGCATCTCCCAGCGCACCACGTTGGCCCACTGGTTGATCAGGATCGGCAGGTCGCGGTAGCTCTGCACCCACTGCGAGTACATGTAGCCGATGATGGTCTCGCTGGTCGGACGCACCACCAGCGGCTCGGCCAGCTCCTCGCCGCCGCCGATGGTCACCACCGCCAGCTCCGGCGAAAAGCCCTCGACGTGCTCCTTCTCCTTTTCGAGAAAGCTCTTGGGAATGAAGAGGGGGAAGTAGGCGTTGACGTGGCCAGTCTCCTTGAAGCGGCGGTCCAAGCCCGACTGCACCGCCTCCCAGAGGGTGTAGCCGTAGGGCTTGATGACCATGCAGCCGCGCACGGGCGCGTTCTCGGCCAACTGGGCCTCGCGGATGACGTCCAGATACCAACGGGAATAATCCTCGCGGCGCGAGGTGATTTTCGATGCCATGAAAGCAACTCCTCTATGTATTGACAGCGCGCTGGCTGGGTGGTTGACGGTGAACGGTTAACGGTTAACGGTAAACGGTGAACGGTTGGCGGCCACCGATTACCGTTTACCGTTTACCGATTACCGTTTACCGCTAATGCGCGTGCGGCAGGCCCCCCTGGCGGCGACGATGGAGCGTCACGCGGCCGGGGGGCGGGGAGGGGATGGGAAGGGTACGGGCGTCAGGTAGTCGTTGGTAGACATTGATACACCTGCCATGGGCGCCCTCATTTTATCCGGCTTGCGCGCAGGGAGCAAATACGCCTATAGGTATCCGTGACCTGAAAGCACGCCTGAGCAACTACATCCGGGAGGCAAGAGCCGGCAACGTGGTCGTCATCGCCGAGCGCGGCCGGCCGGTGGCCCGGCTGGCGCCCATCCGACCCACCGTCGAACAGCGCCTGGAGGAGCTGATCGAGGCCGGGCTGCTGGAATGGAACGACCAGGGCATGACGCCGTCGATGCCGGAGATCGAAGCGCGCGGCGATGCGACCGTGGCCGAGCTGCTTCTGGAGGATCGCGAGTGATCCTCTACCTCGACTCCAGCGCCCTGGTGAGAAAATATGTCGCCGAACCGGGATCGCGAGCCGTGGTTCAGGCCATCGCCGGGGCGCAAGTCGCGGGAACCGTGGTCATGGCGCGGGCCAAGGTGGCGGCAGCCTTCGCCAAAGCCGTTCGGGTGGGCACGCTGGCCCAGGCCGAAGCCGAGAGCTGCCTGGATCGCTTGCGCCAGAAGTGGCCGGCTCTGGCGCGCATCCGGGTCACCGAGGCCACGGCTGCCCGCGCCGATCAGTTCGCCTGGCGTTATCATCTGCGCGGCTATGACGCCGTGCATCTGGCCGCGGCGACCCTCGGGCACGGGGCCGGCAGCCGGCCTGAACGAACGCCCCACCCACGGGGCTATGGGGTGCGTCTGCCAGACGCCAGCCGCTCGCGCAGCAGCGTCACCCCCTGCTCGATGCCGGGCAGATCGGGATGGTCAGCCTGCATCTCGGTCAATTCGTCGAGACGATCGATCACCTCTTGTCGGGAGTAGGTCAACTCCAACGACCGTCTGAGCGAGGCCAGCGCTTCGTCCACCCGACGTTGCCCGAACAAGGCGCGCGCCAGGCCGAAATGGCCCACCGGGTTGCGGGGAAGAACCTCGACAAATGCCGCATAGTGGCCGGCCGCGGCCGTGAAGTCCCCTTGCAACAGCGCAACATCGCCCCGCCGTGCGTGCAGATAGGGGTGGTCCGGTTGCAGACGGGCAGCCGTCTCCAGGTCGGCCAGCGCGTGCTCAGCATCCTTCAGGTTGATGTAGCACAAGGCGCGGTTGCGATACCACATGGGGTCATCGGAAGCCAGTTCGACAGCCTGCGAATACAGCGGCAGGCTCAGCAGGTATTCCTTGCGCCGGTTGTAGACGGTGGCCTGCGCTGTGATCGCGTTAGCGGCAGCGTTGGGCAATCCCAAGGCCATGTAACGCTCAAAAGCGCCCCGATAAGCCGCCAGCGCCGCTGCTTCATCGCCTTCCTCGAGGCTCACATCGCCCAGCGCCTGGATGCAGTTGGCTTCCCCCAGCCGGGCGCCGATGGCCCGATAGATCGGCTGCGCTTCCTCGTAGCGCGCCCGCGCCGCCGCATACTCCGACAACTGAACATGCACATCGCCCAGCGCCTTGATGCAGTTGGCTTCCCCCAGCCGGGCGCCGATGGCCCGATAGATCGGCTGCGCTTCCGCGTAGCGCGCCCGCGCCTCCGCATACTCCGCCAACAGCACATGCACATCGCCCAGCGCCTGGATGCAGTTGGCTTCCCCCAGCCGGTCGCCGATGGCCCGATAGATCGGCTGCGCTTCCGCGTAGCGCGCCCGCGCCTCCGCATACTCCGCCAACCTCACATGCACATCGCCCAGCGCCTTGATGCAGTTGGCTTCCCCCAGCCGGTCGCCGATGGCCCGATAGATCGGCTGCGCTTCCTCATAGCGCGCCCGCGCCTCCGCATACTCGTCCAACCTCCCATGCACATCGCCCAGCGCCTGGATGCAGTTGGCTTCCAGGGCACGATCGGCAACCCCTGTGTTCAGCGTTTCCAACAAGGCGTTCTTTGCCTGATGATTACGGCTGTAGACAATATCAAGCCGCGCTTGCCGATAGTAAGCCCAGGATGCGACACTGCCGGATAGTCGTCCCGCTTCGATTGCTTCCATCACCGGGCGAAGCAACGCTTCCAGCTTTTCGTATTCAAAGCGATTATGCCAGTCGATACCCTGATCGATAAACTTACTGGCCGCCCTTGGCATATCGCCGATCAGTTGGTGATAGATGGTCTCCACCCGCCAGGCCGTCTCCTCCTGATCTTGCTGCGCGCAATACTCCGCCGCGCGCCGGCTCAACGCCAGGTAGCGCTCCCGGTCGTCACGCCACAGCCGCTCCAGCAGCAGGGCGCGCGTGCGCTCGTGGACGTTGTGCCCGCGGCCGGGAAAGGGCTCCACGTAGGAAAGGGTGGTCAGCCGGTCGTAGATCGGCTGCGCCGCCGCCAGCGGCTGGTCCAGCAGCGCGGCCAGGAAGGGGGCGTCGAACCAGTGCGGGATGGCCGCGGCCCACACCGCCGCGCGCAACGCCGGCTCCAGGTTGGCCAGGCTGAACTCCATAACCACCCACTCACGCTCGGCGTCGCTCTGCGCGGCCTGCAGGCGGGCCAGGATGTCGCCGGTCATGGCAGGTCCTTCCGCTGCGGCAGGCCTGCGATGACCTGGACGATGGCCGCCGGTCTGCCTCCCAAGGCATGGCAGACGCCGGCCAGCCAGTTCAGCGGCGACTCGTTGGGGATGTAGCGCCCCGACGCCTCGATCACCGGCAGCCAGTGCTTGGCCTCCGGCACGCCGTAGAGACGATGCTCGTGACAGCAGTGGCCCCATTCGATGTTGTGCTTGTCCGGCACGCACTGACCGGCAATCACCACCCGCAGCGGGCCAGCCGTGGCCGCGCGCGCCAGAAACGGCCCGCTCAGCCACTCCTGAATATCGGCGTTGGCCTGCTCATAGGTGTCGAAGACCACCAGGAAGGGCTCGCGCAGCGCCTGCACATCCTCGAACCAGGCCTCGGTCAGAGCTGCGCGACGGTGACCGCGATCCTGTGGGCTGTCGGCTTGCAGCGCCACGCTGATGTGGTTGTTGATACCCAGCAGCCAGTTGCGGTCGATCTTGACCGACGCCGCCCGTTGAAGCTGGGCGACCTGGCCGGTGAACTGCTGAAGCTGGGCCCAGGAAAGGGCGCGGCCGGCGCGGTAGAAGATCTCGGCCATGTCCACCGTGCTGCCGCGCAGTTGGATCGACACGTGGCGCGCGGTCGCCGGAATGCCGCTCTGGCAGTGGGTCAGCAGGGTAGTCTTGCCGCTGCCGCTCTCCCCGTGCAGCAGCAGGATGCGGTGGTCGCAGTCGGGTCGGGTCAGTGCAGCGAAGGCGCGGCGCTGGTCTTCGTAGTCGGCGATGGTCGTGGTCATGGCTTCGTTGGCGGGTTCTTGGGGTCAGGCCGGGCCTTGATCTCCTGCCCCTCACCCAGTTGCAGGTTGTCCTGCACGGCGACATCGGAGCGGCCCACGTCGATCTTGTTCTCTTTGCCGATCTGCTTGTTGCCGCTGATAACGACGCTGGGAGAGCTGCCGGTGGAAGTCTCGGCTATGGCAGCAGGCTCGCGCGTGGTCAGGTCAGCCTCCACGCCTTCCTTGCCGGCCTTGATGAAGAAGCGGCTGACCTGTTTGCGGAAGATCAGAAGCACGACGATCACCGCAACGGCGACGATCAACACGATCAGGACTGTATCGCTCATGGCATACCTCCCAGGGTTGGAAGCAGATCGACCTGCTCGGATAGCGGCTGCACACCGGCGGACAACACGCGCGGCGGGCTGTCCATCATTCTATACCCGTCGCGCCGTTGCCGCAAATCGCCGCGGCGAGCGGCTCTTCTGAGTGTGTCCCCGCCGCTCGGGCCGGTCTCCTGACCGTGCCCGCCACCTCCGCCGCTCGGGCCGGTCTCCTGACCGTGCCCGCCACCTCCGCCGCTCGGGCCGGTCTCCTGACCGTGCCCGCCACCTCCGCCGCTCGGGCCGGTCTCCTGACCGTGCCCGCCATCGCATCAGCTCACCGAGATCATCAGCAGCACCAGCGCGGCCTGGGCGGCTGCGCCGGCGACGAAGAAGGCCGCGCCCATGGCCAGCCCCTCGCCGGCGCCGCGCCGTCCTGCCAGCGCCGCGGCCAGCAGCAGCGCGGTCGCCGGCAGGTAGAAGAAGCCGATGGAGAGGGCGCCCAGGATCGAAAAGGCGGCCAACGCGCCGGCCGCCGCGCTGGCCAGCCGCGTCCGCCATGGCCAGCCGCGCCAGCTTGCCGCGCACACCAACGCCGGCAAGGCGGCCGTCTCCACCAGGTAGAGGCCGGGGAAGGGCCACATCTCCTGCTCCGCCGCCAAAACAAAGCCCCAATAGAGGCTCATCGCCAGGCTGGCCGCCAGCGCCAGGGCGGCCAACGCCAGCTCCGCAGACCATCGTCGCATGCTGGACCATCCTTTCCCGATGACATGCTGCCGGGCGAGGCCGGTTTGTCGCACACTGCCGGCCCCCGGCCCTGGCTGCGATGATACGCACTTGATCCACACTGTCAACTCGCGGGCCGCCCTCGGCCCCGGCACAACGGCTGCACCCAACCAGTTTGAGCACACCCACAACCTATGGTACAATCTTCGCCGCGCTGCGCGTGGCCCGCTGGGCTGGCCAGGGCGCTAGCATCCGCAGGCCGGCCCGCGCGGCGTGCAGGAGAGTTTCTAGCCAAGGAAAGCGCTTGATGCAGACAGTCGTCATCACCGGAGTCAGCGGCTATTGGGGGCATCGGGTGGCGCAGCAGTTGCTGGCCATGCCCGATCTGCGCGTCCTGGGGGTGGACCGCGTGCCCCCCAGCCAGCCGCTGCCCGGGCTGGACTTCATCAAGGCCGACATCCGCAACCCGCTGCTGATCGAGCTGCTGCGCGCTGAGCAGGTGGACACCCTGCTGCATCTGGCCTGGCGGGAACGCCAATGGCGCCGCGAGGAGGACTTCGAGAGCAACGTCCTGGGAACCATGCAGCTCTGCGGCGCATGCGTCGATGCGGGGGTGCAGCAGGTGATCTGGCGCAGCAGCACCGCGGTCTACGGCGCCCGGCCGGAGAACCCCCTCTACATGCCCGAAAACACCCCGCTGGCCGCCCGCTCCTCCTACGCCTACGTGCGCGACGCGCTGGAGGTGGAGCGCTTCATCGCCGGCTTTGCGGCCGAATACCCCGACACGCGCTTTGCTGTGCTGCGCTTCGCCAACGTCCTGGGCGTGGAGGTGGACTCGCCGCTGACCCGCCTGCTGCGCCAGCCGGTCTGGCCCGATCTGCTGGGCTTCGACCCGCTGCTGCAAGTGCTGGACGCCGACGACGCGCTGGCCGCGTTGGTGTACGCCGCGCGCCATCCGCTGAACGGCCCCATCAACGTGGCCGCGCCCGGCATCGTCTCCCTCTGCCAGTTGGCAGGTCGCCTGGGCCGCCCCACCCTGCCGATCCTGCATTGGCTGGTCTACTGGGGCTGGCCGGCGCTGAGCAGCCTGCCCGCGGGCCGCGATCTGCTGGCCTGGTTCCCGCTGGAGCCGGACTACCTGCGCTATCCCTGGATCGCCGGCCTGACGCGCATGCAGGGGGAGCCGGGCCTGGCGCCCCAGTGGAACGCCAGCCAGACGGTGCAGCGCCTGGTGGAGGGGCTGCGGGTGCAGGGCTACCAGCCCGCGGCCGCGGATCAGCCCTACGCCGCGGATCAGCTTGATCGCGTCCTGGCCCAGCGCCGCGTCGCCCCCGCCGGCCGCGTGCAGGTGGACGTGCTATGAGCGAGACCCCGACGCCGGGCCAGGCTTTGGCCGAGAACGGGCGGGGCAACTGGCCGGGGAGTGCGGAGGCGGGCCAGGCCGCGCACCCCCATGACGAGGGCTGGCTGGCCGTCGATGTGCGCACGCCGGCCGCGCCGCGGGTGGAGTCTCCGACCCCGCCGCCCGCCGACGCCCATCCCCCCGACCTGGAGCAGGCCCTGGCCATCGACGACCGCCTGACCGCGCAGCGCCAACGGGAAAGCGAGCGCCAGGACCGCCTGCACGAGGAGCTGAGCCGCTTTGCCAGCGCGGCCCAACGGCTGGCGCCGGAGGGCGCGCAGGCGCTGGCCCCCAGCGTGCAGGAGATGCAACACCAGCTCAGCCGGCTGCTGGGCCCGCTCTACCCGCGTCAACTGGTCGAGCAGGGGGGCGTTTGGCTCAACCCGGACCTCTGGCGGGGCGCGTGGTATGTGGGCAGCTACCTGCTGGCCGCGCAGACGGGCAGCCTGCGCCGCCGGCTGGCGGGGGAGTACGAGATCGACGATTTTGGCCGCGACCAGGGCTTCATCGACCTGCTCATGCCCCTCTTGCAGTTCTTCTATCGCAACTACTGGCGGGTCGAGGTCAGCGGCAGCCAGCATGTGCCCGATCAGGGGCGCGCGCTGCTGGTGGCCAATCACTCCGGCGTGCTCCCCTTCGACGGCGCGATGTTGGGGGTGGCGCTCCACAACGAGACGGCCAGCCAACGCCTGCCGCGCGCGCTGGCCGATTCCTGGTTCCCCACGCTGCCCTTCATCTCCACCCTGCTGCACAAGACCGGCCAGGCGCCGGCCCATCCCATCACCGCGCTGCGTCTGCTGGAGCGGGATGATCTGGTGGTGGTCTTCCCGGAGGGCACCAAGGGGATCGGCAAGCCTTTCCGCGACCGCTACCAACTGCAACGCTTTGGCCGGGGCGGCTTCATCAAGGTGGCGCTGCAAGCGGGCGCGCCCATTCTGCCGGTGGCCATCGTCGGCGCCGAGGAGATCTACCCCATGATCGGCCGGGTGGAGCCGATCGCCCGGCTGCTGGGCATGCCCTATTTCCCGCTGACCCCCACCTGGCCCTGGACCGGGCCGCTGGGGCTGGCGCCGCTGCCCACCAAATGGTTCATCGACATCGGCGAGCCGATCCATCTGAACGACTACGACGCGCGCGCCGCGGCCAATCCGGCCATCGTCGCCCGGCTGAGTGACCAGGTGCGGGGCGCGATCCAGCGCATGTTGCTGGAGCGGCTGGCCCAGCGCCGTTCCCTGTTCTTTGGCTGATCAGCCGGCGCAGTTCGCCGGTTTCAGCGACCGGCAGCGACGCCAGCCGCGTCGAGCCTTCGGGTGGGCAACTGAACCAGCCCCAGGCTCGCCGCCGCACCCCATGAGGACCCCTTGCTATGCCCGTCTATCAAAACCCTGAGCAGTTCTATGCCATTCTGGACGAAGGCTTTCGGCGCATGGCGGCCGACCCGCAGGCGCTGACCGATTTTCAGCGGCGGCGCATGTTGGTGACCTTGCAGACCACCGACCCGGAGACCCTCATCGTCTTCGACGGGCGCGTGAACCCGGTGCAGGTGAGCTATGGCCAGGTCAATGGCCGGGCTGATCTGGCATTGAAGATGTCCACCGATCTGCTGCACCAGATTCTGATGGAGGAGGCCAGCGTGAAGCAGTCGTTTCTGTCAGGGGCAGTGCAGGTGTCGGGCAACATCTTCCGCGCCTTGCAGTTGGCGGATCTCTTTCATCAGATCCAGCGCGTCTATCCGCAGGTCAGGCAGGATCTGGCGGGCGGGCTGTAGCAGGGCGCAGAAATCAAAAGCGGCGACCTGTGGCAGGTCGCCGCTTTTTGGTTTTTCTCCGCATCCGCTAGATCACCCGGTCCAACTGGCGTTCCAGCGTCTCCAGGGTATTTCTGAGCAGATCGGCCCAGCCGTCGAGGTGGGAAGAGGCCGGCGGCTTCGGGGCCTCGCTGCTCCCCTCCAGCACCCGCTGCACCACCGCGGGATCGTGTTGCGCCTCGGAGATCTCGGCCAGATGGGCCAACACGCCGCTGCGCGAGATCTGAATGTCATAGCGCGCCAGCGTCTCCTTGAAGCTTTCGTAGTCGCCGGCCAGATCGACGCTGACCGAGCGAAAGCCATGTTCGGCGATCTTGACCCGGTCTTGCAGGCGCATGATGTTGGCGAAGAACATGATGGTGTCGTCGGGCTTGGGCTCGATCAGAATGATGTCCACATCGGGGTGGCGGCGCTGAAGCTGTTTGATCTGATACTTGAGGCCGGAATGGAGCATGACGCGTGTGGTTTGGGCGCTGACCGCCTCCAGCCCGCGCGCGCTGATCTGGTTGCCCTTGCCCTCGCCCTGTTTCGCCGAGTCGTAGGGCACCAGCGAGTTGATGCACACCACCAGCTTGGCCCCCTGCTCGATGGCCACATCCAGGCTGGCATTGCCGCGGATGCCGCCGTCGATAAATTCCTTGTTGTCGATGCGGTAGGGGCGATAGACAATGGGAACGGCCGAGGAGGCCGCCACCGCGTCGGAGATCAACACGTCGGGGGTGTTGGCGCTGAACACCTTACGCCGGCCGTTGTTCAGCTCAGTGGCAATGATGTACAGCTCGCTGGGAAGCTGATCGAAACGGTTGGTGCAGCCGGTCAACGCCAGCGAGTCGCGCATCCACTGCCCATAGGAGCGGTTGTCGTAGATGCCTGAGGGCAGGGCGCTGCCCAGGCCGCTGAAGATCATGTCCAGCACCGACAGCCGGCCGCGGCTGACCAGCGCATCGACCCCGGTGCGCAGCAGGCGGCGGGGCAGCCCCAAGCTGCGCCGCATCATCTCCCCGGTGTTCAGACGAAACAGGTGTTTGGCTTCAGGAAAGCGGGCGATGGGGTGGCTGGCGTTGACCACCCGCATCAGATCGACTGAGGAGACGCCGTTGGCCAGGAAGGAGGTGACCAGCGCGCCGGCGCTGGTGCCGACGTAGATATCGAAATCGTTGACGGTGCGGTTGACCAGCAATTCGTCGATCGCGCGCAGGGCGCCGATCTCGTAGACCGCGCCGCTAACGCCGCCGCCGGCCAAGACCAGCGCTGTGCGCCCCGTTGACTGTCTATCGCGATCCATGGAACTGCCTCGATTTCCACGTCACTGGCGTGCAGACTCGCCAAAACCGGGTAATGGCCAATTGGCCCGGAAACGACGGCGTTTCCCGTTTGAGCGCGCTGGCGCCGGAATCGCCCACGGCGCCAGGCAGGTGCAGCGCCGCCTGGCAAGCAATCGGCCGGCGGGCCGGCCGGCTGAGCAGTTGCGGCCGCGGCTTACTCTGCGTCGGGCGGCGGCGCGGCCTCGGCCGCCAGCAAAAGGTCCAGCGCCTGGTTCAACTGCTCCAGTTGCTCTTGCAGGTTGACCATGTCCAGGCGAGAGGGGATGTTCAGGCGGTGCAGCGCCGCCTCGACGCGGGTATCCACCAGGCGCGGATCGACCATGGCAGCAAAACGCTCGCGGCTCAGCTCCTCACGCAGGCGCGCTGCCTCCTCTTCGGCCATCTCGCCGCGGCGCACCAACGTGTCGATGCGCTGGTCCACCTCGGCCTCCAGCGCCCGCACTGCGTGCACCGATGCCTGAAAGGAACGGCGGACATAGCCCAGGGTATCGCCGCCGGCGCGGATCAGATTGGCCAACAGGATGTTGGGCAGGTAGCCGCTGTCCCGCTTCTCGTGTTCGAAGATGATCTGCGAAAGGGTGATGCCGGTGAGGTCCTCGCCGCTGTCATGGTCGCGAACTTCGACATCGACGCCGTCGCGGATCATCTCGGCGATGCTGTCCAGCGTGATGTAGCGCTTGGCTTCGGTGTTGTAGAGCTTGCGGTTGGGATATCGCTTGATTAAGACCGTTGGCATGGCACGTTCACTCCTGTGGAAATTATACCGCGCTGTGTCAAAAGTGTCCAAAACGAAGGGCGACACAATTCCAGAACTGGCAAGCGCGCGGCTGACACATGTTTCCAACGCGCAAGCTCTGGAATCGTAAGAAAACGCCGGCAGAGCTATGTGCAGCACGCACTGGCTCTGCCGGCGTCGGGGGCAACGACACGGCCTGGCGGGATCGGCCGACGGCGCCATCGGCATGTGGGGGCCGACCCGCGAGGCGACAAGCTCTCAGCAGTTACCCGTTCTTCAGGGCATCGACCTTCTCGGCCAGCAGAGAGATCTTCTCGCTCAGCATGTCGATGTCGCCCTTGCTGGGCACGTTCAGGCGGCTCAGGATGCCCTCGATGCGCTGGTCGAGCATGGATTCGGCGCGCGCGACCTGCTTTTCGGTCTCGTCCTGCATCTTCTCCATGACCTCTTCGGTCTTGTCGCGGCGGCGGTGCAGGACTTCGGTGACCAGCCGGCGGCCATCCTGCTCGGCGATCTCGCCGCGCTCGATCAGCTTGCCGACGAAATCCTCGATCTCGTCCTTGGTCAACGCCACCACGCCGACGCCGGCCATCAGCACCCGGCGCACGGCCGCTGCCATGCCCGTGATGTCCTGCTTAATCGTCTCGGCCATCTTGTCTCCGTTGGCCGCGGGCTCCTCGAAGCCGTTCTCTACGATCTCGACCGCCTCAGCGACCGCGTTTTCCATTTCCGTTTTCATGTGAAACCTCCATGTAGGTTGTTGTTCAGATGTTTTGATTTTCCGATGACGCACCGCGTCATTCGGGAGTATAACACATCGCGTTATACGAGTCAAGTTCTGGAAATCACGAACAAAAGCTCCAAAACGGCACGCCGGTTCTCGTCCTTGGCCTTCGACGGGCCTTTGGTGTATAATGTGATCGACCGCACAAAGGCGCGTCAACAAGGGACTGTGGAGGTTGCAGTCTGTGCTGGGATCGCACAGCCTTTCACCCGGCCGCGACTTCCACCCATTGAACACAATGAGGTGACAGACATGGAGAAACCCTGGCTCAAACACTATGAAGATGGGGTGCCGGCAACCCTGACCTACCCCAACATCGCGCTCTATCAGATGCTGGCCGACGCAACCGCCCAATATGGCGGCCAGGACGCCGTCAAGATGATCCTGCGCTATCTGCCGGCCGGCCTGACCATCGGCGCCAAGTTCACCTACACGGAGCTGAAGGACAAGGTCGATCGCTTCGCCACGGCGCTGCACGCGCTGGGGGTGCGCAAAGGCGACCGGGTGGCCGTGCAACTGCCCAACTCGCCGCATACGCTGATCGCCTTCTATGGCGTTCTTCGGCTGGGCGCGATCGTGGTCAACACCAACCCCATCTACACCCCGCGCGAGATGCAGCACCAGTTCAGCGACTCCGGCTCCGAGACGGTGATCCTGCTCAACAGCTTCTACCCCAAGCTGCAAGAGATCCAGGCCAAGACGCCGATCAAACGGGTGATCATCGCCCACATCAACGACTTCACCGGCTTTCCCTTCGACCGCCTGGTCAAGAAGACCCAGGCCAAGGAGGGGCAGTGGGTGGACGTGCCGGAGGGCAACGGGGTCTATCATCTGACCTCGCTGCTTCAGAAGTATCCGCCGACGCCGCCAACGGTCGATGTCCAGCCGGACGACATCGCGCTCTTCCAGTACACGGGCGGCACCACCGGCCTGCCCAAGGCGGCCATGCTCAGCCATCACAACATGGTGAGCAACGTCATTCAGTGCTCCCACTGGCTGACCGACCTGGAGCCGGGCCATGAGGTGATGATGGGTGCGATCCCCTTCTTCCACGTCTTCGGCATGACCGTCTGCATGGCCCTCTGCGTCTCCATGGGCGGCAAGCTGATCGTGGTGCCCAACCCGCGGCCCATCGACAACGTGATGAACCAGATCCAGCGCGAGCGGGCGTCGATCTTCCCCGGCGTGCCGGCCATGTACATCGGCATCGTCAACCATCCTGAGGTGGCCAAATACGACCTGAAGAGCGTCAAGGCCTGCATCAGCGGCGCTGCGCCGCTGCCCATGGAGGTGCAGGAGCAGTTCGGCGCGATCACCGGCGGCCGGCTGGTGGAAGGCTACGGCCTGACGGAGGCCGCGCCCGTCACCCACTGCAACCCGGTCTATGGCCTGCGCAAGTCGGGCTCCATCGGCGTGCCGCTGCCGGACGTGGAGGCGCGGCTGGTCTCACTGGAGCCCGGCCCGGACGGTGTGCCGTTGGACGTGGCGACCGGGCAGGAGGGCGAGCTGGCGCTGCGCGGCCCGCAGGTGATGATGGGCTACTGGAACAAGCCGGAGGAGACGGCCAATGTCCGGGACGCCGCGGGCTGGCTCTACACCGGCGACATCGCCAAGATGGACGACGACGGCTACTTCTACATCGTCGACCGCAAGAAGGACATCATCATCGCCAGCGGCTACAACGTCGTGCCGCGCGAGGTCGAGGAGGTGCTCTTCAGCCATCCCAAGGTGCAGGAGGCGGTGGTGGCCGGCATCCCGCATCCGGTGCGCGGCGAGACGGTCAAGGCCTATGTGGTGCTGAAAGAGGGCGAAAAAGCCACGTCCGATGAGCTGATCGCCTATTGCAAGGAGCAGTTGGCCGCCTACAAGGTGCCCACCGCGATCGAATTCCGCAGCGAGCTGCCCAAGACCATGGTCGGCAAATTCCTGCGCCGTGTGCTGGTGGAAGAGGAGAAGGCGAAGCTGGCGGCCAAATAGCCGTCCGGAGCAACTGCTCACATGCCCAACGCGCAGTCGCGGC
>Ga0209096_1001359_pt1 | contig 27440 bp, 23 predicted proteins | sample AD_UKC034_MetaG_FD_184407 | JGI IMG/M metagenome (GOLD analysis project Ga0209096, IMG submission 184407) | Active sludge microbial communities of municipal wastewater-treating anaerobic digesters from USA - AD_UKC034_MetaG (SPAdes) (version 2) | ecosystem: Engineered > Bioreactor > Anaerobic >... | reverse complement strand
CCTACTCGGCCACCTGGAGCTTCACCACCGTGGCCGCTCCGGGCGACTGCACCCCCGGCACCACCCCCAACATCCTCTTCAGCGACGGCTTCGAGAGCGGCATCGGCAGTTGGACCACCCCGGCCGGGGTGGGCGCCAACACCTGGGCCATCTCGTCGGCCCTGCCGCACGCCGGCGCACAGAACGTGCGCGGCGCCGGCACGGGCAGCGTCACCGATCAGCGGCTGGTGTCGCCGCCCGTGGTCCTGCCCACGGGCCAGAACCCGGTGGTGCTCAAGTTCTGGCACGTGCCGAACCTGGAGAACAGCGGCTCGACCGCCTGCTACGACGGCGGCATCCTGGAAGTCTCGACCAACGGCGGCTCCACCTGGACGCAGGTGTCCAACGCCAACCTGCTGGTGGGGCCGTACACCGGCGCGGTCTCCGGTAGCTTCAGCAACCCGCTGGCCGGTCTGCAGGCCTGGTGCAGCGCCGACACCACCACCTACCGCCAGACCATCGCCGATGTCAGCGCCTACGCCGGGCAGACGGTGCAGTTCCGCTGGCGCATCGGCACCGACATCTCGCTCGACCGCACCGGTTGGGACGTGGACGATGTGATGGTGCAAAGCTGCCAGGCCCCGACCGCGGTGGAACTGAGCAGTGTGGAGGCAGCTTCCAGCCAATCGCCGGCAGCGCCGCTGGTTGGGCTGCCGCTGGGAGCGCTGGCGGCCAGTGCGCTGGCGCTGGGCGCGGCCTACGCTCTGCGCCGTCGCGCGTAATGTAACGAAAAGGACTGTCAGTCCTCCGCAGGACTGACAGTCCTGTGCGCAAGGAAAAAGGACTGTCAGTCCTCCGCAGGACTGACAGTCCTGTGCGCAAGGAAAAAGGACTGTCAGTCCTCCGCAGGACTGACAGTCCTGGTGTCGTCATGCCACGGGGTGTCAGTCCGCTGCAGGACTGACACCCCGTTCGCAACACGGGATGAATAGGCGGCTTCCCGGAGCGGGCGGCGCCGGAGGACGCCGCTCTGCTGATGGTCTGAGTCAATGCGTCGATGTGGATGGAGGGAAACCCCAGCTGGCACGCCGCGTGGGAAACGTTAACTGGCTCGATGCGCCTCGTTGCAGCCAGACAAGGCCTGCTTGACGGCCTCTGGATTGCGCAACGCTACCTGGAGCAACGCACGGGCCGGCCCGTCAGGTTTGCGACGACCCTGCTCCCAGTTCTGCAACGTGCCCACGCTGACGCCGATCATGTGCGCGAACTCGCTCTGCGATTGGTCGAGCCGGGCGCGAATAGCTTTTACGTCCAAGGGGCTGAACTCGAACACGCGACTGGGTTGACGCTCGCCGCGTCTGATCTCTCCCGCTTGCTTGATGCTTTCGACCAATAACTCGAAGTCAGTCTCGTTCATTCCAGATACTCCTTGATCAGCCTGCGCAAGGCCTTGATCTGCTCCGGCGTCAGGTCCTCGCGCTCGCTCTTCCGGTAGATGAAGAGTAGGTAGATAATCTCATCGGGCTTGTCCCAATAGTAAATGACGCGCAGTCCGCCGCGCTTACCTTGCTGTTCGATGCCCCATCTGATCTTGCGCAGTCCCGCTGATCCTGGAATCACCGGGCCCGTATCCGGTCGAAGCAGGAGCGCGTGTTGCAGATCCAGATAGCTGTCATGAGGTAACAGACCCTCGACTAATTTGGTGAACACGGCGGTTTCAACGAATATCATGGTTGAATTGTACGTCATTGACGCATAACTGGCAAACGCGCCGGTATCGGCTGCCGATTTGGTCGTAACTATCCGTCAGGAGCGTGCCCATCTGTACCACCTTGGCCACGAGCAACTGCCCGAGCCGCGCGTGCTGCAAGAGGAGAGCTTCCTGCAGAACGAAGCCGTCCGTTGGTACGTACCCGATTTGCAAGGCTGCGCCCAGGACCTGGAACGGTTGCGCGATCGGGCGTTGCTGCGCGAGTGGCCGACCTACGTCGGGGGTCGCGGCCGGCTCAAGGTGTTCCGCAGCGAGGCCGAGCGCGCCGGCTTCGGCGACGCCTGGCAACGCGTTGATGCGGATGGAGGGGAGTTGATGGCCTATTGGCATCAACTCATCTCTGCCAGTGCCACTAACGACCGGCCGGCGCGCCTTGCATCAAGCGAATGAAGCCCGCCTGCTCAAATCGTCTCGGTTGCTAAGAGCGACGAATGCTGAGGTGTCCCAAAATACCTCTCTCACTCATGCCGCAGCGCGGCGACGATGGGGAGGCCGGCCGCCTGGCGGGCGGGGATCAGCGCGGCCAGCACGCCGAAGAGCAGCCCGGCGGCGATGGCCAGGAGGATCGCGCTGCCGGGGAAGGCGTAGTCCATGGAGAAGCCAAAGGCCGACAGCGCCACCACGGCCATGTAGCCCAGGTAGAGGCCGGCCAGCAGACCAAAGGCCACGCCGATCGCGGCCAGGATCAGGGCCTCCACCAGGATCACCCGGCGCACCTGCCGCCGCGTCGCGCCCACGGCGCGCAACATGCCGATCTCCCGCCGCCGCTCGATGACGCCGATGGCCAGGGTGTTGACCAGAACCGGCTGAAGCCTCGACTCCGCGCCGGCGCAGGGCGCATAAACAGGAGTCGAGGCTTCAGCCGGCCGCGGCCATCCAACGCCGCACGCGCAGAACCGGCTGAAGCCTCGACTCCGCGCCGGCGCAGGGCGCACAAAAAGGAGTCGAGGCTTCAGCCGGTCGGATCGCGGATGGCGTCGGCGCGGTCGATGCGCTCAGGGCGCCAGAATCTCCGACACCGTCACGAACTGATAGCCGTTCCCCTCCAGATAGGCCAGTATGCGCGGCAGGGCGGCCGCGTTGGCCGGGTTGACGTCGTGAAAGGCGATGATCGCCCCCGGGCAAACATGTTCCACCACCCGCTGATAGATGATGTCGGCGGTGATGTCGTCGGTCCAGTCGCGGCTGTCCACCGTCCAGCCGATGATGTGGTAGCCCTCGCCGTAGGCGATTTGCGTCACCCGCTCGTCGATCGCGCCGAAGGGGGCGCGCAGGAGCGGCTTGGTGGTGGCGCCGGGAAAGGCCTGCTGCGTCAGTTGCTCGGTGGTCGCCAACTCCCAGCGGATCATGCTGTCATCCATGAAGAGCATGTTGTCGTGGGTATAGGAGTGGTTGCCCAGCTCATGGTCGTTGTTCAGGATCTGGCCGATGATGTAGGGGTGCTTGACCAGCGCGCCTCCCAGCACGAAGAAGGTGGCGCGAATGCCGCGCCGGGCCAGCGTTTCCTTCAGCGCCAGGTTGCCCTCGGCGAAACCGATGTCGAAGGAGAGCGCCACCCGCTTCTGCCGGTTGTCCCGGCCGAGATAGTGGCCAGAGATGCCGAAGGGCAGATCCTCGACGCGCGTCACCGGCGGCAGCGGCGCAGCCCACTGGCTGGGCGGCACACTGCCCGGCGGCAGACGGATCGCGCTGCCCGCCTGGCCGCTCCAGTTGGGGTTAGCGGCCAGAATCGCCTCTTCCGTCACCCCGGCGTTGTGCGCGATCTGGGCCAGGACGTCGCCGGGCCAGAGACAGTAGGCTTCGTAGCCATCGGGGGTGGGGAGGGGCGCCGGCGTCGGCGCGGCCGCAGATGGAGCGCTGGCCGGCGTCGGGTGCGCCGTCGCCAGCGGTTCGGTCCCGGGCGCCTCAGCCGCGGCGGCCTGTTCAAAATGCAGTTCAGCGGCCGGCTGCCCGCGCCGGCCCTGGCCCGCCAGCAGCAGGGCCAAACCGGCCACAATCAGCAGCGCCGGCAGCAGCCAAACCAGCGTCGGGCGGCGTGGGGGTGTTGAAGGTGTGGAGTTACGCGTCATGTTTCACTCGAGCAAGATTCGTAATGCGTAACGAGTAATGCGTAACCGGAAAGTTGGGCGTTGGCTGTGCGGATGGGGTGTACAGTCCATGCTCGAACCCGCAGTGCATCGTCTTCCGGTTACGCATTACGCATTACTCGTTACGGATCCCGTAATGCGTAACGAGTAATGCGTAACCGGAAAGTTGGGCGTTGGCTGTGCGGATGGGGCGTTCAGTCCATGCTCGAACCCGCAGTGCATCGTCTTCCGGTTACGCATTACGCATTACTCGTTACGGAGGCCGTAATGCGTAACGAGTAATGCGTAACCGGAGAGTTGGGCGTTGGCTGTGCGGATGGGGCGTTCAGTCCATGCTCGAACCCGCAGTGCATCGTCTTCCGGTTACGCATTACGCATTACTCGTTACGGATCCCGTAATGCGTAACGAGTAATGCGTAACCGGAAAGTTGGGCGTTGGCTGTGCGGATGGGGTATACAGTCCATGCTCGAACCCAAGGTGCATCGCCTTCCGGTTACGCATTACGCATTACTCGTTACGCACCCGGCATCGGCTCCTTGAAGTCGTACAGGCCGCCGCCGGTGGACCAGCGACAGCCGCAGGCGGTGCAATCCAGCGAATCGGCGCCGGGGGTCAGCGCGCCGGCGCATTCGGGGCACTGAAAGAGGCTGGCCGGCAGGCTGGCCGGGCGCGCGCCGGGCGCGGCGCAGCGCACGAAGATGCTGGGGGTCAGCTTCCAGAGCGCGCCGATCCCCTGCACCGCGCCGTCGGCCGCGGCCAGCCTGTTGGCCGGAACCAGCCGTTTCAGCAGCGGCATGCGAAAATGCGACACCGCCAGCTCCAGTTCGATGTCGAAGCCGGCCGCGTGCAGCTCTCCGCTCATCCAGGTGGGGTGAAAGTCGAAGTTCAGCGGCACGAACTCATAGGGCGCGAGGTCGTAGGGGCTCCACGTCTGGCGGCGCAGGGCGTAGCGCGCCATGGCCTTGAGGTGGCGCTTGCTGGCATACTCGGCCACGAAGGCGCCGCCCGGCGCGATGGCGCGGTGGATCTGCCCCAGCGCGGCCGGCACGTCGGCCAGATGATGCATCACCCGCACCATGACGGCCGTATCGACCACGCCCGCGGCCAGCGGCAGCTTGTAGAGGTTGGCCGCGACGTAGACGAAGCGACCGCCCACGCCCAGCCGCTCCTGGGCCTGGCGCAGCAGGGAGCGCGAGTAGTCCAGCAACAACACCTGCTGGTAGCCGGCGTACAGGTCGGCCAGCCGGCCAAAGGCCGCGCCGAATTCCACCAGCCGCCGGCCGGCCGGCGGCAGCAGCTTGCGCAGGGCGATGCGCTCGGCCAGGTCTTCGTAGGCGCGCTCGCCCGTCTCCCAGAAACGCTGTTGATAATCTGACCCCTCGTAATCGATAACCTGGGGCGGCTGGTCGGGCGGTGCGGCTGGAGCCGGGTCGGGCATGGCGGTTTTTGCCTCGTTTGATGAATTCATGTTTCACGTGAAACACGGTTATCGTAAAGCATATTGCGTGGCGCTGAGATTATAGCACGAGACAGGACTGCGGCCAAGTGACCGCGGTGGGTTGCAGCAATTCCAAATATGGCGACTGCCAAACTGGAGTCGAGGCTTCAGCCGGGTTTGCGCGCTCAACTCGCGTCGTCCAGACCCGGCTGAAGCCTCGACTCCGCCCATATTTGGAATTCCTGGGTGGGTTGATCCCTTGCCAAGCTTGCCCTTAGTGCGGTAGAATGGGAACGCGTGGCAAGGTTGCCCGCAACCCCGCGTCCGGCTGCCGGTCGCACCAAAAAGAGTTGCGAGATCCCCATGACTTCCATTACAACCTTTGGTCAGGAGATTACCCAAAACGTCGAAAAGGTGATCGTTGGCAAGGGCGAGGCTATCGAGCTGCTGCTGGTCGCACTGCTGTGCGATGGGCATGTGCTGCTGGAGGACGTGCCAGGCGTCGGCAAGACCATGCTGGCGCGCGCCCTGGCGACCAGCCTGGGAGTCTCCTTCAAGCGTTTGCAATGCACCCCCGACCTGCTGCCCAACGATGTGACCGGCGTCTCGATCTTCAATCAGCAAAGCCGGCAGTTCGAGTTCATGCCCGGCCCGGCCTTCGCCCATATCCTGCTGGCCGACGAGATCAACCGCGCCACCCCGCGCACCCAGTCAGCCCTGCTGGAGGCCATGGGCGAACGCCAGGTGACGGTGGACGGCGTGACCCGCCCGCTGGCCCGCCCCTTCATGGTGCTGGCCACGCAAAATCCCATCGAGTACGAGGGCACCTTTCCCCTGCCCGAGGCCCAACTGGACCGTTTCCTGCTCAAGCTGAGCCTGGGCTATCTGGGCCTGGAGGAGGAGAAAGGGCTCTTGCTTCACCTGCGTCGCCAGCATCCTGTCGAAACGCTCCAGCCGGTGAGCGACGGCGCTCAGATTCTGCCCCTGACCGAACAGGTTTGGGATGTACATGTGGATGACACGGTGCGCGACTACATGGTGCGCCTGGTGCAGGCCACCCGCCGGCACCCCGACCTGATGTTGGGCGCCAGCCCGCGCGGTTCGCTGGCGCTGTTCAAGACCAGCCAGGCGCTGGCCGCGCTGCGTGGACGGGCCTACGTGCTGCCCGACGATGTCAAGCTGCTGGCGCCGCTGGCGCTGGCCCATCGCTGCATCGTGCGGCCGGAGAGCGCCCTGCGCGGCCGCAGCGCGGCGCTGATCGTGCAGGAGATCCTGGCGGAAACGCCGCTGGACATCGGCCAACTGTGAGCTGCCATGCGCGAGCTGCCCTATCTGCTGATCGTGCTCCTCGTAGTCGCCCTGCTGCTGCGGCTGGACTTCGTCTTCTACGCCATCTACGTGGTCGGCGGCATCTGGCTGCTGGCGCGCTGGGCAACCCCGCGTAGCATGGACAAGCTCTCGGTGCAGCGCACATTCACCAGCCACGCCTTCCTCGATGAGACCATTCCGGTCCGGCTGGAGCTGCACAATCGCACACGGCTGCCCATGCCCTGGCTGCGCGTCCATGAATCGCTGCCCTCCGACCTGGCCTCGACCGCCCAGATCAGCCGCGTCTACACGCTGCGGCCGCGCGAGCAGGTGACGATCCGCTACGATCTGCGTTGCCTGCGCCGCGGCTACTATCCCATTGGCCCGCTGCGGCTGAGCAGCGGCGACACCTTTGGCTTCGCCGGCATCCAGCATCGCGGCGAGGAGGTGCAGCATCTGACCGTTTATCCGCGCATCATCCCCCTGGCAGGGGCGGCGTTGCCCTCGCGGCTGCCTTTCGGCACGCTGCCCAGCCCGCAGCGCATGTTCGAAGACCCCGCCCGGCTGCGCGGCGTGCGCGAGTACCAGGCCGGCGACTCGCAACGCCGTATCAACTGGAAGGCCAGCGCGCACAGTGACAGCCTGCTGGTCAAGCAGTTCGCGCCGGCCATTTCGCTGGAAAGCATGATTTTGCTCAACCTGCGCATCCACGAATACGAGTCCCAGCGCCGCTACAGCGCCAGCGAGTGGGCCATCGTGGTGGCCGCTTCGATGGCCACCTATCTGGAGAGCCGCCGCCAGGCCGTGGGGGTGGCTGTGCATGGCGTCGACGCGCTGGGCGGCCAGCCAGGGGCGGCCGCGCCGATCATGCAGGTTCCACCTCGCCCCGGTCGGGCGCATCTGATGAAGGTGCTGGAGCTGCTGGCCCGGGCTGAGCTGGTGGACTGCGCCGAACCGTTCGTGGCCTGGGCGCAACGCACTGCCGCGCCGCTCTCCTGGGGCGCCACAGTGATCGCCATCTCCCCCAGCGGCGACGAGCTTGTCTGCCAGGGCCTGCACAGCCTGGTGCGCGCCGGCCTGAACGTGGTCATGCTGGTGGTCGAGCCATACGGCCGCTTTGGGGTGGTGCAGGAGCGCGCCCGACGGCTCGGCTTCACCGCCTGGCAGGTGGCGTCGGAGGATGATCTGACCCGGCTGCAGGCGCTGAGCGGCGTCCGCGCGCCGGCCTATCGAGGCGCTGCGTCATGACCGGGCAAGAGGATGCAACACCCACCGGCGCCAAGGTCGACAGCCTGCGCGACTCGGCCTGGCAGAGTCAGGTGGCGCGGCCGCTGCTGATCGCGATCCAGGCCGCCAGCCTGGTCGCCGGCCTGTGGGTCGTCGTCTCCAGCATCAGCCCCACGCCGCAGGATTTCCGCTTTGTGCCCCTGCTCTTGTTCGTCGCCGCGTTGGCGGGCGTGGCCAGCGCCCAATGGCTGGCGGAGCCGGGCCAGCGTCTGGTGGGCCGCACCGGCTTCCAGGCGGCCCAGTTGTTGCTGCTGCTGGCCGTGCTGCGCGTTGTGACCTGGGGCATGGCCGGCAACTGGCCCACCCTGGCCGCCGCGCGGGGTTGGATCCTGGAGCCATTGACCTTCTTCGACGGCGTTTTCATTGCCACGGCGCTCCTCTGCGCGCTGGCCTGGCACCGGGCGGCCGTGGTGGGCGACATTTTCTATCGATTGGCGCTGACGCCGGGCGAGCTGGCTTACGACAACGAACGCCGAACGGGCGGCTTCTGGCGCACGGCCCATTTGCCCGAGCGTGTGTTGGTCTCGCGCGCCGAGCTGGTGGAGCATTACGCAACGCAGTGGATGGTCGGCGGCGTCTTTTTGGCGCTGTTCGCCGCCGCCACCCGGGTGCGCATCGGCCCGCAGTTGAGCATCAACCTGCTGGACATGGGCATTCCTGCAGCGATGGTTGCTGCTTTGGTGTTCTATGTCCTGATCGGCCTGGCGCTTCTCAGCCAGGCGCGGCTGGCTATGCTGCGCGCCCAATGGCTGCTGGACGGTGTGGAAATGCCGGAACGCCTGCCCACCAGTTGGAGTCGCTGGACCTTGCTGGTTATCGCGGCCATCGGCGTCCTGGCTGCCCTGCTGCCGCTGGGCTCAACCTGGCAGATCGGCGCTATCGTCAACGCGGTGGTGATGTTCATAGTGCAGATCACGCTGCTGTTGGTGGCCTTGCTGGTGAGCCTCTACGGCCTGATCCTCAGCCTGTTCGGCGAGCAGCCGACCATGCCAGAGATTCCGCAGACTCTCGTTCCGGTCACGCCCGCGCAGTCGGCGCAGGTCATGGTGGAGGCGCCTGCCTGGCTGGGGGGCGCCACCCTTTGGCTGCTGGCGTTGTTGGCATTGGCGCTGGCCTTGCGCCTGGTGCTGGGACGGGATGGCCTGGCCCTCACGCGTCGCAAGCTGCAAGGGCTGTTGGCCCAGCTTTGGGCGCGGGCGAAATCGTGGGCGCGCGGCGTGCAGACGCTGGCCAGAAGCATCCAGGTCAACCTGCCCGGCTGGCGCACCCCGTCAGCCGATGGCCGGGCGCGCCAGCCGTGGCGCTACGTGCGCCTGGGCGGTCTCTCGCCGCGCGACCAGGTGCGCTATTTCTACCTGAGCACGCTGCGCCGGGCGGCCGATCAGGGCATTGCGCGCCGGCCAGCGCAGACCCCCCATGAGTTTGTGCGCGATCTGGAGCACACCTGGCCTGAAAGTGAATTTGACGTACAATCGTTGACAGATGCCTTTGTCAGCGCCCGCTACACCGCCGCCGAGATCAGCACCGACGAAGCCCGACAGGCTAAGTCGATCTGGGAGCGGATCAAACGGGCGCTGCGAGGCAAAAGCAAGAGCGAAGAAGGAGCTTCTGATGAACTACACTGACCTGATCCAACGTGCGGCCCGGCTGACCTGGCGCTACAAGGTGCTGTGGATCCTGGGCATTCTGCTGGCGTTGAGCAGCGGCGGCGGCAGCAGCTCGTTCAACTACTCGTTTCCCAGCAACAGCGGCGGCAACATAGGGTCTCCCATGATGCCGGTCTGGGGGATGCCCGATCCCAACGTGATCGCCGGCTTTGTCCTGCTCTGCTGCTGTCTGCTGGCGGTGCTGATTGTCGTGCTGACCATCGTCCAGTACGTGGCCCGCACCGGCCTCTACCGCGCGGTGGATCAGATCGAGGAGACCGGCGCTGCACCCACCTGGCGTGAGGCGCTGCGGCTGGGCTGGGACCGGCGTGCGCTGCGCATGTTTCTGCTGGACCTGTTGGTCGGCTTGGTGCTTTTCATCGGCGTCATGGCGCTGCTGCTGCTGGCCGCGTCGCCGCTGCTGTTGCTCATCTTCGACGTCGACGCCCTGAGCATCTTCGGCGGCATCGCCGCGGCGGGGCTCTTCTTGCTGGCCATTCTGCTGATAGTCGTGGCGGCCGTGGTTGTCAGCGTCTTGCAGCAGTTCTGGCGCCGGCAGATCGCGCTGGATGACCGCAGCGTGGGCGATGCGCTGGCGCTGGGCACGGGCATGGCGCGGGGCCGGGTCGGCGATGTGGCCATCTTCTGGATCTTGATGACCCTCGTCGGTCTGGTCTTTGGTTTCCTGGTGCTGGCGCTGATGTTCGTCCTGGGACTGGCGGGGCTGGCCGTGGGCGGCGGTCTGGGCTACGCCGTCTACGCGCTCTTCGACTCCACTGCCGCGGCCCTGCTGGTGGGAGTTCCGCTCTTCCTGCTGATCTTCGGCCTGCCGCTGCTGTTCGTCCAGGGCATCTATCTGGTCTTCGAGGCCAGCGCGTGGACGTTGGCCTACCGCGAGGTGCGAGCGGGCGCGGCGTCCACCGCGGTGGAGCTGGCGGATAATGCGTAACTCGTAATGCGTAATGCGTAACCCGGAATGGCGTGCGTTGGCTGTGGGGCACGAGACATACTTCTCATGCCCGAACCCAGCGCTCATCCTCATCCGGTTACGCATTACGTGTTACGCATTACTGCAATGGCCTGCCGGATGCCCCAAAATGTGTCACAATTGATACCACAAGTGAGGTGTGCTATGCCGGTCATCGGAGTGCGCGAGCTGCGTGAACACACGGCGGATGTCCTGCGCCAGGTTCGGGAGCAGAAAGCGGAATATGTCATCACCTATCAGGGCAAGCCGGTGGCGTTTCTTTCCCCTGTGGATGAGCAGGCGGTCGAGAATGCCATGGTTCAAGCCAGCCGTGCGCCGCTCGACGATGGATGGGGCGCCTACATGCGTCTGATCGAAGAATTGCGCAGCGACTGGCCCGCGGATTTGTCCACCCAGGACCTGCTGGATGAGCTACGGCAATGACGCCGATGATCACTGTCGACGCCAGCGTTCATATCAACGCCTTGAACCCTGCCGAGACAGGATCGGCTGCGAGCAAGGCTTTTCTTGATTGGCTCCAGCAGGAACGTCTTTCCATCGTATCGCCCACATTGCTGCTGGTGGAGATTGCATCCGCCGTAGCGCGCGGCAAGAATGATGGCAAGCTTGGTATTGAAGCGATGCGCCATCTGAGGGCCCTGCCTCGTCACACTTGGTTGCCGCTTGATCCCGCCATGGCGATGGCGGCTGCCACGATTGGCGCCTCATACCGGCTGCGCGGCGCCGATGCCGTCTATGCCGCCGCCGCTCAACATGCTGGGAGTGTCCTGGTCACTGCGGATCGTCAGCAGTTGGAAAGGCTTCGGGACGCCGTGCCGGTTATGTCGCCTCCTGATGCACTGAGCCAACTGCCGGATATTCTCGCACACTTTGCCAAAGATGTGGACAAAGCCAAGTCAGACAAGGACAATGGCGTCAAACTCGTCGAGTACCTAGCCGGAAAGCGCCCGAAAGATGGCGAACGTGAAGTCTGAGCTTCAAGAGACTATGGTTGCCGACCTGCCGTCGACGGGACGGTTCTTCCTCCAGGGCCCGGCCGGCGCGGGCAAGACTACCGCGGCCGTGCAGCGGCTTTTAAGGTTGCTTAAGGAAGGAGTTCCCGGCGGCTCGATCCTGGTGCTGGTTCCGCAGCGCACGCTGGCCGCGCCCTACGAGACGGCGCTGCGTCGTTCCCGCCTGCGCGCCGGCGGCCTGCCCTCGATCCAGACGGCCGGCGGCCTGGCGCGGCGCATGGTGGAGCTTTTCTGGCCGCTGGCGGCCGGCCCGGCCGGTTTCGCCCAGCCCGATCGCCCGCCCACCTTCCTGACCCTGGAAACCGCCCAGTACCACATGGCGCGGCTGGTGCGGCCGCGGTTGGAGGAAGGCGCCTTCGAGTCGATCACTATCGACCGCAACCGGCTCTACAGCCAAATCCTCGACAACCTGAACAAGGCGGCGCTGGTCGGCTTCCCGCATCAGGAGATCGGCCGGCGGCTGGCCGGCGCGTGGACCGGCGAACCGGCGCAACTGCGCGTCTATGACGATGCCCAGCAGTGCGCTGACCTGTTCCGCGCCCACTGTCTGGCGCACAATCTGTTGGACTTTTCGCTCCAGGTGGAGGTCTTCTGGCGTCATCTGTGGCCGCTGCCCCTGTGCCGCGACCATGTGATGCAGACCTATCGCCACCTGATCGTGGACAACGTGGAGGAGGACACCCCCTTTGCCCACGACCTGCTGGCTGACTGGCTGCCCCGCAGCGAGTCGGCGTTGCTGCTCTGCGACCAGGACGCCGGCTATCGCCAGTTTCTGGGCGCGGACCCGGTCGGCGGCCTTGCCCTGCGCGCTCTGTGCGACGAAACGGTGACGCTGGGCGAATCGCGGGTGACCCCGCCTGAGCTGCAAAGCCTGAGCAGCCACCTGGCGCGGGCGCTGGATCAGCCAGCCAGCCCGCCGGCGGCGGATATTTCGCCCGAGGCCGTGCGCGCGGCCCTTCGCTTCAAGGAGGATATCCGCTTCTACCCCCAGATGTTGGACTGGACCGCGCAGCAGATCGCCGATTTGGTGGAGGAAGGGGAGTCGCCGGGGGAGATCGTGGTGCTGGCCCCGTTTCTCTCCGACGCCCTGCGCTATTCGCTGATGGAACGGCTGGCGCGGCTGGGGGTGCCGGCGCGCTCGCATCGCCCCTCGCGCGCCCTGCGCGATGAGCCGGCCGCCCGCGCCCTGCTGACCCTGGTGACGCTGGCCCATGGGCAGTGGCAACTGCCCCCCAGCCGCTTCGACGTGGCCTATGGCCTGATGCAGGCGGTGGAGGAGCTGGACCTGGTGCGCGGTCAACTGCTGACGCAGATCGTCTACCGGCCTCGGGAGGGCGTCCCGCAGCTCAGCCCCTGGGAACGCATCAACCCGGAGATGCGCGAGCGGATCAGCTATGTGCTGGGCGGGCGCTACGACGCGCTGCGGCTCTGGCTGGCCGACAGCATGCGCAAAGGGGAGCAGCCGCTGGATCATTTTCTCAGCCGGCTCTTCGGCGAGATCCTTTCGCAGCGCGGCTATGGCTTTCACGACGACCTGGACGCGGCGCGCGTGGCCGCGACGCTGGTGGAGTCGGTGCAGAAGTTTCGCCAGGGGCTGGCGGGTTTCGATACGGCGCAGACGCCTGCTCAGCCCACGGAGGGTCACGCCCCTGGGCAGAGGGGTTTCGATACGGCGCAGACGCCTACTCAACCCACGGAGGGTCACGCCTCAGGGCAGCGTGCGCAGACGCCTGATCAACCCACGGAGGGCCGCGAGTACATTGCCATGGTCGAGGATGGCGTGCTGGCGGCGCAGTATGTGGGCGCGTGGCAGGAGCCGAAGGAGGACGCCGTGCTGCTGGCCCCCGCCTACACCTTCCTGATGATGAACCGACCGGTGAACTACCAGTTCTGGCTGGACATCGGCAGCCGCGGCTGGTATGAACGGCTCTACCAGCCCCTGACCCATCCCTACGTGCTCAGCCGGCAGTGGGATGGCCAGCGGCCGTGGGGCGACGCCGATGAGCACGCGGCCAGCCAGGAGCGACTCTGGCGGCTGGCGACCGGTCTGCTGCGCCGCTGTCGCAAACAGGTCTTCCTGGGCCTCAGCGAGCTGGGCGAACAGGGCTATGAACAGCGCGGCCCGCTGCTCTGGGCGCTCAATCAGGTGTTGCGACAACTCGCGACCGCGACGAATTCATGACCGTGGTCAGATTTAAGTTTTAGCCATGTTCATTCCCCGCCCTAAACAAGAGGAAATCCTCGCCTACCCCGGCGGCAGGATGGGCGTCGCGGCCGTGCCGGGCAGCGGCAAGACCGAGACCCTGTCGCAACTGGCCGGCCAGATCATCAACCGCGGCGTGCTGGACAGCCGTCAAGAGGTGTTGATCGTCACCCTGGTCAACTCGGCCGTGGACAGCTTCTACCAGCGAGTCAGCAGGCTGGTCAAGGAGCGCGGCCTGCTGCCGCATGTCGGCTACCGGGTGCGCACCCTGCACGGACTGGCCCATGACATCGTGCGCGAGCGGCCGGCGCTGGCGGGGCTGGCCGACGATTTCCAGATCGTGGACGAGCGGGCGGCGGACGAGGTGCTGGACGAGGCGGCCGCGGCTTGGCTGCGCAGCCACCCGGCCGCGCTGGATGATTACCTGTCCAGCGACATCGAGCCCAACAGGCAGGACTGGGTCCGCCGGGACCTGTTGGCGGAGCTGGTCAGGGACACAGCCCGCGCCTTTACCCGCCAGGCCAAGGACCTGCAACTGACGCCGGAGATGCTGCGGGAGCGGCTGGCCGCGCTGGAGGGTGCGCTGCCGCTGGCCGAGATGGGCGCGGGCATCTATGCCGACTACCAACGGGCGCTGGCCTACCGCGGCGCGGTGGACTTCGATGACCTGATCCGGCTGGCGCTGCGGGCGCTGGAGAGCGACGAGGCGCTCTTGCTGCGCCTGCGCCAGCGCTGGCCCTACATCCTGGAGGACGAGGCCCAGGACAGCAGCCGCCTGCAGGAGCGCATTTTGCGGACGCTGGCCGGGCCTGATGGCAACTGGGTGCGGGTGGGCGACCCCAACCAGGCCATCTTCGAGACCTTCACCACCGCCAGCCCGGAGCATCTGCGCCGCTTTCTGCTGGAGGAGGGGGTGGCCGCGCAGGATCTGCCCAACTCCGGCCGCTCGACGCTGAGCATCATCGGCCTGGCCAACCACCTGATCGACTGGACGATGCAGGCGCACCCGGAGCCGGCCGTGCGCAACGCCCTTTCCCGGCCGTACATCGAGCCAACTCCGCCCGGCGACCCGCAGCCCAACCCGGCCGATGCTCCCGACAGCATCTTCCTGATGGCCACCAAGTTCAGCCCTGAAGGCGAAGTGCGGGCCGTGGTCGAATCGCTGGCGCGCTGGCTGCCCAACAACCCGCAGGCCACCGTGGCGGCGCTGGTCCCGCGCAATCAACGCGGCTTCGATCTGGTGGATGCGCTGCGCGCGCGCGGGCTGCCGGCAGTGGATAGCCTGCTGCGCAGCAGCCTGACCACCCGCCAGGCGGCCGGCGCGCTGGCCATCCTGCTGCTGCACCTGGCCGATCCCACGGCCGCGCCCAAGCTGGCCAAGGTCTACGAGGTGTGGCGGCGCGATCAGCGCGAGGAGGAGGACAAGGCGGCCTGGGCGGAGGTGCAGAAGATCAGCAAGCTGTTGCGCCGCATTGACCGCGTGGAGGATTTCATCTGGCCGCGCGCCGGGCGTGACTGGCTGGCCGAGGCTGAGATGGACGACGAGCTGCGGGCGCACCTGGAGGAGTTCCGCAGCTTGGTGCAGCGCTGGCAGGGCGCGGTGCGGCTGCCCATCGACCAGGCGATTCTCACGCTGGGGCAGGACCTGTTCGACGATCCGGGCGATCTGGCGTTGACGCACAAGCTGGCGGTCAGTTTGCAAGCAGAGGCTGAGCAGCGGCCTGACTGGCGGCTGCCGGAGCTGGCCAATCAGTTGACCGACATCGCACGCAACGAGCGGCGTTTTCTCGGCTTCAGCGAGGAGGACAGCGGCTTCGATCCCGCCAAGTACGAGGGCCAGGTGGTGGTTGGCACCATCCACAAGGCCAAGGGGCTGGAGTGGGACCGCGTCTACCTGATGTCGGCCAACAGCTACGACTTCCCTTCCGGCCAGCCCTACGACCAGTACATCGCCGAGAAGTGGTTTCTGCGCCAGAGCCGGCGCGTGCAGACCGGCGGTCCGCTCAACCTGCCGGCCGAGACGCTGGCGCAGCTCGAAATTCTGGCCGGCCAGGGCGATCCGGCCGACTACATCGAAGGCGCGGCCTCGCAACAGGCCCGGCTGGACTACGTGCGCGAGCGGCTGCGGCTGCTCTACGTAGGCATCACCCGCGCCAAGAAGGAGCTGGTCATCACCTGGAACACCGGCCGCGGCCCGAATCAAGCCGAATTGACCCAGGCGTTGCCGTTTGTGGCGTTGCAAGGGAGCGTAACTCGTAACTCGTAACTCGTAACCCGGAGTGTGTGAGGATGTGGGTTGTTTCTGGGTTGCGGTGGAGCGTGCAGGGCTATTGGTTTCCCGGCGTGTGCGGCGAGAACATGGCATGGGTGCGCCTGCATCTGGTCGATGAGACGTCGAACACGCAGCGCAGGTCGAGTAGGCTGGTTCCTCCAGCCGTATCGAGACCGTCCAGCCTTCAGGCGGGCCGGCGCGCTCAACTGGCATCGTCCAGACCCGGCTAAAGCCTCGACTCCGCGCCGGAAATGGCATGGGTGCGCCTGCATCTGGTCGATGAGACGTCGAACACGCAGCGCAGGTCGAGTAGGCTGGTTCCTCCAGCCGTATCGAGACCGGAGCGGGTCATGCGCACAAGCCGTTTGATCTCGATTCGCCTTGACCGGCGCGAGCAACGAGGCGACCGGTGAGGGCACCGACGGGCACGGTCAGAGACCGGCCCGAGCGACAAAAGCGACAAAACGACCGGCGCGAGCAACGATACGACCGGTGAGGACACCGACGGGCACGGTCAGAGACCGGCCCGAGCGACAAAAGCGACAAAACGACCGACGCGAGCAACGATACGACTGGCGTAAACACCGACGGGCACGGTCAGAGACCGGCCCGAGCAACAAAGCAACCGGCCCGAGCAACAAAGCAACCGGCCCGAACGACAAAAACAACAAAACAACCGGCCCAAGCGATGAGACGCCGTACTTAAATCTCAGCCAACACCCACCATTCCGGTTACGCATTACGCATTACGCATTACGCATTACGCATTACGCACTACGCCCGCCACCAAAGCCAACACCCGCCATTCCGGTTACGAGTTACGCAAAGGACCCCATGCCCCTTCCCCCCGACTTCCACTTCAGTCAAGGCAGTTTGCAGGATTTCGTCGACTGCCAGCGGCGCTTTCAGTTGCGTTACCTGGATCGCATCGCCTGGCCGGCGGTGCAGGCTGAGCCGATTCTGGAGAACGAGCGCCACATGCAGCAGGGCGAGCTCTTCCACCTCCTGGTGCAGCAGCAGTTGGTCGGGGTGCCGGCGGCGCGGCTGACGGCCATGGCTCAGGGCGATCCTGACCTGGCGGCCTGGTGGCAGGCCTATCTGGCGACCGCGCCGGCCGACCTGCCGGGCCAGCGCTTCCCCGAAGTGACGCTTTCCGCGCCGCTGGGCGCCAGCGGCCAGCGGCGGCTGGTGGCCAAGTTCGACCTGGTCGCGCTGCCTACCGAGGGGCGGACCGTGATCTTCGACTGGAAGACCTCCCGTCGCCGTCCGCCGCGGCATTGGCTGGCCGGGCGCCTGCAGACGCGGGTCTATCCCTGGCTGCTGCTGCACGCCGGCCACGATCTGAACGCCGGCCAGCCGCTGACGGCCGATGGCATCGAGATGATCTACTGGTTTCCCGGCTTCCCTGACCGGCCGGAGCGTTTCGGCTACAGCGCCAGCCAGGCCGCGGAGGACGGGGGCCTGCTCAATGGATTGGTGGAACAGATCGCGCTGCTGGCTGAGGGGGAAGGGATCTGGCCGTTGACGCCCGACGAGGAGCAGTGCCGCTTCTGCGTCTACCGCTCATTGTGCGAGCGGGGCACGGCGGCCGGCAGTCTGGACCAGCAGGACTACAGCGACTTCGAGCCGGAGGTCGAGATCGATCTGGACTTCGAGCAGGTGGCTGAGGTGGAATACTGAGCCAGCGCCAGATGGCCCGCCCCGTTGTTGGGGGATGTCGCCCCAGCCGGGTGGAACGCCCTTGGAATCGTCGCCATGGGCGCGTTTTAGCTGACTGCCGCCGTTCCCTCCTCGATTCGTCCTTCCGTCACGTGCAGACAGCGGGCGCGGCTGCGAAATTCGGGGGTGAAATCTGCCCAGTCGGTGGTGGTCACCAGGGCCTGCTGCACGCCGCTCAGCGCCTCCAGCAGCAGCGCGCGGCGGCTGCCATCCAGCTCGGACATGACATCGTCCAGCAGCAGGAGCGGCGGCGCGCCCAGCGCCCGGCGCATGATGGCCACCTCGGCCAGTTTGACCGACAGGGCGGCGGTGCGCTGTTGGCCGCGGCTGCCGTAGGTGCGCAGATCGCGGCCCTGGGCGGTGAACTGCACATCGTCGCGGTGGGGGCCAAGCAGCGACATGCCCGCGGCGATCTCCCGCTGGCGGGTGCGGACCAGCGCCTGTCCGAACACGGCCGCGATGGAGGGCTGATCCCCCGCCAGGTAGAGGGGCGAAGGCTGGCGCAGCCAGGGTAGGTCGCCGCTGACCGGCTCATCGCCGTTGTCGCCCGGCTCCAGGCTGGGCAGATAGCGCACATGGAGGCGCTCGCGGCCGTCGGTCAGCGCCTGCTGGCGTTGATTGGCTTCGACCTCCAGCTCTCCCACGAAGGCGGCCCGGCGCGCCATGAGCAGGCTGCCCTGCGCCACCAGTTGCTCGTCCCAGAAGGCCAACTGCTCGCGCGGGCCGCCCTGGTCACGCAGCGCCTTGAGCAGCGCGTTGCGCTGGTCCAAGACCTTGTTGAAGCTGCCCAAGGCCCGGCAATAGTCGTGCTGCATCTGGCAGAGCGCGATGTCCAGGTAGCGCCGCCGCACGCTGGGGGAGCCGGAGATCAGCTCGATGTCCTGGGGCAGGAAGAGCACGGTGGGCATCTGGCCCACCAGATCAATGGCGCGGCGGCTGACGCCGTTGACCCGCACCTCCTTGCGCAGCAGCGGCGCGCCGGCGCTTGATTTATTGGACTGAACCAGGGTGATCTCGATGCGTTGCTTGCGGCCGCCGGCCGCGGTCAATTCTCCCACCAGACGGGCAAAGGGCAGCGGCTCCTCCCACGTCAGCCAGTGCACCAGCTCCCGCTCCGCGCCGGCCAGCAGCGAACGCGAGGTGGACAGGTAGGCCACGGCCTCCAGAAAGCTGGTCTTGCCCTGGGCGTTAAGTCCTTGCAGCAGGGTGATGCCTTCGGCCAGATCCAGCTCCAGCCGGCCGAAGTTGCGGAAATTGGTGAGGGAGAGGTGAGACAGGTACACGAAGATGGTCAACGGTGAACGATTGATGGGAAATGGTCAACGGTCAACCGTCTCCATCCAACATCTGGCGCAACTGCGGCTCCAAAGCATCGAATTCAACCACAGCGCCCAGCGTCTGGGCGCTGTGGTTGGACGCCTTCGCAGCTCTCTGCCAGCGTGTCGTCGCTACCGACTGATATGCATGGGCATGACGACGCAGGTGAACTCCTCGGGGCCGACGCCCACCGGCCGCACGACGCCCGGCGCGCTGGCGCGGGTGGTCTCCAGCGCGATCTGCGGCTCGTCGATGACGTTGAGCACGTCCAGCATGTAGCGGCCGTTGAAGGCGATCTCGCCCTCCGGCCCCTCGATGATGACGTCCAGGTTGGCCAGGTTGTCGCCCGATTCGGCCGAGGTGGCGGTCATGGTCAGGCTGGCCGGCGCGCCGTCATGGCCGGGGGTCATCTGGAAGCGCACGATGTTGGAGCTGTCACGGGCGAAGAGATTGGCGACGCGCAGCGCGCGCAACGCGGCCTGGGTGTCGATGATGGTGCGGGTCGCGAAGCTCTTGGGGATGATGGCCTCGTAGTTGGGGAAATTGGCGTCGATCAACTGCGACACCATGTCCACATCGGGCAGGTGGAAGAGGATCTGATTGCGCGCGCTGGCAATGGTGATCTCCACCATCTGCGCCTCGCCCTCTGTCTTGGGCAACAGGCCGATGATGCGGCTCAGCTCCGTCAGGGCGCGGCTGGGAATGATCACCTCGCTCTTCTCTGGCGCAGCCGTGGCCAGCTCGGTGCTGCGCACGGCCAGGCGGAAGCCATCGGTGGCGGCCAGGGTGAGCCGCTTGTCGTTGAAACGGGCGTTGACGCCGGTCAGGGTGGGGCGGCTTTCGTCGGTGGCCGCGGCAAAGGCCACCTGGTTGATCATCTTGCGCAGCGTCTCGGCCTCGATGCGGATCACCTCCGCGCCGTCGCTGGTGGGGATGATGGGGAATTCGCTGGCGTCGATTCCTTTGATGTTGGTGTCGTAGCGGGCGCATTTCAGATTGAGCATCAGCGTGCGCACGCTCAGATCCATGTCGATGCGCTCGGCTGGCAACTGGCTGACGAATTCACTCAGCAGGCGCGCCGGCGCCGTCACCGCGCCGTCGTCCTCCACCTTGGCTCCGATCCAGCAGACGATGCCGATCTCCAGATTGGTGGCGGCCAGCTTGAGACGGCCCTCGTCGGTGGCCAACAGGATATTGCCCAGAACAGGCAGGGTGCTGCGCGGGGAAACAGCGCGGCCGACGATATTCAATCCACGAGACAGGTTTTCTTGCAAACAGGATACGCGCACGGAACGACCTCCAACCAAGGATAAAACCAGCGGAAGAGCTGCAAGTTTTCGATAGACGCGCCCAAAAAATGGCGGGGCAAGTATACCATGAAACAGGTGAATCTTGCCAGAAGCGGAGTCGCTCGCTCCTTGTGGCGCGATCAGCAGATCATGGGACAAGGTTACTGCTCAGCCATCGGCGCCCGGCGCCTGAGCAGGCACGGGGCAAGTATATCACAGTGTGGGCGTCAGGCTGAATCCTGTCCCAGGTCTCTTGCCGATTCGCTTTGCGCCGGGTACAATAGGCCCCTTATGAGAGCAGCCCTGGTACACGACTGGCTCAATCAGATCGGCGGCGCGGAAAACGTGCTGGAGACGCTGGTGGACATGTTCCCCGGCGCGCCGGTCTACACCAGCATCTACGCGCCCAAGCTGATGCCGGCCAGCTACGCGGCCTGGGAGATCCACACCAGCTTCATGCAGCGGCTGCCGGGCGTGGCCACCCACCATCAAAGCTACCTCCCTTTCTATCCGCTGGCCTTCGAGCAGTTCGATCTGAGCGGCTACGACCTGGTGCTGAGCAACAAATCGGCCTTCTGCCACGGCGTGATCACCCCGCCTGAGACGCTGCACCTCTGCTATTGCCTGACGCCCACCCGCTTTCTCTGGATGTACGAGTCCTATCGTCAGCGCGAGGGGCTGGGCAAGGCGGCCGACGCGGCGCTGCGGCCGGCGCTGGCCGCGCTGCGCCAGTGGGACCGGCTGGCGGCCGACCGGGTGGATCACTTCATCGCCATCAGCCGGGTGGTGCAGGCGCGTATCCGCAAGTTCTACGGCCGCGACAGCGCCATCATCTATCCGCCGGTGGACGTGCAGCGCTTCACCCCCTCCGCCCACCCGCCCGGCGACTACTACCTGGCCGGCGGCCGCTTGATCCCCTACAAGCGGGTGGATCTGGCGGTGGAGGCCTTCAATCAACTGGATCGGCCGCTGCTGGTCTTTGGCGACGGCCGCGACCGGGCTGAGCTGCAGGCCAAGGCGGGCCGCAACATCACCTTCCTGGGTCGCGTCTCCTGGGATCGGCTGGTTGACCTGTTCCAGCACTGCCGGGCCTTCGTCTTTCCTGGCCTGGAGGACTTCGGCATCGCCCCGCTGGAGGCCCAGGCGGCCGGCCGGCCGGTGATCGCCTACGCCGGCGGCGGCGCGCTGGATACCGTCGTCGACGGCCAGACCGGGCTGCTCTTCCATCAGCAGAGTGTGGCGGCGCTGGTGGAGGCTGTGCAAACCTTCGAGACCTTGGCCATCAGCCCGGCCGCCTGCCGCGCCAATGCCGAACGCTTCGCGGTGGAGCGTTTTCGCCGCGACCTGCTGGACTACGTCGAGGCGCGTGTCGATGAACACATGCGGCGGGACGCAGCCCCGCCCGCGCGCCTCGGCTGACCTGGTCCGAGTCCTCCGAAACCCTGAGTTACTATCGTCATCGGCGCCGGCCGCTTGATTCTGCTTGTGCGACGGCCCTTGCAGGGTCACGTCAAGCCCGCAGCCCGGCGCCTGAGCAGCAACGCTTCTGAGTCGAATTTCCACGAGCAGACCCATCTTATGAGCAAAATCAAAGCAGGCATTCTCGGCGCGACCGGCGCCGTGGGCCAGCGCTTCGTGCAGTTGCTGGCCGACCACCCCTGGTTCGAGATCGCCGCGCTGGGCGCATCTGACCGTTCCGCCGGCGTCAAATACAAGGATCGGCGCTGGGTGCTCCAGCCCGACATGCCCGCGGCCGTGCGCGATATGCCGCTGGTGTTGGGGGAGCCGCAGAACTTCGCCGGCTGCCAGATCATCTTCTCGGCTACCCCCAACGACGTGGCCGCGCGCGTTGAATCTGAGTTCGCCGCGGCCGGCTACTACGTTTTCACCAACGCCGGGCCGCACCGCATGGACCCCGACGTGCCGTTGATGATCACCGACGTCAACCCGGAACACGCGGCGCTGCTGCATGTGCAGCAGACGCAGCGGGGCTGGCCGGGTTTCATCGTGGCCAACGCCAACTGCACGGCCACGCACCTGACCTCGGCGCTCAAGCCGTTGCACGACGCCTTCGGCCTGGAGAAGGTCTTCGTGGTCACCATGCAGGCTGTCTCGGGCGCGGGCTACCCCGGCGTCTCCACCATGGACATCAGCGACAATGTGATCCCCTACATCGGCAACGAGGAGCCCAAGCTGGAGGAGGAGCCCCTCAAGATGTTGGGCCGCTTCACCGGCGCGGGCATCGACTTTGCCGATTTCGTCCTCAGCGCGCACTGCAACCGCGTGCCGACGCTGGATGGCCACCTGGAGTGCGTGTCGGTGGCGCTGCGCCAGCAGGCCACACCTGAGGAGGCGGCCGAGGCCATGCGCAGCTATCGCAGCTTGCCGCAGGAGCTGGGCCTGCCCAGCGCGCCCGATCCCTGCATCGTGGTGCGTGACGAGTTGGACCGCCCCCAGGTGCGTTTGGATCGCATGGCAGGCAACGGCATGGCCACCGTAGTCGGCCGCATCCGCCGCGACCCGATCCTCGATCTGAAATTTGTCCTTCTGGGCCACAACACCGTGCGCGGCGCGGCCGGCGGCTCGGTGCTGAACGCCGAACTGTTGGTGAAACAGGGATATATTTTTGGCCGCGATGCGTGATGTGTAATGCGTAATGCGTAATGCGTAACCCGGAATTGAGCAAGGCGCGTGCGCGATTCCGGGTTCCGGGTTACGGGTTACGCATCCCATCACACTGCTCGACAAACATACTACAGTAATGCGTAATGCGTAACCCGGATTTGAGCGAGGCGCGTGCGCGATTCCGGGTTACGAGTTACGGGTTACGAGTTACGATTCAACCCCTCTCATGATGCAATACCACGGCACAACTTCCCTCCACGAGATCTTCGGCGATCTGGTCATCCTGCGCAATCTCCAGCCCTTCGATCGGCGTCTGCCGGGGCTGGCCGATGCCTGGCAGGCCATGGGGCTGGACAGCCCGGCCATCCCGCGCAAGCACGAACCGGAGTACGCCAAAGCCTCGGTTTGGTTTGTGACGCAGGCGCGGGCGCTGGATCTGCCGGCCACGCCGGTGCGCGAGCTGCTCTTCATCGGCGACACGGCCATGGCCGACGGCAATGCCTTTCGCAACCTGGCCCGGGCCGGCGGCTGGCCGGGCTGGTGCTTCATCGGCGCGGAGAAGCTGAGCGCGCCGGCCAGCCTGGTCGCCGAGGCAGACAACGTCAGCCTGGCCAACCGCTGGGCCTTGCTGGCCGACTGGCTGGCCGCGGCCAAGGGGGCCGGCGCCCGGCTGGACGAGCAGACGGCCGTGGTGGTGGACATGGACAAGACCGCCATCGCCGCGCGCGGCCGCAACGCCCACGTCATCGACAACGCCCGCGTCGAGGGGCTGCACCGCACGGCGGCCGGCCTGCTGGGCGATGCCTTCGATCTGGCCCGCGTCCAGGCCGCGCACAACGAATTGAAGGAACCGGTCTACCACCCCTTCACCGCCGACAATCAGGACTATCTGGCCTACATCTGCCTGGCCGTCAGCGCCGGGCTGATCGATCTGCCGGTGCTGGTGGAGCAGGTGAAGACGGGCCAGATGCGCAGCTTCGAACAGTTCATCGCCTGGGCCGATGGGGTGTTGGACCCCAGACGTTCGACTTCCCCTGAACAGTCGAACGTCTCACACGACCTCGCGGGCCTGCAAGCGATCCATCGCGAGGTCTACCCATTGACGCTGGCCGGCGATCCGACCCCATTCAAGGCTTTTCGCCGCCAGGAATATCGCTGTACCGTCGAGCGCTTCGGCTGCCTGCCTGAGGATGCGCCCGTCGAGCAGATGCTGGCCGAGCAGGTGTGCGTCACCCAAGAGGTGCGGGAGACGGCGCTGTGGCTCAAGCGCCGCGGCTGCCTGCTGCTCACCATGTCCGACAAGCCAGATGAGGCCACGCTGCCCAGCTCGGCGCTGGCTGCCCAGGGCTATCTGCCCCTGCACCGCACCGCCAGCGCGGCCGTGGGCGTCAGCGTCGCCGGGCAACTGGCCGACCTGTAGCGCCTGTCAACAACCTGCCCCTTTGGCCGGTCTCCTGACCAGCCAACCCAGAGCACAGCTTCCGTTGCGGGCAACCCCTTTGGGTCTGTAAATCTTTTCTGCCATGCCTGCTTCTGCCAGCCCGATCTCCGATATCTTGTTGACCGAGGCCCAGATCCGGCGCCGGGTGAGCGCGTTGGGCGCGGCCATCGCGGCCGACTATGCCGGCCTGGACCCGCTGCTGGTGGGCGTGTTGCGCGGCGTGATCGTCTTCATGGCCGACCTGATGCGCGCCATCCCCATCCCCTTCACGGTAGATTTTCTGGCCATCAGCAGCTACGGCGCACAGGTTCGCCCCGGCCAGGTCAGGCTGCTCAAGGACCTGGAGAGCAGCATCGAGGGTCGGCATGTGCTCTTCGTGGAGGATATGGTGGATACCGGGCTGACCCTGCACACCCTGCTGCGCATGTTGAACGAGCGGCGGCCGGCCAGCTTGCACGTCTGCACCCTCTTCGACAAGCCGCGGCTGCGCCTGGTCAAGCTGCCCTTGCGCTATGTCGGCTTTGAGCTGCCCGATCGCTATGTGGTTGGCTACGGGCTGGACTATCACCAGCAGTATCGCAACCTGCCCTTCGTGGGTGCGCTGTCAGCCCAGGTGCTGTTGCCAGGCGCCGCGCCCGAAGATCTGGCGTCGTAGCGGCCGACTTCCACGCTGCAATAGAACTGGTCGGCGCGCCCATCGGCCGACTGACCGACCTGGGATGTGAGCCCGCACATGGGCGTGCGGACTTCTCGCTTCGGGATCCAGACGGCCCGCTGCGCCGGCCGTCAACCGATGACCACAAGGAGGCCACCGATGCATGATCCGCCCAACGTAGAAGTCGTCGCCAACGAAGATCGGGCCTTGCCGGCATGGCGCCGTCTGGCCGCTACCACGCGCAGACTCTGGGGGCGCATCCACTGGGGCAAGATCGCCCTCTTCATAGTCAGTCTTTTCCTCTTTATCCTGGCCTTGACGCTGATGAAGGATGGCGCTCGGGGGCTGGCCCCCCTGGTGCGCGACTCGTTTCGGGTCACCAACCCGGTCAACAGCCTGGGCTTTGGCTGGCTCTTCGCCTATGTGGTGATGAGCGGCTCGCCGGTGGCCGCCGCAGCATTGACCTTCTTCGACGCCGGGGTGATCAACCAACTTGAGACCTTCACCATGATCACCGGCAGCCGAATGGGCGCCAGCTTCATTGTGCTCTTCATCGGCTTCATCTACGTCCTGCGCGGGCGCAACCGGGTCACCAGCCTCAGCATGGGCTTGACCTCGCTCACCGTCACCTGGACCACCTACCTGGCCGGTTTGGTCGTCGGCGTGATCATTTTGCAAACAGGCATGCTGGACGGCGTTCAACTCCAGACCGGCGCTGTGTTGAGCTCGGTCGTTGACCGGATCTTCGATCCCATCGCCGGCTTTCTGGCCAGCTTTTTGCCTGGCTGGGCGTTGTTTATCGTCGGCATGGGGATCATTCTGGCCAGCTTCAACCTTTTCGACCGCTGTTTGCCTGACATGGCCATCAAAGAAAGCCAGGTCGGCCGTGTCTCGCGCCTGGTCTATCGGCCTTGGGTGATGTTCTTGCTGGGCGCGGGCGTGACCACCATCTCCATGTCGGTCAGCGTTTCCCTGGGCATTTTGGTGCCGCTCAGCAACCGCGGCTTTATTCGCCGGGAGAACGTCATCCCGTATATCATGGGCGCCAACATCACCACCTTCGTCGATACCCTGCTGGCCGCGGTCCTGCTCGACAACCCCGCGGCTTTCACGGTGGTTCTGACCGAGATGATGAGCATTGCGGTGGTGTCGTTGGTCATTCTGGCCCTCTTCTATCAGCGCTTCGAACGCAACTCCCTGCGGCTGGTGGCCGCCATCACAGCCAGCAACCGCAACCTGGCGGTGTTCATGGTCGTGCTCTTCGTAACACCCATCATACTTCTGCTGCTATGAAGCTGAAGCAAGGAGATACTGCCTCGTGAAAATCCTTATCGCAACAGGTGGTTCCTCTCACTCCGAGAAGGCGCTGCGCATGGGCGCCGAACTCATACGCTGCGTCGACGAGACGCCGGTGGTGCTCACGGTGGCGCGGCGCAAACAGGATCAGCCGCTGGCCGAGGCCGCGCTCCAGCGGGCCCGCTTCTTGCTGGCTGATGTTCCATGCGACATCGAGACCCGCCTCCGCCACGGCCGGCCAGTCGAACAGATCATCGCCGAGGCCAAGGAGGGGAGCTATGGGTTGATCATTCTGGGCGAGCGCCAGACCCACACCCTGAAGGCGCGCCTGCTGGGCTCCGTCGCGCTGCAGGTGGTGGAACGCGCCGCCTGCCCGGTGCTTCTGGCCAAGGGAGAGATCAGGCCGATCCGGCGCATTCTGCTCTGCGACAGCGGCGCGGTCGTCCCCTCGCTGCTCAGCCGTTTCACCGCCCAACTGGCTGATACCCTCTTGGGCGAGGAACATATCACCGTCCTGCACGTGATGTCGCAGATCACCGCCTGGCCCGGCGTGCCCGACGAGGACCTGCAGGCCAGCGCCGAGGAGCTGATCGAAGAGCGTACCCCCGAGGGCGAATGGCTGGCCAGCGGCCTCGAAGTGCTGTCCCATCCTGGCATTCACGCCGTGGCCAAGGTGCGGCATGGCGCCGTGGTGGATGAGATCCTGGCCGAAAGCCAGGAAAACGACTACGACCTGGTGGTGATCGGCGCGCATCGCGATGCCGGCTGGCAGCGGGTGCTGCTGGCCGACATCGCGCGCGAGTTGATCAAACATCTGGAGCGGCCGGTACTCGTGGTGCGGTAGCCGGTCAGGCCGGCCTGCACGTGCGTTCCCGGCATCGAATCAAGCGTCCAGCCGGAAAGCGGAGCTGTCCTGTCTCGCAACGGTTCAGCCTGCCTCGTCCCATCGACTCACCAGCCCGCCAGCCAGCCGGGCGCGTAGTCGAAGTTGACCTCGTTGTTGGTCAGCAGAACCAAGCCGCTGCCGTCGGCTTCGATGCGCATGATCTCGCTGTAGCCGCTGCCCGGACGGAAGCCGCTGAAGACGATGTCGTCGCCGGCGCTC
>Ga0209096_1001356_pt1 | contig 27487 bp, 40 predicted proteins | sample AD_UKC034_MetaG_FD_184407 | JGI IMG/M metagenome (GOLD analysis project Ga0209096, IMG submission 184407) | Active sludge microbial communities of municipal wastewater-treating anaerobic digesters from USA - AD_UKC034_MetaG (SPAdes) (version 2) | ecosystem: Engineered > Bioreactor > Anaerobic >... | reverse complement strand
CTTTAATGGCTTCGGATTCTCGAATCTCTGCCCATCAGAAACCACAGCCAATTCCTTAACGCCCAAATCAACGCCTATGGGTTCTCCGATTGCCTGGGTAGCCTCAATCTCTTGTTTACATTGAACACTTACAAACCATCGCCCTGCCGATTCTGAAACGGTGACAGATAAAATATGGATGCCATCAGCCGGGATGTAGCCGTGTTCTTTTAGCCTGAGCCAGCCAATACGAGGAAGTTTAATGTGTGTCTCAGTGATGTGAATTGCGCCAGTCAGTCTAAAACTTCCAATACCATTCTTGCGACTTTTGAACCTTGGGAAGCCCGGTTTTTTTTCATTCTTCACACGGCGGAAGAAGTTTTGATATGCCTTGTCCAAATCGCGCAAAGCCTCTTGTGGAGCCGCTTTGCTAACTTCATAAAGCCAGGGAAAATCTGTCTTTTTCAGCGCGTTCAACTGGCGATGTTGTTCTATGGCGTTGCTCGACTTGCCGGTTTCCTCGTATTCCTGTTTTCGTTTTGCCAATCCCCAATTCCAAGAGAAGCGAGCAGCGCCCGCATGTTTCAGCAATGCAGTTCGTTGAACATTGTTGGGGTCAAGCTCGGTTTTGTAGGCTCTAAGAATTTCCATCAGCTTTCTGCTTCCTGCGCTCGGCTGAACGCTTACCGTATCTAATCTTTATACGCCCTAAAGCGATTATAGCCACTGACATTGCCACCATTTCGCTCAAATGCTTGGACAACTATGGGAGTATCAATCCCAACGGAAATTGCCTGCTCAAACTTAACCCTTTTTCTTTCCAGGCATGGTACATCTTTGGAATAGTACATTGCGTCGAATATCTTCCGCAGATCGGAAACTTTGTAATAGACAAGTTTGGCGATGGCGCGATAGGGAATAATCTTATCGTCTAAACCAAAATGGATCGGGATTGGGCGCAACAAATCTTGAGTTCCCAAGAAACAGCATTGTCGCAAGTAGGATGATTTTCTTCTTTTGTCCATAGACAAATGTACACATCCATCACCATCAAAAAGGCCACGAATGAAATCGCTCCACATACCTTTAGGCAAGGCAGAAGGAAATCCCGAATTAAGTGTCTTTCGTGGAACAATCCCCCATCTCTGAATGCTAGATATAATTTGTGGATGACTCCATTCTAACCTATAAATCTCGTTTCCAGACGAAGTTATACCCTCCTTGTAAATACCACACCCGTTTTCAGAAATGTGCTTCACTGTATCCAGCAGTTGGTAGTCAATGCTCTTAATGGACAATCTTGCTCTGCGCCCGCTTTGACTGTCAGACAAGTTACCATCCGAAAATACCAATCCAAGCACCCAAGCCATTTCTGGGGAAGTAACATCAAAGAACTTCTCATTACACTCAATCGCATTAGGACGATTGCAAGCAGAACTACAAAACTTACCACGACCCCTTTTGGCATCCGATGGAGTAACCAAAAAAGATTGTCCGCACGTAATACAAGTTTTGGGAATTGTTCTATATTTTGCGTCACGGTCTATCATATCTTATCCTTGATTGTTGTCTTTTTTAGAGTTAATTCCCTTAACTTGTTTCAACCACTCATCAATTGCCCGCCGAATCAATTCGGCAACTGACAATCCTGTTTCCCTTGATACTCTTTGTAGGGACTCGATCTGTTTTTCGGTTAGATGATAATTTACTCTTCTCATACACACATTATACATACCAGCCTAATTCTTGTCAAGCGCCAATTTTGCGCTGAATGACGAAAGCAATGAAAGCATATCCTCGACCAACTCAGCCTCGTAGGATTTTGGCAATACTTCTTCACACCATTCTACGGCAACACCGTGACTCTCAAATAGTCTGACAAAGATTGAGAAATTGAAACGAGCCAATCTATCCTTGTGTTCAATGACAACTCGATTGATTTTCTGCTCGATAGCCAAGTCAAATAACCTGTGCAACTTTGGGCGGCTGTCGTTCATGCCTGATAGCGTTTCCTCAAAAACATAGCCAACTCGATATTGTTTGTTGGCACAGTATTCAAGCACTCGCAACTTTTGGCGTTCTAAGTCGCCTTTCTGTTTCTGGTCGTGGCTGCTGACACGGATATAAACCGCAACACAATCATTTGGCGGATTGTCTTCTGATACTACACCTTGAAGTTGCTCAATATCTTCAATGCGGTATCTCCGATGTCCGCCCTTTGTACGTTCTGCTTTCAATGCGCCAGAATCGTCCCATGCTCGGAGCGTAGAGATTCCGACACCCAAAAGTTCAGCGGCTTTCGCTATCCCGATTAGTCTCTTGCTCGTCATCCAGTTCCTTCTCGAAAAGTTCTCGCCAATGGTCGTAGATGCGCTGAAATTCCTCATTGGTGGGAACTTCATCGAGTTCAAACGGGTGTTGGTAAACCCGCCCGTCGTCAAGTTCAAACTCAGTCTTGGTTACTCGTGTGACCATCGCTCGTTTCATCCTTCACCTCCAATTATACTAAAAGATTTTGGTAGTGTCAAGTAGATTATAGTAGATTATCTACTAACTGTTCGAACCCCACGCACTGCCCGGGGGAAACAGCCGCCAAGGCATTCTTCAGCAGCAAATTCGGGGGCGGGTAACACCCGGCCCCGGGCATGTAATTCTCAGCGTCCTGCGCGGAGTAAGGCGGGTCCATCAATATCGCGGAAAATCCGCTCGGCAGTGGGTCCCTGGCATCCCGGCAGAAATCGGGTTTCAGTGTGTGGTCCAGATCGAGCGTCTTGTCGTTCGGGCCAAAACCCCCATTGTAGGGGTAGAGCTTGGCCTTGCCCCCGCAAACGTGGAGAACCGGGTCATCCCATTTCACCCCCAGCAAGGCTCGGGCACGTTCTGGGAATCCCCCCAAATACGCCCCATAATACTTTTCTCCCCCCAGCAATTTGGCCCGGGCCAGAATCCACATATCTGTGATTGGGCGGTAAGACATAAGGCATATTCTCCTTTTTGTGGGGAAAGCCGAGGGTGTTAAACCCCCGGCTTTCTGGTTGTGGTGGGCCGGATGGTGGGAGTGCTGCGAGGCCCTGTTACGATTTCGACGCGACACCGTGAGCCGCTCCGAGGTTGAATAAGGAAACCCCGGCGGCAACCGACATCACTGCTTTGTGTGTCGCTGCGTTGGTGGTGACTTTGGCCCTTCCGTTGGCGTCAGCAGATGCCCTGAGTTGTGCGCCATAGAGACTGAGCATTGGTGGTTGTAAGATGCTGACACAGGCTTTGGCGACGTGCATCAATATGTCCGCGCCGAATTCAGGCTGGTTACTGAATTTCGTGGTCGGGGAGATGTTTATCATACGGGGGGCCCTGTAGTGTAATTGCCCGCAAAATACTACTCTCAAACACACTTGTCAAGAGGAATGTATTAACGCGGAAGCTCATTTGAGCTTGTGTGATTTTTCTCCTGCGGATACAATACTCAAGACCTTCGGTAAGGAGCCAATTTCGTGAATAAAGTGCTGCTGGTTATCGCTTACAACCGACCGCATTACTTGGAGCAAGTGCTGGAAGGCATCAATCGCCAGAATTTCGAGGATTGGCGGTTCATTTGCCGCCTCGACGGCCCAAAAAACGATGAAGACGCCCTGACTGTCGGGCAATGCAAGGCTCTGATCGCCGAAAAATGCCCCACAATGGAGATTTGGGAGCGCCCAGGCCACTTCGGCATGAACCGAAACGCCTTTTTGGCGATTCAGGAGGGGTTCTGCCGTGCTGAAGCGGACCACCTGATCGTCTTGGAGGACGATTGTGTGCCACTGAAGGGCTTCAAAGAGTACATGGCGTGGGCGTTGGCCGAGGTTGATGCCGGAAATGCCCAATCAGCCACGGCTTACAGCCACCCGCTGACCCGAGATTTGCCGGAAAATGGCGTCCAGACGGTTGAGTGGTTCACGCCGTGGGCGTGGGCGACGACTCGGAGACGCTGGGAAGTCGTTCTGCCGTGGGCCATCCTACTGCGAGACAAAGGGTTCGATGCGATGTACGCGCAGTTCCTTCAGGCGCACCCTTTCCCAAAGGAAAGTCGGCATTTCCTCGACTTGGGCGGTGAGTGGACGGTCAGAAAGAGTTGGGCGAGGTTCCACAATCAGGTGTATGAGATTTTGGGGCTGCGAGAAATCTTCCCACTGATCCCTCGGGCCATCAACATCGGCTTAGTCGGGACCAATCAGCGGAAGCCTCTGCAACAAACCGAGGAGAAGGTCGTCACGTCGAATGATTTACCCGTTTACGCCAAGTTTGATTACCATTCGACCCCAGATTCGGTGGTCGAAACAAACATGAACGGGGGGTCATAGCCCGAACAGGTTGTATTCGCCGTACAAGAGGCTTGTGCACCATGCCTGCGAGTTGATCGGCCCCATTCCCCAGAAATCCACGCGCCGAAGGCCCTGCTGCGCCAGGAATTCCATCCCCGCCGCGTAGTTGGGGCGCTCCGTGTTGTCCCACAGCACCACCCCGTGCTCGGTGAGCAGCCCCAAGCACACCTGAGCGCACTCCACGCGGAGTCGCCCGTCGATGACGACCAGATCGAACTTGTGGTCGAGGGTGTTGGGGAAGTTCACGTAATCCGGTCCCAATGGGAGGACCGCCCCGGACGCATTCGCGGGGCATTGGCGCACGATGTCGCAAAACCACCGCTCATCATGCTCAACGAACCGGACGAACTTACCTGCATTCGCCCACCACAGCGTAGAATACCCAGCACCATACTCAAAAACGCTGTGAATTTTATCCATGTTCCGGCGTAAAAACTCAAATGCCGGGTAGGTGATCCACGGGACGGGGTTATTATGCGCGTCCACCGACAAGCGATTCTCGCGGCTGACATCCCAGCCGACCTGCTGCAAGTAGTGCGGGGTCGTCACCAGTTATACTCCCCGATGAATTTGGCGTTGCAGCCTTCCTGACGGAAAATTGGGGGCAGAAATGGGGCCAGCCGCCGAATATCCCCGGTGTCCATGTCCAAATCACCCAGCGATTCGATGGGGTTGACCGGCGCGATGACCGCGATGTCATGCTGATCCGTGTGAATCTTGGCCTCGGCGCAGTTGAACCCCGCCATGACCATCTGATAGGCCACCTGACCCGCGTTGTAGAGGTTCAAATGCCCCCCCAAGAGCGTATCGTGGGGGGGAGGGACGACGATGGCCACCACGCCGCCCGTATTAGCGGACAACAGCATTTTTCGCAGAAAAGCCACGGGAGACAGGGCGTGTTCCAAGATATGACAGGCCCACACGCAATCAAACGTCCCCAACTGCTCCTGCGGAATGCCCATAAAGTCCCCGGTCAGGAGGGAAAACCGCTCTCGCCCGTTCGGGAATACCTTGCTGGCGCGGTAATGGGCTGAGCGGCATAAATCCACCCCACACACCGTCTTCCCCCGGTCCAGGAAGAAGTTGCTCTGCTCCCCGGCCCCCATCCCGATGTCCAACACACGGTCGAATCGGAAATCTTCCACCAGTTTTTGTATCGCTATCGCCCCGCGCATGGTCAAGTCTCCTTTACTGTCAGGTATAGACGAAAGTTCGAGTGGCGGCAAGTGCCGTTTTGATCTAGGCTTGTGGGAATCTTGCGTGGGAGGGGGTTGCCGTGTCGATCACTGAAACCGTGCTGCGCATGAAGCGGGAAAATGATGCCCTGTGGCGGTCTAACCGGAAGCTCCGCGACCAGTTGGCCGCTTGTCATTGGGCCTTATGCCTGACAGGGGCGGTGGCGTTCGTGGAGTTCCTGATGCTGTTTCTTTAGGAGGAGCCGTGCAATCTATCACGGACGTATCCATTTTCAAAAATTTGATATTCGGCGGCGAGACGGCATACGCCATCGTCAGGGATGCCGAGGGGCAGATCGGCATGATCCTGATGATTGAGGAGCGGGAAATGCTGCCGATGATCCTTGATGACCCCGAGGCGCTCCAACGTTACGCTGCCCTGAAAAGCACTGCGCCCCCTCCTGAAGAGTCCGAAGGGGGCGCACCGTCGTAGATTGTATTCACAGTTGACGTGGGAGGGTTTGGTTAATTCGTGTTGGTGTCCTCCTCTGGCGCGGTTTGTTCCAGCAGCTCACGCGCTTGGCCGAGAAGCCTATCTTCCTCGGGAATGCACATGGGCGGTAAATCCTTCAGCGCAACGTCGAACAGCACAACTTCCACTCCATCCCACTCGAACGCCCCGTCGTGGGCGAATGCCCCTTTGCGCCGCTGCTCGGCCTCGCGGTAGGCCATGTGCTGACCGGCCATAACGCCAGCGCACAGGCCCCCCACGAATCCGATGTTGAGAACGACGGTGAGGATGAATACCTTCATGCTCAGGCTCAGTTCCACTCAAAGTTGTCGGCGGCCCGCAGAACCGCCTCGGGGATCGGGCTGGGGGTTGACGTTGGCGCGGCCCCGACGAATGATTCCAGCGCCTCATAGTCCTTATCGTGCACCACGGCGTACAGCGGGTACGGTTCGGGCTTCTCCCCCGACAGCGCGGCTTGGACGGCCATGACGGACCCGCCAATCGTCAGCGCGTGGAGGGCTTTTTGGTGGATCACGAGCGCCCGCGAGGCCCGGACGATCACAAGGTCCGTCTTGGCCCCATGCTCGGTCAGCAGGTGGGCGGTCAATGTCGGTTCCTGCGTCAGAAATCCCACGCCAGGAATTCCGGTTGTCTGCTCGACCGTAGCCGAGACGCCGAACGGGACGCGGATCAGGATGGGTGCGGGGCCGTCGGGCCACGGGCAAACCGTGTTGAAGATCGTGTTCATCACATCCATTTGGGGGTTTCCTCCGAAAAAGGTCTGGACACCATTCGCCCACACCTATACAGTTGTATTAACAAGGAGTCAAGACTTTTGTGGTATGGAGGGAATAATCTTGGCCAAGGTCTTCATTATTGTCGAGGACACGGAGGAAGGGATCGTTTACAAGGCCGTGTCCGACCCGGGGTTCTCCCAAAGCATGACGGTGTGGACACCGGCCCAACGGGCCAGCTTGGAACTGCTGGCACGGTTGGGGGATGTGGAAGACATACCGGAGGCGGCGAATCAGGTAATCTTGTAAGCGGGTCTGCGGCAGGGCCTTCCATCAATGCGAAGGTCAATCCGGTCCCCGATGTATTGGATGCTTCCGCGACGAATCCCGCCCCGGATCAATTGCAGAATCTTTGCCTTGGAATGCCCTGTTGCCTCCTGAACATCTTGGACCGTAAACCCCTCGGCGGTAATGCTGTCCCCCGGGAAAAACTTCTCCAACTCAGCGAGCCACTCCGCTTCGGTTATTTTCGGCGTTGACATCACTCGGCCTCCGGGCGCTCGATTCGTTCAACGTAATGTCGGGCATACAGCACGTCTTTGTGCAATCGGATCACAATGCCCCCGAACTGCGGCTGGGTCTGGCGTCCACCGGCAATCTTGTACGCGAAAGATGTTTTGGCCTGCCATCCGGGGGTGACGAGGCCCAGCGTCCGGCCATTGGCTGAGGGGATGCTGACCTCAATGTCCCGGTGTCGGTGGCTGCGGACCATGATGTCCGGCGCTCGATCAAGCCAGCGCCCCGACTCCACGAACGCCTCGACGATTTCCCGCATCACCGCAGAGGATTCGTAATGCTGGCTGCCGGTCGTCCCGATGTGGTGGGCGAAATGGATCAGCCTGCCGCCAATATCCTTCCACAACTCATACCGCGCATACTGACCCTCGGGGCTGGGGATGGCCCCCAATCGTTTGGCCAGCCCCTCTTCATTCTGCCCCGATTTTCCAACATGGGCCTCGGTCCCCCGCACCATGTAGAACCGGCCCTCGCACCGCTCAACGATAGGCTTAAGCAGAAGTTCGGCGAATCGGCACTGGTCTTCAAGGTTATGGCTGATCTGGTCCACGGACCCGTGGTGGTCCCCGTCCACCGCGTCCCCGTTAAGCACGACGGCAAATGGCTCTCCGTCGCAGACCGTCGGGACGAAGTGCTCCCAGAAGTATTGCCAGTAGGCCCAGATTTTCAGTTGGAGGGGGGAGGGGGAGTAGCGGCCCCCTTCGTCGAGGGGGAGACCGTCTGGGGGGCAAACAGCGAGACGGGAACCTGCGTGAGTGTCCGAGATAACGACAATGTTCGTAACTTGTAGCCTCACGAGCACACGCTCCTGATCGGAAGGTGTCGTCGAGGAGGGAGCGTGTCAAGGTTGGGTCCGACGTGTTCGACGAGAAAATCATCAAACCGCCATCACTGTAACTGCTGTTGCTGCAAAGATCAAGCGGTAAAGCTCATTTGAGCTTGATGAGTTTTTAGGACCCGCCTGGTGTCCTTCCAACCTTTTGCAAGTCCGACAAAAGCTGCTGGAGAAGCGTAGTGGACTTGGCGCTTTCGCCGTTTTGGACGAACGCATTGACCTGCTGGAACAGCGGGCCGCTTTTTTGCAGCACGTTGACCCGTGGTTTTTCGATCTGGAGCATGGAGTACAGCCGCTCCATCCGGTTGTAAGCGATGTCAAGCTGTTTGGAGGTCTCCTTGTCCAGCGCCCCACCGGACAACCGTTCCATCACCACCGCCTGCTGAGCGCGTTGCACCTCCGCTTCGGCCACTTTCACCATGTAGTGCGCCAAATCCTCTTCCGTTTCCAAGGTGTGCCCCTCGAACAGCGGCATCAGCGCACAGGCATACCCGGGCTTGAAATAGGGGCAAGCTGAGTGAAAAGCGCACGTATCACACGCCAGTTTGGGCACATGAGCGCCCAGAAGGGACTTTTTAGACCGCTTTTTCTGGCGCGGGGTCTTCTCCAGCACTTCCGCCACTTCATCGGTCGGCAACTGGTTGTGGAGCGCCCCATGCTGCTGCGTTTTGACCATCAGCAGTGGTCCAACCGGCTTGACCTCCACGCCGTCCGTGCTGAGCGTGTCGGTCTCCGGCTCGGGGACAGCAAGGGCTTCTTCACGAGGGAGGGGCACGGGCAACAGTTCGGCCTCAATGACTTCTGGTTTGGTTTGCTCTGCCTTTTTGCGGACGAATCGCATAAGAACCTCTTGTGTAAAGGTGGCACTGCGTATATACTACGGTCGTTTGAACCTGAAATCAAGGAGCGTGGTGCGATGTTGAAGTCGTCTCATATCATCGTGAGGATCGAACCGGAGCTGAAGCAGAAAATTCAGAGTTATGCGCAGAAGCACGGGCTGACCCTGACCGAGATCATCACCAGCCATCTGGAAAGCCTCACCGCCGATGTCCCGGCAAAACCTCGGAGGCCCTTGCTTACCCGGAGGAAATGACGTAAGTTGGTCGGTGAGACATGGATGTCACCCAACCCACTATGCCACGGAAGGCAGAAAGTCATGCGCAGCCACATTGTTTCGCTGGATTTCGCGCTCACGGCAGAAACCTACTGCTACTACCAAGCCGGACCCACCAATTTCAACCTCCAGCGCCTGAACGTGTCGTCCTCGACGACTGACGCCATCACCGTGGCGCTCTACGACGCGACCCTCGGCGTTCTGCTGCTGTCTCAGGCTGTGACGCCTGCGGCGGGCAGTGCCCAGTCTCTGACGGTCCTGTCCCAGGAGCTGATGCTGCCGAGCAACGCGTACGTCGGGGTGCAGTCCAGTACCGACATCACCGCCGACGTGACGGTTCGGCTGATTGGCGAGGCCGGATAATGCTGTCAAGCCAAGGCGTCACTCGGTTGGTGTCTCAGTTGTTTTCGGGACAGAAAAAGCCTGAGCCGATGTCCACCTTGCAGACGATGGAAGGTGGTGCGGCGCAACAGCGACAGCAGATGCCCGAAGATTACACCCCTGTAAGCGATGACGGGGGTTCGGGCATTTCGGCGAAAGAGCTTCAGACCTTGATGGCCTATCTGCTGGGGAAGACGGGAGAAGCCGAATGACAATCATGGGCCGGTTGTTCACGGAATACGCGACCATGTGCCGGGAGCATGAGGTGTTCGTGGTGGCGGCACAGTCGCTGATGCCGACGGCGGGGGGTTTGACCGCCCGTGCGCTGGAAAAGCCCCGGGCCGGAACAGCGGCGTCCGAAAAGGCGATGGAGCGGAGGCGCTTGCGCTACGGCGACTCCGGGTTGGACAATGCCACGAAGATTAAAATGCGCCAACAGGGTCAGGAGGTTGGCGACTAGATGTTGAAAGGGGGTCTGAGCCTGTGTATCAGACACGCAAGAACGAAACCCCCGAATCACCCTTCACCAGACCGACGAATTTTGATTTCCTCCCCGACGGGCGCGTCGTGGAAGTGCCCATGTCGGACAACGATCTGCTCGGGCGAGAGTTTCGCGCCGGGGCGCGAGCCGAACTGGCCAAGACGATCACGAATTGGCCAAACAAACCTCTGACCTACCCCAACAAGTCCACCGAAATCCCGGTGTAGAGATGCTTGCTGTTGAGATTCCGGGGCTGACCGACGTTCTTTCCGGTCAGCCGCCGCTCACTCGCGATAACTCCGCTGGTACGCCACTTCTGCCGCTGTCGGCGCTGTGCGACACGATCCGTGCTGTCGCGCAGCTTTGCGCCGGAATGAAGTTCTACACCTACCAGAACCAGGTTTCCAACGCGCTGATTGAGGCGGTTCTGCTCCATGAGGGCGACACCCTGACCATTCTCCAAGCCCGCCAGAGTGGAAAAACCGAGGCCGTCGCCGCCACGTTGTTCGCCATGTCCTTGATGCTCCCCCTTCTGGCGGAGGGTCTCCCGGAAGACTGGCGGTTGAACCTGACGGACGAAGAGGGGCGTTATCGCGGGTTCAAAAACGGTATCCGCACGGGGGTTTACGGCCCGTCTGGGGACATCGTTATGATCCCCGCCGACAAGATCGCCCGCTATTTGAACAGTCCGGTCGTGCATCAACTGCTGGCGGAGATGCAAGTCGAGGTCAACAAGATTTCCGGTGGGGGGTATTTCTTATCCAACGGCTCCTCGATACTGTTCCGCACGGCGGAACGCCGAGCCAAGAAAGAGGGCTACACCTATGACCTGCTGATTATCGAAGAGTGTCAGGACGTGGATTCGACAGTTATCGTCAAGTCCCTGCACCCGTTTGTGTCCTCGACAAACGGCACCATCGTCAAAATTGGGACCGCATCGTCCCAAGTATGCGATTTTTACACCACGATCCAGCAGAACAAGCGCCTCCAGACCCTCCCGGATGCCCGACCGATCCACTTCCAGTTCGACTGGGAAGCCTGCGCCCGGGAAAACAGCATGTACCGGCAGTACGTGGAGAAGGAAAAGAAGCGCCTCGGCGAAGAGTCGGACGCCTTCATGATGAGCTACTGCTGCATGTTCATCCTCGAACGCGGCATGTTCATCACGGAAAAAGACCTCATGAAGCCCGATGTGGCCCTGACTACCGGGCAATTTTCCTTCATCTGGCCGCACGACCTACGCCGTCACGGCAGCCCTTACTCCCTGTGCGCGGGCATCGACTTTGGTAAGGCGCACGACAGCACCATCCTGACGATCATCGCGGTCGATTGGGAAAACCCGCTGATCGACACCCGAGTAGCCGGGTCAAATGGGGTGTTCCGGTATCAGGGGTTCAAAAAGCACGTCTTGGCGTGGTCGGAATGGCGCGGGGATAACTATGAGAAACAATTCGCAGAAATTCACGAAACCCTGAATAAGTTCCTAGAAGAAGGACGCCTGCGGGGGTTCATGGGCGACAAGTTTGAAAAGATTTGCGTGGATGCCACCGGCTTGGGCGAAGTGGCCTGCGACCGGCTCTCCGCCCTGCTGCCGTGGAAGGTCATTCCGTTCAAGTTCTCCAAGCCGTCGAAGTCGGATGGCTACAAGGTTCTAAGCGCCGACCTGCTTTCAGGCCGTTTAACGTTCCCTGCGGATGACCGCGCCCGCCAGACGCGCCTGTGGAAAATGTTCCAGTATCAGATGCTCGATCTGCGCAAGGAGTGGCGCGACGGGTATATGATGGTCCGGCACGAGGACAGCAAGCACTCGCACGACGACGCTCCGGATTCGCTGATGCTGGCGAACTGGGTGTGCAACCAGACCGTGCAGCGCATCACCGTTGATTCTGTCAACCTATTCTCGCCTTCGGCGATGGCGGATTACGCCGAAATGCACTGGAGCTGACCGTGGAACTTGCCCTGAAGGATTCGCTGACTCAAGCCCTGAAGTCCGAGGCCGCTTTCCCGGTCTCGGATTATTTCACTGTTCAGGGGTCCAAGCTCGCGACGAACCGCATGGTGCGGATTCGTAACAACTGGAAATTTTATCTCGGCGACCACGAGCGGTTCGACAACACCCGCAAAAGCGGGGCGCAGAACATCCTCTACAACTATGTGCGCTGCGTCGTGGATAAGTCCGTCCGCTGGCTGGCCAACCCGCCGTGGCGCATCGTGTCCGCCCCGGGCAATGAACGCTTGGCGGAGTTTTATGAAACCATCTGGGCGAAGAACCAAAAAAGATTACTTTTTCGTGACATCGCCATCCAAGGCGCGGTCTCGGGCGATGCGTTCGTGTGGGTCGGCGTGACCGAGGAGCGCGGGGAGGGCGGAAAACTTGTAAAGAAGCTTCGGCTGAAGGTTCTCAACTCCACCAACACCCATCCGGTGATCGACCCGGACGACCCCACGCGCATGTTGTACTGTGTCGTGCAGTACCCGATCTATCTGGGCCAAGGCCGCCAATACCGGGGGCAAGTTGTCGCCGATCCGCTGGACCGGAGGGATAACATGGCGCTTTATACCGCCATCATTACCCCCAACCAAGTGTATGAGTACATCAACGATTCGCTGGTCGAGGAAAAGCTCGGGGTGGGGTTTGTTCCCATCGCGCATATTCCCAACCTGATGATGGGTGGGGCGTCGTTTGGTCGGGACGAAGTGAATGACCTGAAGCAGATTAACCTGTCCATCAACTCCGTCGCCACCGACTTGAAGGAAATTGTCAATTACTACGCCTCCCCGATCACGGTTGCCTACGGCGTGACGATGGGCGACGTTGCCCGTGGGGCCGGGATGATCTGGTCCGGCCTGCCCAGTCCGCAGGAAGCGCGGATTGAAAGTTTGGAACAGAAGGCCGACCTGAACGGGTCCCTGGCCGTGCTGGACGGTCTGGTGCAGCAGATGCACGAGCTGTCCAACATCCCCCGGGGGAGTCTGGCCAGCGATCAGGCCATCACCAATGTGTCCGAAGCGGCGCTGCGCGTATTTTTCATGCCGCTTCTGGAAGTGCTGGAAGAAAAATACGACACGTACGGCGAGGGCGTGAATCGCATCAACAAAATGGTCGCCCGTGTCATCCGGCGGGAATTCAAGATCGACGTTGCGAGCTTGGTCGGCGCGGAGGTCAATCCGGTGCTGGCGCTTGAGACCCGTGGCGAATTTATGTCCCCGATCCCGAAAGACACCCGTGAATTGATGCAGGCCGTCAGCGAAAAACTGCAAAACAAGTTGATTTCCCGTGCTGACGCGCTGAGGAAACTCGGAGAGGCGCACCCGGAATATGCCGCGATGGAAATTCTTTCGGACATGGCCGAGGACCTTTTCCTGTCGTATCAACGCGGTCGGGCGTCGATGGGAATCCCCGTTTCGTTCTCGGCATTGGCCTTGGGCAGCCTCGGAAAAATGTCGGGCGCGAAAAAAGAGCTTGCAGAAATTGAAAATCTGGTTCAAACTTCAGATCGAACCGAATCTCTGGTGGATTTACATCAGAGGCAGATGGTTCAGGCCGAAGTTTCCCCCGATCAACCTTCCGAACCGTCTGACCCCGACAACCTCGCTCCCGCAACTCCCAACCGCGACATGGCTGGAAAAATCGCCGATTCGCTCCAACAGATCGAAGAGGTGTTGGATACAAGCACACTGGCTGATGCGGAACGGCAGAAAATTCTGACCCTGATCCGCCAGCGCATCGAGGAATCGTAAAGGGGGTGAGGCAATTGATGCGACCGAAGACCACCGTACACGACACGGAAAAGGCCAATACGGCTGCTTTTGAGTCCGGTAAGACGATGGGGGTGTCGGGCAGCAATCATGTCCGCGCCACCGTTGTTCAGGGCAAGACCAAGGAACCTGTCGCTTCCGGCGTTCGCCGCAAGGAGTATCAGACTCCCGCGAGCTGAACCTATACACAGAAATGGGAGGCCCCCAACCAATCATGGCCGAAAAGAACGAACCTACCGTAACACCCACTGACCCCGCGCCGAAGGACCCCGCCCCGCAGTATCCCGACGACTTGAAGGACCTGCTCAAAAAGCATGAGGCGTCCCTCAACGAAGTCGTTAAACAGCGGGACACGCTGGCGGACGAACTGAAGGCTCAGGCCAAAACCATCGGCGAACTGCAAACGCAGATCGTCGAATTGGCCAAAAAGCCCAAGGACGACCCGAAGCCCCCCTCCCCCAAGGAGGACGAAATTCTTCGGATCGCGGAGGAGAAGTTCAACGAGAAGCTCTCGGAGGCGCTCAAGGCCCGAGACTCAGAGTTGGCGGACCTGAAGACCCGGCTGGCCCGGGCCGATCTGGACACCGCCCGCAACCGGATCATCCAACAGTCCGGGGGCCGCATCGTCGCCTCCCTGCTGGATGACGCGGCAACTCCGGAGGACCTCGAACGGCGAGCGGTGCTGGCCAAGAGTGAATACGAGCGACTGGCGAAGGAAATCGAATCCAAGCTTGTCGCCCCGTCGTTCCCCGACCCGAGCGCGGGGCACAACCCCGCGAACAACGAGCCGCCGGACACGACGACGCCCCCGAAGAAAACGGACATTGCAGCGGAAGTCGCCACGTTTTTGCAGGCCAATGGACCGAACCCGACCCAGTACACCCCAGACACCTTGAAGGAATGGAAGGCCCTCAAACAGCGGGCGCACGAAGAGGCCGGGTTGGCGTAGCCCCCGGTAAAAGTTTTCAGGGTCCACGGATGGACCCCATGCTGACAAGGAGTGTCGGAAAATGGCTACAACGACCACCGCTGTTGTGAATGGGGGCAACAATCTTGCCCTCACCTCGGCGATTCTGACGGTTCACAGCCCCGAAATCCTGATGGCCGCAAGCCCCATTACGCGGTTCGATCAGGTTGTTTCGATGCGCACTGAACTGGGTGTTACTCAGGGTCGCACCATTCAGTTCCTGAAGTACGCGGCTCTGAGCAACGCCGCCGCCGATCTGACGGAAGCCACGGCCATGACGCCGCAGAGCCTGGTCGGTTCCACCGTGTCGATCACGGTCGCCGAAAAGGGCGTCAGTGTCGAAGTCACCGAGCTGCTGCTCCGGACTTCCTTTGACGACGTGATGAGCACTGTCACCCGCCAACTGGGCCAGTCCTACGCCTCGAAGCTCGACTCGGACATCCGCGATGCCGTCCTGACCTGCTCGCATGTGCTGTATGCGAACGGCAAGACGACCCGCGCCGGTCTGACCGCGAGCGACAAGCTCAACGTGGACCTGATCCTCGACGCCACCCGCAATCTGAAGACCCGCAAGGCTCCGAAGATTCCGCTGGCCAACGGCGATCAGGTGTATGTGTGCTTCGCGCACCCGCACCAGCTCCGCGACCTGAAGGACGACTCGCGCTGGCAGTCCATCACCGCCTACGCCTCCCCCGGGAACTTCCTGCGCGGCGAGGTCGGGCGCATTGATGACGTGCTGTTCATCGAGACGACCCAGATGCCCTACGTCGATACGAGCGGCAATGTGTTCGCCGACGCGACGGACACGACCGTCAACGAGACCGGTGGTTCGGTCACGGTTTACAAGGCCGCTGTCCTCGGCGACTACGCCGTCGGCCTGGGCGTGGGCCTGCCGGTTGAGCTGCGCGACGACGGCGTGATCGACCACGGTCGCAAGCATCGTCTGGCGTGGTACTCGATCTACGGCGCTGGCGTTCTGGAAGAGGGCCACATCCAACTGCTCGAAACGGCCTAAGTGGCTGGCTGAGCATCATTCGTCTGGGGCGGGGGGCTGAACACCCCCTGCCCCCACGAAAAGGGGAAAGCAGAATGATTAACTACCCGGACAAGAACAACGCCCTGATCGTCACGCCGGTGTTTGAGGCCCCCGCTGCCGAGGACACAAACGCCCGGTTGATGGTCATCAACGCGTTGGGGCTGGACGGAAACCCCGTTTCGGAGCCGGTCGCCTTCCAAGTGCGTGTTTCGGAGTCGATCACTGGCCTGTCCGACGCCTACGGCAAGTACAGCGGCGTGATTGGGGCGGCCAGCGACGAAGCGACAATTTCCGCGCATACGAACGCGGCTTTCGGCTCCCTGCTGACGGGAACCGGTTCCGCCACCGTCACCATGCGGACCAACAACGCTGGTTACTGCGGCATCAAAGTCACCTACACAGGCGTCGGGACGATTTACACGGGTGTGGGACCGGCAGATTTCGGTTCCACCCTGATCGTTGGCGATAATGTCGCCGTCCTAACGTTCGCGTAACTCAACCCTGAAACCACAGGAGCAATTGTAAATGCCAGCCATCAAACGCAAGAAGTCCGGCCCCGTGAAGGATTTTGGCGAGATCGGGACCGCCGAACCAGACGCCAGCATGGATGCTACGGCAGAGGGGCCTGCAACGGACGCCACGGATGGCTCCAAGGCCCCTCATTTTTCCTCGGACCTGCTAAACCCGGAAATTTTGTCCGAGGCGTTGTACGAGTCCATCCCGACCGGCCCCAAACCCGGGGACCTGCCGGGATTCCGGCGAGCTCTGAACAAGATGCTGGCCGAAAAGGCCGTGGATTCCATTCACTTCGCGACCGTGGAAGAGTCCTTCCGCCGCGAATATGAAAATCGGTGGGTTGCGCAGCGCGGGTTGAACACCGAGGTTGAGATTCGCCTGCTTCGGGACTTCACCTACGCGCCACAGATCGGCCAGCTTGACTTGATGCCACGATACCCGAAGGGCCTCAAGAGCGGAGACCAAATCCGCGTCCCACTGTTCGCCGCGCAACACTTGGTTGAACGCGGGGCCGCCATCATTCTCAGGGCGCACTAGGACATGGCGACGAGCGAAAGCGTTATCACGTATTTTCGCGGGATTTCGGGGGTGTCTGCCACAGATGCCCCCGATGCTCTATTGGCGGGGTGGATGTCTCCCGTCTTGGTCGAACATGACCCGTCCAAGACCGTCGGGACCCTGCTGACCACCGAGATTCACGCGGTGGCCTTGCTGCTTTGGAGGAAGTTCCATCTGTGGCGGGCCACGCAACTGGCCGAGGCGTTTCCGTCGTCCGAAACCGGCATCGGGTACGCTGACCCGTCCCGCTCCCTGAGCAGTCATCTGGAGATGGCCGTCCAGATGCGCCGCGAGTATGAGACGTACACCACTCGGCTTGGTTTGGGTGTTGGCACGATTCATGTCAGCCAAAGCCGAATCTATGACACCGCATACGGGCAGATCGTCCCCACGGATTCCGCCCGCGCACCTGTCCCCGGCACCCTGAGCGCCTCGGTAGACGGCAGCGATGTCACGCTATCGTGGGTGGAGCACCCGAACGCGGAATTCGACCGCTATGACCTCTACTACAGCACGACCGCCGGATTGGCCGATACCGCCGATCTGGGGTCCGCCGGAACGAAATTGGGTGTGGTTGACACCGCCACTTCGATTATCAGCCTCGGGGATCGCTGGCGCACCATCTACAAAGCGGCTGGGATGGCCGCCGGAACCTACTATTTTGTCGTTGTCACCGTCACGATCAACGGGCGGTTCGCTGTTTCTAATGAAGTTACGGCCACGGTGTCTTAGAAGAAATTCACCAAGCTCATTTGAGCTTGAGGGGCGACCCGATGGTTATGCGGTGGGCCTCACTTTCCCTCCAGCGCCACAAGGACACTTGGTTTCGGTCCTCGTGGTATAACCATTGTCTGATGCAGGGCGATTTAAGCTGCGACATTGTTCTATTCGATATTCTGGGAGAAAACGCCGCTGCCGGTGTTACGGGGGTCGTTTCCCCGGTTTATTCAGCGGAGGGCGTCCGCTGTCTGGTCTTGCGCCCCACCGAGCAGGAAGTGGAAAATGGTGGCGGGATGGTGCTGTCCTCCGACACCCGCCTTGTCCTATATGACTTCAACGTCGGGGCGAATTACTCCATCGCCTACCCGGCGGCAAGCGGGGCCTACTGGGACATCGTGAGCCGAAACTACAACTACTCCAGCGGTCGGCTGGACTTGGTTGTTCGCGAAAAACAGGGCACGTTGCCCCAAGGTGGCGCACCTGTCCAGAACGACACCCCCGCCGACCCTCCAGAACCGATTCCTGGGGGGCGTTAACTCATGTCCCCTGTCGTGATTACAGTCCAGTCCCCGGTGGCGCAGATCAAGTTAGACTTGAACCGCTACGAGAAGTACCTGCCCGACATGATTCAAGGGTCATTGGCGGAAGCGGAAAAGGCCATGAAGATGTTCCTGGCCACCAAAATCCAAGACCCAAGGACGGGAAAATCCGTTTCCGGTTGGAAGTGGTACCGCCAGAGCAAGTACCATTACATTCTGAAGAATCCGATGACTGGCCAAGTGCGCTTGGCAGTCTTGGACGAGGGCATCAAGCGGGCTTACACCATCGCCGCCCGGAGAAAGCGGTTCCTGCGCTTCACCGTCGGGGGCAAGGTGTTCTTCCGTCAGTCCGTTCGCATCCCGCCCCGCAAGGGGTATCACTACCTGCGATTCGGCGGGGAAGTGCTGCAAGCTGCGTTAAACAAGCGCATTGAGCGCATGAATGCCATTTTGAGGTAGAGCGGTGGCCGTCGATCCGACAGTCGAATGCCTGAAGCAGACCAACATCGCCCGGTCGTTCTACAAGTATATCGACGACAAAGGGTGGGATGTTCGGATTCTGTATGGCGACCAAGCGGATGAATTCCCCGAAAACCCGGACACCATCCTCCCTCGGGCGGTTGCCACCGTTCTGTTGGTGAAATTCAACCGCTTTGCCGGGGGTCGTGGAGAAGACCCACACAACGTGTCGATTCAAGTTTGGACCAGAAAAGCGATGGACCCTTACGGAGCAGTTGCGGAACAGTGGCGAGATACGGTAATATCGGCTTTGAACGTCGCCATCCCGATGTACTCCTTTTCCACGAGCCGCGCAACCCCGGAACTGATCGGTGAGAACTACAACCTCTACCCGAGGTTTGAAGGCTCATACCCCCTGACGGATGAGGGGGACCAGATTGCGAAGTGGGACATGCTCTACAGCGTGTACTCGTGGCGAGGGTCCGCGAGATACTAGAGTGGCAGAAGGAGTGGCGAGATGGCCAACTATACGGCAAATGCCTACGCTTCCTATTTTGGGGCTTCCGCCGCAGTCGAGCGGATGACCATCGCGGAAAGCGTGGAAACGATCAAATACCAGAACGGGCTGAATGAGGCGGAGTGGCCCCTTCGGCGCATGGAAACGCTGACCAAGGAATACGTCGAATACGCGGATTGGGGCACCTGCCCCGACACCGACGAAACGAACAACACGTTCGGTTGCGTGATCGACTCCCTGACGTGGACCAAGACCGAGCGGATGGGCACCCCGAAGGAGCAGGGTTCGGCGGACTTCAACGCCTGCCCGGGGTCCATCCCCGACCCCGACGACATGAAGCTGCTTATCCTCACCTCGGGCATCATCTGGCTAGGCGTGGAGCACACGCTGTCATTGACCGGGAAGTTCAAGGGGGTTGGTGGGGCTGACACCCTGCTGCGCGAACTGATGACCGAGGGTGGGCGCATCACCAAGCCGCTGAAACTGACCGGGGCGGGCCTGACCACGGATGTACTGCTGGACTACACGCCGACGGCGGATAATCCCTTTACCCAACCGTTCGTCCGCTCGGTGACATATGAATGCACCCGCGACTGGACCACGTTCAGCGCCGAGCTGTCGTGGTTCGTGCCGCAAGCGGCGGCAGACCTTACTTCTTCGCCAATGTCGGACTCGGAAGACTACCAACTGATCGTGTTTTCCTCCGTTCCGGCGCTGTCCAGTTACTACAAGTGCTCGCAGACGATCACGCTGTCGTCCCAAGACAATCCCCGCGTCAGCGAGTCCATTGAATTCTATGAGGATGGCACGTCCGGCGCGAATGGTGATGTCCCGATTTCCGGGCTGGCCGGAACGACCAACTTCCCCTGATAGGCGGTGAACCTTGCCCCCCGTGGCGCGAATAACCTGCGGGGGGCGGATTGGACTACGGATCAATGGCGGGAACCTACCTGTACGGGGCTACGCCGTCTCCCAATGTCGGTTCGCCGCAGGTGTTAATTTTTCAACACGCGCCCGAGCCGCGTTACAACGTGGTTCCGACACTCGACGGCAACTTGGTGGTTCAGCATCTCGGTTACGTCCAAGTAACCGATGTGACTATTTTGTGGGCTGCCAATCAGGCAGACGGCACCACGGCTCAGGATTTGATCGAAAGTTATGTCCGTAACGCCGAATCGACCTACGGCTCATACCGCGAGGGGGAAGTCAACGTCACGCCGGTTGTCGGCCCGATGTTGACCCTCTACAACGCCACCGTCCGGCTGTCCAAATTTACGCCGACCGGCGCTATCTAAACGCGAAGGAGAAGAACCAACCATGCTGCGCAAAATTGGAGAGATTGCTGCAAGTGACCCGCGAAGCCCGCAGTATCGCTCGCGGATTTTTTTCGGTAATTCCGAGTATGAGATGGCCCCGCTAGGCGTCAACGACTTGGACAAGCTGGTGGAGGCCTGCCGGGGGGTAGGGGATGAGATCGCCAAGGCTGTGACCTCCGGTGCTGCGGAATCCCACATCGCCTCCCTGATTGTGAAGTCCGGGGTCCTGAAGAAAATCGCCGTCGATATTCTGGGCGTCCCCGAAGAGGAATATGTGAACACCACGCTGGCCAACCTGTTGGTGGCCGCCGGGGAGATGCTGCACCTGAATTTTTTCGTCTTGCCCGAGAGCGCCAGGAATGCGCTGATCGAGTCGCTCGTCAGCTTGAGCAAGCTGGGATAACGTCTTCGGATCAGCCGCCCCCTTCCGAAAGTGATACTCGGGGCGCGGGAATCTTTTACTACGAATTTGACCGGTTTACGACCGTTGAGCATCTGGTTCGGCTGTATCACTATAGCTACGAGGATGCTCGCGGTCGTTATTTTTTGGCTTGTCGCGAGACCAACAACCCCTGCAACCGCTGCATGGGGGCGCAGTCCTCCGGATGCCCCTTGGGCTATCTAACGGTTTCAATTTCGGGCGGGGAAGCCCTCCTGCTGATGATGAAGTGGCAGGAAGCCGACCTGCGCGACATGATCCGCCAAGGGGTGTATCGCGGCGCTCCCCTGCCCGGAACCAAGCCTCAAGGCATCCACGGGTGGGAAGATGCCTTGCAAAAATTCCCAAATGATGTACAATTCCTGTCAAGAGCGGAAGCCGAACGAAATCTCGAAACAACCCGAAAACTGCTCCAGCGCCGCGTCAAGGTCCCGTTTGAGGAGCAATGGACCGCTGAGCGTGTCGCTGCCGTGGCCGGGGCCGATATGGCGGCCAAGCGGGCGGCCATGTCGAACACTCTGTGGCGCTTCTACAAGGCTGCCGAGGGCGGATTAACGGTGGACGATCTTCGGCACGTCTATAAGATCGGCTTGTTCCGCGACCTCTGGGAAAAAGAAACCAACCCCGACAAAAAAGACCAGTTCTGGCAGATGATGCAGTCTGCTATTTCGGAGCGAGGTGGTTGAAATGGGTCTTGTCACCTACGGGTTGAATTTCATCGTCCGGGGCGCAGCAAATTCTCAGGCTGCGATTTCCAACTTCACGCAGGTCATTTCCCGCGCTGACCGGGCAATCCAGAATCACGCCCGCAGCATCAACCGAAATCTCGCACAGACGGCGAACGCCTCCCCCGCCACACAAAAACTGGGGTTGATGTGGAACGGGCTGTCGTCCGCAGTGGGGAAGGTCGGGACCGCGTTCAGCGTTGTGGGGGCTGCGCTCAAGACCGTGCTGTCGGTGGCAACCGGCGGTTTCGTCGTGTGGGTGGGAACGGGCCTTCTGCTGAAGAAGGTGGCCGACACGGCCATCGGAACCGCCCGGGCGATGTTCGATCTGGGTAAAGCTGCTATTTCTGCCGCAGAGACCGTCTCCTCCAAGGTCCTGATGATCCAAGGGCGTCTCGGACCCACGATGGGGAAGATCGTTAAAAATGCCGCGCTGGATGCCAGCCGCTCGACGGGTATTGCGCTGGATGAAATTATCGGCACCACCAACATCTTCCTCAACAACCCCGAATTGCGCAAGATGATTGAAAAACGGCTGAAAGATGGGGACGGCAGTGTCGTTAAAGATTTGGCCGTGATGATGAAGCAGATTCAAGTCACCAACCCCGACATCGCTGCGCGTATCGGAATCATGCTTCCCAACATTCTGGGAGGTTCGGCGCAATCGTTCAAATTCGGATTTGAAGTTTCGCCCGAACAGGCGGAAACGGCGATTAAAAATTATTTCGGCGGGAAGCTCCCGGCAGGCGTCAGCGCGGCAGGCTTTCGTTCCGGCGAGGGGATGAAGCCGTTCCAATTCGTCCAATCGTATCTTGACACCCTGATGCCCCGGGATACCGTGTCGAAGATGGCCTACATGGCATCCGCGCAGGTGGGGGTGTTGGGGGGTTCTGGTCGTGCCTTGATCTCTAAGGCGATGGGTGCGGAGGAAGAAAATCTCGGCGTCGTTGGCGCGGTTGGAAAATCCTTGGGGGCAGTCTCTGATGTCATCCTGAACATCCTCAAATCCGAGGGTATGGACAAAATTGCCGAGCGAGTTGCGGAGACGGCGGGCCGCTGGGGGGAAATCGCGTCACAGATGATCACGAATGTTTTGAACCCCCTGACCGAAGCTGCCAACGGCCAGAAGACGTGGGGGGAAGCTTTCAGTGACGTGCGGGACAAACTGCTGGGTATCAGCGAGATTCTAGGGGTGATTGCCGCCGGTTTTTTTGAAACTATTAACAACTTACTCGGGCAGGACTTGGTTAAGAGCCTGAAATCCGTATTCGACCTCGCAGTTTCGTTTTTTGGTCTGGGGCTGCGGGTAATGACGGATTTTGCGAAGGTCGTGGCCCGCATCGCTACTTTGCTAATGCTAGACCCCAAGCGGGACGAGCTGGAAAGCGCGGGTATTGCATCCCCTGAAGTTCTCCCGCTGATGGAGCGGGCTGTGCGCGTAACAATGCGCGGGGGTACCGCCCGGGCCGGAGAAAACGAGAACGAGATGGAGGACCGAGTGGGTGTGTTCCGCAAAGCCTTGGAAATCGCCAAGTTTGGGAACCGCTCTGAGTTTAACGCTGCGGATCGGGCTGAACGCGCCGTCGTAAATGCTGCGGTCCAATCTGGTTTTAAACAAAAAGGCGTGAAAGCTACTTTAGACCACCTCCTCAAGTCGGGCATCGTCACACAACAAGACATTAACTATGCGATGGGGGCGGTCGTTAATGCCCGCGCCTCGGAGGGGGAGATGCAAAGACGGGTAGGTCGAGGAACCATTCGACAGATGCTGCCCGACTTCTCCGCATTTCAGATCAACGACGATACCGCAGGCCCACTGCTGAGGTCTGTGGAGGACGCCCGCGCTATCGCGGTAAAATATGGCGTCCTCAAGACCGGCGACCCAGAACAACAAGAAGCGCCGGTAGGCCCGCAGAGATCGGGCTGGAACCCCTCCAACCCGTTTAAGAAGAAGGACATGGAAGACGCGGTGGCCACCGGTGTGACCCGCGCCAATCGCACGGTGGCGGCACAAACGACCCAAAACCCGGCCACCTCGATGGGTCGAAGCGCCATCGCCGGACTGTTTTAAGGGAGACGCCTTGTGACAACCCTTAATGTCCCGAGTTCATACCGCTGCACCCTGAACGGTCAGTCCCCCGCCGGGTTGACGTATCAACGGCAGTCCGGCGCTATTGGGGGGCTGGCCAATGTGCGTATGGTCCACGCGGCGGGAAGCCCCTTTTCCTCGACCTATGACGAAGGGAGCATCCTGACGGCGGTGATCGGGGGGATCAGTCGGCGGGTTCGCGTGGTGAACCGCACCGAGTCCGCGTCTAGTCGGGGTGAGTGGGTTACTAATCTCCTGTGCGAAGACCTGATCGGCGAATTGATGCGCCGCGCCCCCTACCCCAAGCCGCTGAACTACATGACGCTGACTCCGCGAGAAAAACGACGCTTCGACGACGAGATGGATAAGACGGACGCGGTGTACAACGCCCCCCGCGCCGATCTGGAATTTACACCCATGATTCGGGTGGGAAATGCTTACCACCAAAACGGGTGCAGCCTGAACAAACTGCTGAAGGATTTAACCTCCCGCATGGGGCTGACCGTTATTACCAACCTCCCGGACTACCATGTCCGGGATGTAACTGTGTACGGCACTTTTTTTGAGGCAATTGTTGGGTTGGTCAGCCCGTTTCAGCCGGTGATCTACGAGCAAAGTGGGCAGCTGTTCATCTTGGACTACCACACATCAAGAACTTATGGTTGGCGGGGGGCGGCGTTTGCGTCCGGCGGAGAGTACATTACGCGGGACGCGGCGTACAGCCCCATTCCCCCCAGAGTGATCGTCGAAGGCGGGGAAGGACCGTTTGATGCCACGCGGTATCGCGGACCCAAGGCCAAGGATTCCCAAGGCAACACCTACACCTCGATGCAGAACTACGAGATTCGCACCCTGTACTCGCCGCCGAGCCATTCGGCGACTTCGTATTTCGGGTTTGAACTCCCGGCGGTGGATTTTCGTAATTCCTCGTGGCAAGAAAGCTCAATGAGCATCCCAAGCTACGGCCCGCTTATCGCCACATTCCAGCGGCAGTATGCGCAGAGGGATTTGGTTACGGGGGACACGTTCATTCCCTACACGAGTTCCATTGACGCGTTCACACTGAAAATGCCCGAGGAAGTGGAGCCGGACGAAGACCCGGAGACGGGCCAAGTGCTTGACCAGGCGGCGATGGACAAAATCTCCATCGAAATTATTGAAAAGTCGCGTAATCCGGAGGGGACGCTGGAGTTGAAAAACGCCAAGGCCCCGCAGATGAAGGGCGAATCCCTCTGGCATGTGATGAATGTTTACTCCCGCACGTTTTTCAACACTCGGGGGGACTTGTGGTACACCCGCCGTGTGGAGGTCAGCACGGACAGGACAACTGGCCTGCCCTACATTTCGTCCGTCGTTGAAGAGATGAACTTCTACCAGTGGCCTGGGGTTGTGTGGGAACCCTCGGTGCTCGAAAGTCGCACCTACTGGGACAGCGCCGCCCAAGAGACGAAGGTGGCCCCCTGCCGCATCGAAGTGGCGTGGGGGTGGGTCACAACCCGCGATCTGGGCGACGACGAATCGGATACAGGAAGCAACCCCGACTGGAACCGCTGGAAGTCGGCGGAGCCACAGCTCAAAAAGGCGTGGATGCCGGTGCGGGTGGCCAAGCATTACCGTGAGTATTTTCGCCCGGATCGGGCGGGTGTGCTAAATCTGTCTGCTTCGGCTGAAGAGGCGCTGGCATCCAATTCCGCGTGGGTGCTTTCCGAGGAGACCAATCAGAAGTCGGATAAGTTATACTACTCCTTCGGAATGGACAACACGCTATACAAGCCGGGGGATTTAACCCGGGAAAGCATTTTGGTGTACGAGCCGGTGTACTACGACTACACCGTCACGCCGGATGACGGCAGTGATGTGGAACAGGTGGTGTATGACCGCTACCGCATCAATCGAGATCAGGACGGCGAGACGGAAGGGGCGGTCATCGGGTCGGAGGCCACCTTCTTCCTGCCGTTGAACTGGGTGATCGACCGCGAGGATGCCCGGGCGGCGGGAGAAATCACCGCCCGCAACTATTTCGACATCTTCGGCTACAATGCCTGTCTTGTTGAGAGGGAACAGACCATCTACCGCCCCTCGGCAGGTGGTTACGATGCAGGACACACCGCGCAAAAGATTCGATGGTATGTCAACGACGAAAATGTCGTCGTCTGCGACGCGGAAACGACCCCCAGTGACTCGCCCATCCCGAACGCCGCGCTGACCGCCCGCACGATGGACATTCGCGTTGAGCGCGTGGTCTCCCTCCCCAGCGCCACGGCCACCTACACCACGGCGCAGCCGGTGCGAGTGGGCATCCCTTATTTGGTGCGCTGGCGGGATGCGGATGAATTCGCCGCCCGTCTTCGCGCTTTGCTTTTACGGCAAGGGGGATCGGTGGTCCGGCATCAAGTGCAATTCCCCGCCCCGCTGTTCTTTGACGTGGGATGGACCTTCACGGTCAATCGCGTCAGCGTGACCAACAACCCCAACTTGGCGGGGTCGGGGTATTTGACCAGCTCTCGGGGGACAGGGATGATCGTTGAGTTCTCCACTTCGGCGGACCCGCAAAGCGGAGTGTTCACATCGGTGACGATGGAGGAGCTGTGATGAAAACCATCATCGACTTTCGGGCGTGGATTGCCGCCAACAATGAGCGAGCACAGCGAGAAACCCGTCTTCACGCCACATTCGTTCACGGCACAAACGTCTCGCACCAGATGGGGGTGGTCCACGGCGCTGGGGCGCAGGTGGGTGGTCAATCCAATGTCATCACCACCAGCCTGTCGGGCAAAGTCAGAGCGTTGGGAGGATAGGTTCAATGAAAGTCATTCAGATATTTGACACCGAGACGCCAGAGACTTACGCCTATTCCCGCGTCTATTCGGGTCGCGGCGGGCGGTTCACCACGGCGGGGGCTGTCGGTGTTGAGTTCGTCATGGACGGGAATGGCAGACCGGTTTACCGCGACGGTATTCCGGTCATCGCCACCGATTCCGCCGGAAACCAAAAGCGGGGGCCGATCATTATGCAGTGGGTCCCGGACGGGGTGCTGCGAACACGTTCTGACGGCACCGTAACCACGGCGGGCGCGTGGTTTGGGGCAACATCGTCTTCCGAAACGACGGGGAACGCCGCTTGCGCCCGTTCTTTCGGGCAAAGCAGCTTCCTCGGGACAGACGGCGAATAAACTATGGCACACACACTTCCACACCTCCGGGCGTTTGTTCAGGCCGCTGAAACCTATGCGGAGTACTGGCGGCCTTCCGCCGCACAGATGACCACCGGCGACACCGTAACAGTTTATCCGGTTCCGGGGTGCATCGGCTGCAAAATCGCTCAGCAACCGGGGCACATCAGTGCCGACCGCTGGCGGGTGACGGATTCGAGCGGAAATTGTCTGGGTGGAGGTAACTATTTCGCCGATGCCGTTTCGATGGATCGCATCTGGCGTTACATGAAGCTGCTCCAAGGCCAGATGGTGTCGATGGAGTGGTTGGCGGGGCCTGAATGGTCATTGTTTAACTCAGGGTATTTCCAAGAAACGTTATTCAGCGCCGAGGGCCACGACGGGACGTTCAAGCCTAACTTTGTCGATGGCGGGTATTTCACAGTTACGGCGGCCAGTGGCACGAGTGTAACAATTGACACCAGCACCGGTTTTGATCCGCGCAAAATGTATTACGATAAGTCGCCGATGCAAATAGGCGATATGTTT
>Ga0209096_1001342_pt1 | contig 27711 bp, 28 predicted proteins | sample AD_UKC034_MetaG_FD_184407 | JGI IMG/M metagenome (GOLD analysis project Ga0209096, IMG submission 184407) | Active sludge microbial communities of municipal wastewater-treating anaerobic digesters from USA - AD_UKC034_MetaG (SPAdes) (version 2) | ecosystem: Engineered > Bioreactor > Anaerobic >... | reverse complement strand
TCCAGGTGGTTCTGCGCGACGTCACCGAAAAGCACAATATGGACAAGCTTCTCGCACGCACCGAAAAGATCAATTCGCTCGGCATTCTGACCGCAGGTATCGCACATGAGATCAACAACCCGCTCACCGGTATATCAAACGCGATTCAGATGCTGCAGAAAGATTCGGTCAGCATCGAAAAGCGCCAGGAAATGCTCGAACTGATTCTAGCCAACATCGGCCGAATCACCCGCATCATCGATGATCTGCGCGTCTTTTCGCGACAGGAACGCCTCGATTCCGACAGATTCGATCTGATTCCGGCCATCGAAGAGACCCTCAAACTGCTGCGTTATCAGAGCGAAAGCAAGCACGTCGATATGCAGCTGCTGCACGACGGGCGCAGTTACCGCATCGAAGGCAGCAAAAGCCAGTTTCAGCAGCTGATGATCAACCTGCTGCTCAACGCCGCGCAGTCGATCGACTCACCCCGGGGAATGGTAAAAGTCGAGCTGACTCAGGCACAGCTGCCCGTACCATCGGCACAGATCAAGGTAATCGACGATGGCTGTGGAATACCCGAAGAGCAGCTCGACCAGATTTTCGACCCGTTTTTCACAACCAAACGCGACTGGCACGGAACCGGACTGGGGCTTGCCGTATCACACCGCATAATTCAGCTGCTCAAGGGCACCATTGCGGTGTCCAGCAAGATTGGGCAAGGCACCACTTTCACACTGACTCTGCCTCTGCTTTCAGAAAGCTGAACAATCTCAGGTTATATCGATGCCTTTTGCGGCACATTTGCTGACCAGGTCGAAATAAAGCTCCTGGGTGAGCCCATAGTTGCCGAGACGGTTGGCGTGCTTGCCATACTCGCCATGATAATCGCTGCCACCGGTAGAAACGAGATCGTGCTGGTTTGCCAGCTCGACGAACCTTTTAACATCTGAAGGCGTGTGCTCTGAATAATAAGCCTCGATACCGTCCCATGGCAGCCCTGAAATATTTGCCCAGACAGCTGGCCAGTCGCTGGTCAGACCCGGATGTGCGACAACAGCAATACCACCGGCGGCGTGAATCACTTCAATACCGACTTCCGGCAGAACATGGTCTTTTGCCACATAAGCCGGCTTACCGCGCGACAGATAGCGCTCGAAAGCGCCCTGAAAATCTTTTACGTAACCACGTTCATGCAGATATCTGGCGATGTGCGGGCGTCCGAGAACCTTTTCAGGAGACTGTTCGAAGCGCTGTTTGAGCTCGGCAACATCGAGACCGAGACCGGCCAGCAGATCAACCATCTTGAGAGCCCGATAAAAACGCTGATCTCTCTGCTCATTCAACAGTTTTTGCAGGGCTGGCGCATTTTCATCAATATAAAGACCGAGAACGTGCACTGAGGTGTCGCGACCCGGCCAGCCACACGACAACTCTATTCCCGGAACCAGTCTTATGGAAAGGCGCCTGGCGGCCTGACGAGCTTCGGCCAGACCGGTGACCGTGTCGTGATCGGTAATGCCGATTACCGAAAGCCCTTTTTCGACCGCGCTTTCTACCAGCTGAGCTGGCGAAAGCAAACCGTCAGATGCTGTGCTGTGAGTATGCAGATCGGCAAAAACATTATTCTGCTTTTTCAATATGTAATCCTTTCGCTGCAACTGATGCTGTATTCTTTTATATTACAATATCATGGCCAAAACTTCCAGAATTAACGAGAATGCTTGCGATTACTAATGCTCTGTCACATTTGGATTGCATGATTGATTGGCTAAAGATTCAGACATGTTAAAAAATCATACAAGGGCGCAGGCGGGTTTCTCAGACGCGGAAACTTTTTGCACAAGGAGGTGCTTATGACGAGCTGCGCAGGATAGAGCAGCTCGGCCGAGCCAGGCAATATTGGCGCAGAGCCATAGCTATTCAACAATACTCTCGTCTGGTGAGAGTTGGAGCGAATGAGGGCAAAGCCATCCGCATCTCTAACGGCTGAAGCCGTAAGAGATGCCTAATTCCGCCGAGAGCCCGGCAAAAGTGGATAATCCCAGCTTAAATTCTTAGATTCTTGTGTGACAGACGACGATTACGATTACGAGAACGAAAACGGTTACGATTACGATTTAGAGGAATAGACCTGTTTGACAAGCTGTGGCAGATAACAATATAATTGCGTACCCTTATGGGGAGGTAAACGAATGAGAAAACGAATTTTTGCAGTTGCACTGGTTCTGTTATTGGCTGGCTCTGTTGTGGTTCAGGCGCAGCCACGCAATATGCTGCCGCGGTTTCCTGAGCTGATAATCGAAAAGGGGCTTTCAGAAAGCTTTGAAGTAAGTGAGTGCGCTGCCAAAGTAATAATATCAGGGAATGATGCTGATTCGTCGCTGAAAGTCGCCATGAAAAACACGACTGACAAGGCGGTGGGCAGTTCGGTGAAGTTTAGAATACTCTATCCGGCTGGTGAAAGTCAGGTCAGAATTCGTGTGAACGGCAAATCGGTAAAGTTCGACCGCAGCAACCCTCGCCACGCCTTCGAACTGCAGCCGGGCGAGACGATCAACTTTGAAATCAATGCCAGAACCTCGGTAAACTATAGTGTCGACAGCGTCAGAAAAGCTCTGCGCGAGCAGCAGGACGAAAACGAAAAGCGCAAAAAAGGCTTTTTGATGGAAGATTTTACCCGACTGTTCGAACGCGAAAAATTCGGCCGACGCTTCATGGTTGGGCCGCTGGTGTCAAAATGGGGGCTTTTTCCGGTCAATTTTGTCAAAGCAAGCATCGAAATAAGTGTACCCTCAGAGTTCGTCATGGTTTCGCCCAGCACCGAAATCTGGAAAGAAACTCATAGCGGCAATACCAGAGTTTTCAGGTCAGAAGCGCTCGAAAATTTTGCAGCCGCCGTATTTCTGCCTGAAGGCGACCGTGAAGATTTCATCAAGACCCAGCAGGTGCTGACCTCAGAACAATTCATGCACTGAACGCTTCTGCATTAGCGACAAAGCGTTAAAATCGACATAAAAAAATGCCCCGTCACCGGGGCATTTTTTTATACTTGTTTATGATCAGATGGGGCAGCTGCCGCCACTGCAGTCGCCGTGACCATCGCCGTCATCCTGGCCGTCATCTGGATCACCTTCGTGATCGTGACCGCAACCATCGCCACAACCGTCGTCACCATGGTCGCCACCGTCCTGGCAGCCGTCGTTACCACAGGCCATAACCGGCGCGGCAACAAAACCGACCATCAAAAACACAACGAGAAGACTGATAAAAAGCTTCATACTTCATCCTCCTGATACTTATTAAACTTACTCGATACCGAAGCTTACTAATGACATCATAACAGTGGCACTTTAAAAGTGTCAACAGCCAAAAACAAAAAAGTGATTACGATTACGACGCAGGCCACGGATGGCCAAGTGTCGAGGCGCCGCCGGATGGCAAGCGCATCGACTCACGATTACGATTACGATTACGATTACGATTACGATTACGATTACGATTACGATTACGATTACGATTACGATTACGATTAAAAAAAGATACAGGAACCGGGATGAATAAAAAAGCAGTTTTTGACATGTATGTCATGGGGTGATATAATCCACAGTCCCGAAGTGTCCCATACCATATCAGATGAGGGCACGGGTGGTTTATCAAGACAAGATTGACGAGGTAACAAGCGAATGTCCAAGGCAAGTTTCATGTCGATGCGATGGCTCAGGCTCCACATCAAGGAGATCATCTGGGCAACGGTACTCCTTTTTGTTGGTTCGATTTTTGTCATAGGTTACGGCACCAGCCGCGCGATCCAGCAACAGGAAGAACGCAAGCGCCAGGCCGACGAATCGGAGCAGCGCGCCGACAATCTGCGCAATATGATTCCGGCTCATCTGCAGAACAAGCTCGATCTGCCGGTGGCTCATGTATCGCTGCCGACCAGCAATGCGTCTCTCACCACCATGATCGACGTCAAAACCGTCTGGCGCGCAATCAAGGATTCGCCTGAGTATCAGCAGCTTCAGAGCGACTCGGTCCCTGCCGGCATCAAAGAATTCTACGGAAAAATGATCAAGGAAAGGGCCATCGAAAGTCTGATCTCGATGTCACTGCTGGAGCTGTATGCCCGCGCCAACAACATCAAGCCGGAAATGACCGCTGCAGCTATTATCGAACGTGACCGTCAGACGATTTCTCCGGTTGAATTCGACCGCCAGCTCAGACGCGAAGGCATGTCGCTCGATGAATACGGTCAGCAGAGACTCAGACAACTGACCTTCCAGGCAGTATCGCAGCAGATCATGAAAGTTGTAGCTCCCGCCAGCGCTACCGAAGAATTCATCAAAAACTACTACGAAGCCAATAATATTCGCTTCAAAGACGACGACCAGATCAGCTTCAACCACCTTCTCATTTCTCCCGACAACTTTACAGGCCAGGTAGAAATAAGTGAAGCCCAGATCAAGGATTATTTCGACAAGCATCGCAGTGAATTCAAAAGTTCCGAGCGCCTCAACCTCTCGCATATTTTCATCGATCCGACACGACCGGAATACCGACAGTCGATCACGATCAGCGACAGTGAGATCAGACGTCAGTATACCGATAACCTCAACCGCTTCAAAGATCCCGAAAAGGTGAAAGCACGCCATATTCTCATCAAGCCGAAAAACAGCTTCGACGAAAAATTTGGCGAACTCGCGATCAATCTGCGCAACTTCACTTCGGCAGAAGTTGATGGAAAAACTCTGTTCACCTTCGACGCCGGCATCGCCAATCTGCAGAGCACAACCAGCCTCGATCGCGGAAACTTCGTTCTGGTGACCACTGATGGTGAAGAACTCACCGCTGATGCCGCCAGCCTGGAAAAAACAGAAAACCCACTTGACCTGCCGATCAATGGCGCGACCAAATCTGCCATGTTCGGCAAAATCGGGATTTTTGCCAAAGCCGGTGCCCAGCCTGCAACTCTGATTGTTTCGCACGGCGGCGAACGCCGCGAAATCGATGTGAAGGCCGCTTTCGACTCAGAAAAAGCCTATGCCGCAGCTCTCAGCGAAATCGAACAAATTCAGAAACAGCTTAAAGATGGTGCTGATTTTGCAGACCTCGCAAAGAAACTCTCGCAGGACACCGGATCAGCCGAAAAAGGCGGAGATCTTGGCGAATTTGCACGTGGTTCCATGGTAAAACCCTTTGAAGATGCAGCATTCAGCACAGCCGTTGGCAAGATCACCGAACCGGTCAAGACCCAGTTTGGCTACCATCTGATCAAGGTAGAAGGCAAGATCGCCGAAAAAGTTCGCCCGCTCGAAGAAGTCAGAGCCGAGCTGGCTGCCGAAATGCAGGCCGCCCAGGCTGACATCAAGGCCGAAAGCACGCTCGAAACGGTCAAACAGAAAATCACCTATCAGAGCGACACCTTCGAAAACCTCGCCAAACTTCATTCCATGGCTGGTTCTCGCAAAGACGGCGGCAAACTGCCGGTCATCTTTGCCGGCGAAATAACCGACGACTATTCCCCTGACCAGAAGAAAATCATCATAGACGAACTCGCCGACAAGGCTGCCAGAGCCGAACATGACAACACCGCCCCGGTCATCGCAAAAGAGATCGAAGCCGCAGTATTCGCGCTCGAACCTGGCGAACTCAGCAATGTCATCAAAACTGCCGCCGGCTACCACCTGTTCAGACTTGAAGCGAAGCTCGAACCGGTTAACCTTGCCCTGACTCCAAGCATGTCTCTCAAAATCCATGCTATTCTCGAAAAAGAAGCACGCATCGGCATGGCACAGGCCAGAGCTGAGAAGCTTCGCTCCGAAAACCCGGCCGCCAGCGTAACAGAACTCGCCAAAATTGCTGATGCAGGCAAAGAAGAGAAAAAAGAAGAAGGCAAAGAAGCCAGATATTCGTTCGGGCCACTGCCAATTTCTGCCAATCCGGGCTTTTCGAGCTATGCGATTTCTGACGGAACCGGCGTTATCTCAGCTGATGGTCGCACTTATCTGCCAGAACTGCACGCTGCCCTGATGAACCTCACTAAAGACGGCAAATGGCAGGGCAAAGTTGCCGGGCCAATCAAAAGTGAGCTGGGCTATCACTTCGTCGAGATCACCGCTTTCGAAACCAATCGCTACGAGCCATTCGAAGAGGTCAAAGAAAAGATTCGGCGCATGGTTACTCTCGAACCGCCAATGGAAGAGATTCAGAAAGAATTCGAAGCTAACATCGACAAGTTCGATGTGCCGGCTACCCGCAAAATTCGTCAGATCGTGATGTCTGAAGAACGCACCGCCCAGGAAGTACATGACCGTCTGAAGAAGGGCGAAATCTTCGCTCTGCTGGCCAACCGGTTCAGCATCGACGGATCAGCCAATACCGGCGGCCTGCTCTCTCCGGTTCGCCGCGGCCAGCTTTCTGAAAAGCTCGACAAAGCGGTCTGGAACCTCAAAAAAGGCGAAATTACCGACGTTATCGAAACTCCGTACGGCTACGTGATCGCCATGCTCGAAGAAGACGAAAAACCTGGAGTTAAAGCGACTCTCAGCGAAGACGTCATTACTCAGCTCAAACGCCAGCTGCGTGGAACTTACCAGGAAGAAGCCTGGACATACTTCCTGAAAGGCCTCACTAATCAGGCTTATGTAATCAGACACCCGCATACGCTCGACGAAATCTGACGACCAATATTCAAAAGGCGGCTGTGCAATGCAGCCGCCTTTTGATTTTAGAAAAACTTTTTTTACTTTATAAGGTAAAATATCTGCTGTCAGCGTCAATTTTTGTTGCTATAATGGAGTGCCATGGGATACACAACAGCAGACATAGTAAAGAAGGCAAACGCCTGCCTGAAACAGGGCAAGAATCGGGTTAATGCCGAGATTGCCCTTGGTATCGCGAGTTTTGAAAATGGAGATATCGAAACTGCGATAAAGCACTATGAAAAGGCGCTCAAGCTCAACCAGGAAAGCGCCGAGGCACATGCCGGAATGGGCATTTCGCTGGCACGCGCCGGCAATATAGATCAGGCAATCGAGCATCTGCAGCGGGCCTACAAACTGAACCCGGAATGTGGTCTGCTGGCTAACTGGCTGGCTGATGCCTGGTTCGACAAGGGCGACCTCGACCGCGCCATCGAGTATTACGGCGAAGCCATAAGAAAAAACACTTCTGACAGTAACGCACACAACGACATGGCCGATGCCTACCGGCTCAAGGGCGACTACTCAAAGGCGGCCGAGCTGTACCGACGCACCCTGAAGATCGACCCTCTCGACACCAATGCGATGCTTGAACTTGCACAGTGTCAGACCCAGATGAACCAGCCTGAAGAAGCTCTGCAGACTCTTGAAGCCCTGATCAGAAATTTTCCTTCGAGCCGCGACAGCGCAACTGCGATGGTTGTCTGCGCTACGATTCTTATGGAAAAAGGTGATTTTAACGGTGCCAGTGCCTGGCTCGAACGTTCCCGTGAGTTTTTTCCGTTCAACCGCCCGGTTCTTTTTCAATCCGCGATATGCGCCCTCAAACAGGGACAAACCGCGCACTGCTGCGAACATCTCAGACGCATTCTCGAACTCGACCCCTCAGACAGCCGGGCAGCCGCCCTGCTCAAAAAGGTGTCGGCATGAAACACTCGAACAGGCACGCAAAGCACGGGATGGTAATGATTGTCGTCGCCGGCGCGCTGTTTTTTCTCACCATAGTATTCACCTCACTGGTAAGTCGCGTGCGTCACGAAAGTGCGGTAACTAACCGTGTTTCTGTTAACGAACGACTTTATCAGCTGGCCTCGGCGGTCGGACGCCTGACAGTGCGCAAGCTGCAGAAGGACTTCGAAAATAACAGCCCTGACGATCCTGATTACGGGCGCCGGATCATGAAAGCGGTCTTTGCCGGCAAAACCGGAATCATGGACGAAATCGACTACACCAGCCGCATCAAGTCGCTTGACGTGATCAAGGAAATCATGACCCGCTTCAAAAAAGAATGGGGCAGCCACGGCGAAGTAGATTTCAAAGTTACCTACATAGTCGATCTCGGCGAGAATTTCCCATTCAAGGCTCCCATGGCCGGAATGCTCAAAAACCAGTATGAGCGTAAAGGCTTTATCGAAGTAATAGTGCGGGTAACCCATCTCGGCATCGAAAAAACCTGCCGGATCCGCAAGGAATTTCTATTGTGTAATCTGCTTCCCCAGCCATTTCATCGCTTCACGCTGTTTTCACATCGTGGAGCTTCAGTCGGTGCGCTTCATGACGAAACCATGATCAACAAGCTGGCCAATCAGACTTTCAACAAAGACGACGGCAAACTCGACACTTCGATCAGCGACGGGCGACGGCCTCTGACCTGCATTAACCGCCTGGTTCGTACAAAGCGCGAACGGATCGAAGGGCTCGATTTTCGCTTCAACCGGGCCGACAACATAGTAAAAAAAATCGATGGTATTCCCTCTTTCGTCAAAAGTGGCTGGATATATCTTGGTGGCCGCGGTCCCTCAAAAGATTCAAAGGGTGACGACGGCAATCTGATTCTCAATGTACTGGCCGGCGCTCATGATGACCTGCTAAAAAGCGCTTTCGGCGAGTATTTTCACTTTTATTTCAATTCTAACTCTGCAGGCTGGCTGATTTCGAAAGACTGGACCGAATGGTTCAATGACAAAATCCAGGGCAACGCCCAGGGTGACGCCAGCAAGCTGATGATCGCCTTCGTCGACTATGGTTATTACAAGGGAGTCTGGGACATCAAATTTCGCGACCTCAAGCTTTTCAATGCCGCCAAATATATCTACGAACAGCACCTGCAGAAACCCGACATCAGAAAGATCATCGACGTCGGCAATTCGATGCATCTGTTTGGAACTCCGGCATTCTGCACCCCAACTCTGGTGTTCGGCAAGATCAAACGCCGCTATCTGCGTACATTCGCCTTTTATTTCGGCGAGATATCACGTGTTCACCCGATTCCCTCGTTCACCCGCGGTGACGACCTCGACGCATTCGTAACCGACATAGTGCCAAACTGGTTCAGAGAAATGAATAACGGCAGCGCCGACGACATTTTTTTCAATGACTTCATCTCGGCTTTTCTTACCAGTATCGACTATCGCAAATTTCAGATCGGATTTCCCGACAACACCCCTTCTCTTTGTGGCCTCGACCCCGAAGTCCGCGACTGGGAGCCATATCTTAGTGCGCTGCACAATATCTGTGACCCGGGCGGCCCCGACCGCAAATGGCAGGATGTCGTGCCAGCGAACGGGTACATCGACGCCGACCCCGAGCCATTATGTACCGAAAATTATCAGTTTGTGAACGACAAGGAAATTCGCTATACCGGCGCCATACGCGACATCAAGCCCGACAGCGGCTATCTGCGTGACCGCGTCAGCTACCGAATCCCAACCGAGAATGGCAAACCTTTCTATCTCAGCAAAAGCGATTTTTTCAAGAACCATTTCATTACCGAGGATAAGGGTAAAAATAACCTCTATCTTAACCAGATAATAGCCATAGACGGAGATCTGGTCATCGACATGCCGCTCGAAGTAGCCAGGGGCGGCATTATTATCGTCAGTGGCCATATTACCGTAAAAGAGCCAATAGTCAACCGCTACGTCGTGAATCCGACTGAAACCGAGATACCTGACTCCTTCGGCCTGCTGACCCTGATCGGTGAGAAAGGAATCACCATCAACGAAGGAAAGAGCGGCCTCGGCGAACTGCCGCAGACGCATGCATATTTCATCAGTGTAAACGGAGACAACGGCAAGGTAACAGTAGCCAAGCCACTTCACATAGTCGGTGGGGTGGCCAGCGACGATATCGAAAGCCTTGTTTCGAAAGGGTGTATAATTGAATGGGGTTTCGAACCAGAGGAGTTCGGTAACGACAAAGATCTGGTGACAGAGGGCTTTTACGGACTGGCATTGGGTCCGCGCGATATTGAAATAATTACAGAAGAATAAAAACTTTTTGCAAAGAAGTCGGTATAGTAGATGAACAGGCAAGAAAGAACCGATGTTGAACTGGTTCAGGCAGTTCTGGCAGGCGAACTCGAACAGTTTGCCGATCTGGTTGAGCGTTATGAAAAGCTGGTATTCAGTTTTCTACTGACACGACTGAATGATCTGCAGGAGGTCGAAGACATTGTTCAGGAAACATTTGTCAAAGCTTTCAGACATCTGGCCACTTTTGATTGCGAGCGACGTTTTGCCGCCTGGTTGCTCACCATTGCCCGCAATCTGCTCATCGATTCACGCCGTAAGGCCGGACGCAGCATAGCTTCGACCGATCTGGTCAACGAGGTGATGCTTACCGACAGCGCCAGGGAAGCAGCATCTCAACCCGCCGAGGTAGTGGTAAGGCGCGAAAGATTCAGGACTATAGTTGTTATGATTCAGGAGCTCCCAGAAGAACTCCGAACGCCGTTTCTGATGAGGGTAATCAACGAACTGCCCTATCAGGAAATCGCAGAGGTTCTCGACGTGCCGTTACAGACGGTAAAGAACAGAATCTTCAAGGCCAGAGAGATCCTCCGGGAAAAACGGGAAAACCTATGAACAGATGCCCTGAAAGCGACAAGATATTGCTCTTCTGTGAACGCGAGCTCTCTGACGTAGAGCAGGCGCAGTTCGAGCTGCACCTTAAAACCTGCATTGAATGCCGTCACGAGCTTGAACAGACTGTTGCCGACGATGAACTGCTGCGCGCCGGCATTGACGAGGCGTTCGCGCGCCATCGCGTCAATCACCGTATAATGGAGCAGATTCGCAACGAAAAAATTGCCCGACCAGCAGCCGACGTCTATAAAGGCTGGCGCTACTTCTGGCTTACAGCTTTTGCGCTGCTGACCATAGTTGCCGTCATCAGCCTGTATACACCGGCCCCGCAAAAATATCACGGCCACGCCAACGCCGTAATGATTCAGGCGCTCAATGAAGAATCAGTGATAAAGGGTGAAAAGCTGGCCGTCGATCAGCTTTGCGACCTCGCGACCTGCGAACCGGCAAGTCTCAACGGCTGCTTCCTGTTCACTGTTGCCGGCAACCAGACTTCGGTATTCAAAATGTCAGGCAGAGCTACCGCACGCATCAGCAACGGACTGCCCGAATTCTCTGATGCAGAAGCCACCTTCGAGCTTGTCTCAGGCTCAATAATTACCATTCTGGTCAATGGCAGCCAGCTCAAACTCGAGCGCAAAACCATGATACCAGCTCCCTTCGACACTTCCGACCTCGAACCCGATCAGGTCAATCTGCCGACTATAGACAAGCCCCTTGTCGCTTCGACAACTGACAAAACAGATGCTATAATAGACGGTGTGGCAGAAGAACCCTGTCTGGTCGATGCTCCTGCCGGCAATGCCTCAACCACCGAACCGGCTGCAGCCACAGTTTCTGGCAGCGAAACCTGGGTCGACCCGACTCTGACTCCCGGCAAGAACCCGTTCGCCGACGAACCGCTTGAACTGGACGGAAACTGAGATGCAACGCCAAGCTTTCTCGATGCTCGAAATTCTGATCGCGCTGGTCATTACTGCAGTTGCGTTTCTGCCGATTTACAACCTGTTCCGATTCGGCAGCCAGGGCGCTGTAAATAACATCTACGAAGTCACCGCATCGAATTACGCTGCCGATCTGATCAATTTCACCCGCGACATCAAAGCACATCAGATCAAGACCATTGCCGGCAATTCAAACAAAATAACCCTCACTTCAGACGAACAGATCGTCGCCTTCTTTTCGCGCCTTGACATGACCGCGCCACCACCGGTTAAAGAGCCGTTCAGCCGCAGACTCGAGCTCGAAAAATTTGATGGAAAAGATACCACTGGCCCAGGCGGCTTTTTAGGCTGGCTCAGCGACCTGATCAACAAGCGCCGCAAAGTTCCCAACTACCTGATTTGTGTCAGAGTGGCATATCCCAGAATGAACACCACCGAGAAAGACGACGTAACGCTTTTCTCGATGGCAATGGACTGACCATGAAACGAAAAACTGGCTTCACACTGGTCGAAATCATTATAGTGGTCTTTATTGTAGCGATCGTCTCTGGTATCGCTTACCGCCTGATGAGCGGAACATTTTCGCAGTACTTCAAGAGCCAGTCGAAGCTTACCAACCTGCGTGCCGCCAGCATCATTCTTGAGCGCATCAAAGCAGACATCCGACTGGCACTGATTCCGATCGATGACTCAGAAAACCCGGTGATAGAAGCAGCCCGGCTTTCATTCTGCATCACCGATGAAGGCAGACGCCGCATGGTAACCTATACGTTCAACTCTGCTGAAGGCAAGGTGGTCAGAGAAGTCGCCGGCGGCAGCAACCGGGTTATCAGCCTGGTCAGGGTCGGCGATTTTAAAGTTGCCGAAGTCGGCGAAGAAGATCGCAAACTCCTGTCGATAGCCGTAGTCGTCGACAACGAAAGAGATCAGGACGTCAGAACTGAATCGAGTCTGGCAAATCAGGTAGAGCTCAAAGCCGTTCTCTACCCACGTTTTTTTACTGAAACTCTGAGTGATGAAGAAAAATTCTGGAATCTGGCGCGCACCAGCGCAGGAGGAAGCACATGAAAAAGACAATTCTTCTGGCATCGATTTTACTGCTGATCACGGCCGCCGGCAATGCTGCGACCACCCACGTCTTCCGAGAAGGCGACACCCTGTGGGAACTCGCTGCCAAGCATTACGGCGACCCGACGCTTTACCCCATACTTCTGCAGGTAAACAACATCAGCAATCCGCGAACGATTTCCAACGGCAAAGTAATCATCATCCCTGATAAATCAGATATGAAGGCCATAGCCGGCGAAGGCGACGCTCTCAAGCGCCAGGAAATGATAAAACGGGTTACCGGAGGCAAAGATGCCGGACAGCAGGCTGAAGAAAAGGCCAAAGCTCCCGCGCGTCCAGACCAGGCCTCGCGCGAAGGCGAAATCAACCCCGACGACACTTCTTTTACCAATATTCTCAATGGCCCCAAAGTCGGCGCCGACAAGCTGATCAAGACCAATACCCCCTGAATCTGGCCTGACAGAATCATCAACAAACCGGGGTGACCGAATTTGATAATTCAGTCGCCCCGGTTTGTTTGCTGTTTGAAGATATTGATAATTGGGGCGATTACGATTACGATTACGATTACGATTACGATTACGATTACGATTACGACAAAAGATAATATGAGGCAACAGCATGAGGCTAGATAAATATCTGCAGGTTACTGGTCTGATCAAGCGGAGAGCGCTGGCGAACGAGGCCTGCAAGCTCGGGCTGGTCAAGATTAACGGCACGACCGCCAAGGCGACGCGCGAAGTGGCTGTCGATGATATCATCGACATCAGCCTGGCCCGCCGCGACATGTCAATAAAGGTTTTGCAGCTTATCGCCGGCAACTCACTCAAAAAAACGATTCGGCACGAATATTTCACTATTCTCAAAGACATTGAAAAGACTGTTGTTGACGATTTCTGGCAGGGAAATCCCGATGAGTAGACCCCGACATGGCAATAACGACGCCGGCGTCATCAGGGCAAAAAAATCGCTCGGGCAAAATTTCTGCCGTGATGAACGCATACCGGAAGAAATTTTGCGACGGCTCGCCCCGACTCCGCAACACCAGATCTGGGAAATCGGCCCCGGCCAGGGAGCTTTGACCGAGCGGCTGGCAGAGAGCGGCGCCACTCTGCACCTGTTCGAAATCGATGAGCGCATGCGTCCAATACTGACACAGAAATTTGCCGGAGTCGATATTACCTGGGGCGATTTTCTCGAAATCAGCTCAGACAGGCTGCCACCGGCCGGCGAGCACCTGCTGGTCTGCGGCAACCTGCCATACTACTGCGGAACTCCGATCATCCGCCGGTTTCTCGAAAACGGCCCGATGGCCGAATGCATCGTTTTTCTGCTGCAGGAAGAAGTCAGCAAAAAGGCGGCGGCACCATGCAACAGCAGCGAATACAGTTATCTGTCGGTACATACCGCCTTTTTTGCGCATGCCACAGTCGGCAGCACTTTTGGCCCGGGGTCTTTCGTGCCACCGCCAAAAATAAACAGCACGATACTGCAGCTCGAACCTCTGAAGCTAAGTGAGAGCGAGCACGAACACAGGCTATATGCTCTCAAACAGATATCGCCCCTGTTTCAACAGCGCCGAAAAATGGCATTGCCACTGCTCAAAAAACGTTTTCCCGAAATCGACTGGCCGGCCAGATTCAACGAACTCGCCATCGACCACAAAGCCCGCCCCGAAAATATCTCCCCCGACCAGTTTCTCGCCCTCTTCAAACCGGCCAGATCATAGCAGAAAAAATACAGAAACCGCAGATTGCCCAGATTACCGCAGATTTTTAAGAGTCTTCAGAAGACTCCGCGCAGGATCTCAAAGAACATGGTTTTTGGGTCATCCGTTTCTTGCATACTTTCTACGAGAAATGCCTTTAAAATCGTGCTCTCGGCGGAATTAGGCAGCTCTTACGGCTTCAGCCGTTAGAGATGCGGATGGCTTGCCCTCATTCGCTACAACTCTCCCCATGCGGAAGTTAATTTTGTAAAGCTATGGCTTTGCGTCAAAGTTGCCTGGCTCGGCCGAGCTGCTCTATCCTGCGCAGCTCGTCATAAGCACCTCCTTGTGCAAAAAGTTTCCGCGCATGAAAAACCCGCCTGCGCCCTTACTCTATTTTGCCCCTATGCGTTTGTATTTATTGGCAAAGTCGCTTTTGTCGGATGAACCTGACTTTTTGATTTCGGAATTTCGACGCCGCCAGCGATACCGACATTCTGACTCAAAATCTTCTTCTCCCTGCAATCCATCTCTTCTCTGCGTCTTAGCGGCTTCGTGAGAGTCTCCCGGCCTGCTCATCCCTCTGCGTCATCTGCGCAATCTGCGGATGTGTTCTCTTTCTTTCTCTTTTTCTTTCTCTTTTTCTTTCTCTTTTTCTTTCTCTTTTTCTTTCTCTTTTTCTTTCTCTTTCTCTTTCTTTGCGTCTCTGCGGCTTTGTGAGAGTCTCCCGGCCTGCTCAACTCTCTGCGTCATCTGCGCAATCTGCGGTTACATTCTCTTCTTCTTTTCTCGTTTCTCTCGCTGTGCTGAAACCGGTAAGGTGCTGCACTACCATGCCGGCCAGAGTAAGCCCGAACAGCGCCGGCAGATAGCTGATTGTACCCTGTATCATGCGCTCACGACCGCGCTTGAGCGAAAACTCCTTCTTGTCGGCCTCGATCGTCTCTGGCGAAAAGGGCAGTATTGGCGGCTCGATCGAGTAGACGACACGAATGCCGGTCTCGATATCGAAGGCGCGCAGACGTTTGCGAATGCGGCGCGCCATTGGGCAGATGGTTGATTCAGAGATATCGCCGACTCTGATCTTTGACGGATCGATCTTGCCGGCCGCTCCCATTGCCGAAAAAATCGGCAACCGCAGTCGCAGGCTTTCTACCAGCAGCCTGATCTTCGGGTTGAACGAATCGATAGCATCGACAACCGCATCGAATCCGCCGGCCAGTATCTGATCGCTGTTCTCTTCGCAAAAGAATTCCGGCAGCGAAATAACCTGGCAGTCCGGGTTGATCAGGGCTATGCGTTCGGACATCACTTCAACTTTTGGTAGGCCAACAGTATCACTGAATGCGATGTTCTGCCGGTTGATATTGGTCACGCCGACCTTGTCGAAATCAACTATGGTCAGACGTCCAACTCCGGCCCGCGCCAGACTTTCGCAGGCATACGATCCGACCCCGCCGAGCCCAAACACTGCCACGTGCGCCGTGCGCAAGCGTTTGCTGCCCTCTTCGCCGAGTAGAAGAAGAGTGCGATGAAATCTGTTATCCATGTTGCTTATGCCTGCCTTCGCCAAATAGGTCGATAGAGTTGTTATACAGAATTTCAGATAGTTTTTCAACCGGCAATCCGACTATCTCCGCCACTGCAGCGCCAATAAGCGGCAACGCCGAGGGTTCATTGCTCTCTCCGATCCAGAATGGTGGCGTCATATCTGGCGCATCGGTTTCGAGCAGCAGTGACGAAGGTGGCACCGCATTCATCAGTTTTGTCAGCTTTTCGGGTCGGCGCAGATGCCCGCCTGAAATCGAGATATAAGCGCCAAGACTGGTATAACGCTTCGCCATTTCAGGTGAGCCTGACCAGGAATGCATGACCGGACGCGGTCGCTTCAGCATGGCGGCCAGCAGATCAAAAGCCCGTTGATAATGGCCGACGAGATGAATTATCACCGGCAGATCGAATTTTACCGCAAGTCCGAGCTGCCAGACAAAAACCCGCTCCTGCTCTTCGATACTATGCCTGCTTCGCCGGTCAAGACCACATTCTCCGATCGCAACCGGCTTAAAACCAGCCGACCGCCATGGCTCGTCAGAACACTCTGTAACCGGCGCGGCATCGATAAAATCAGGATGTATTCCCCATGCCAGTTCGACTCCGTTACCGGCGGTCAATTCTACAACTTTCTGCGGCGAACCGGCAACGCCGGGCACAACCACCCTCTCGACCCCGCTCTTTTTCGCGCGCGCCAGCACAGCCGCCAGATCACTTCCGGCCGGCAACCGGTCGAGATGACAATGTGTATCGAACCAGCGCATACTTACTCACCCATGCAAATACTATACATTGCTCACTATATCATCTCTATCTATTTTCGTTCTCGTTCTCGTAATCGTAATCGTAATCGTAATCGTAATCGATATCGATATCGATATCCCACTATCTGTGCCATCTGCGCAATCTGCGGATAATTCTTCTTCTGACTGCAAATTGAAGTTATCTTTGCAAAATTATTGAGAAAAAAAAATTTGTACGTTATAATGCTGGACTATGATTTCGAGTCTTACTGGTTTCGGGCGCGCATCCTTTACCGATGAGTCTGGGCGTATCAACGTCGAGCTCAAGTCGGTCAACAATCGCTTTTTGCAGGTAGATCTGCATCTGCCTTATGGCTACAACTGGCTCGACGGCCTGATCAGGCAGCAGGTCAGCACCCGCATTTCCCGCGGCAAAGTCTACCTGCACCTCGAAATCGTTGATTACAACCCGAACCAGGAAATCATCATCAACCGCCCTCTGCTCAGCAAGCTCATCAATCTGCGCGAAGAAATCGCGCGTGAAAGCGGACAGACTCTGCCTCTCGAATTTGACGGCATGCTGGCCCTGCCAGGCGTCATGAAGGTCGACTCGAAACAGATCGATAACGATGCAATGTGGCAGCGAATTCAGCCGGTTCTGGCTGAAGCTCTTGAACATTTTGCCGAGTCGAGAGAACGTGAAGGCAGCAATCTCGCTGAAGATATGCGCCAGCGCAGCACCAGCCTGAAGGAAACATTGAGCAAAATCGAAAAACTGTTGCCCGAATTCAAGCAGCAGTTCATCAGCAGATTTACTGAACGCATCACCGAACTGGCCGGCAAAGCCGCTTTCGATGAAGCTCGCCTCGCCACCGAAATCGCCATATGGGCTGACCGCAGCGACGTCAGCGAAGAGATCACCCGCCTCAACAGCCATCTTAAAGAACTCGAAAACATACTCGGTTCTGATAAACCGGTCGGGCGCCGACTCGACTTTCTCGTTCAGGAGCTCAACCGGGAAGCCAACACGCTCAGCAGCAAAATCAGCGATGTCGCGATTTCCCAGCTGGCTATCGATATTAAATGCGAAATCGAAAAAATTCGTGAACAGGCACAAAACATTGAATAGGAGCAGTGAATGAAAGCTCTTCTGCTGAACATCGGCTTTGGCAACGTAGTAGTGGCAGACCGCGTGGTCGCGATAGTCAGTCCCGGATCAGCGCCAATCAAGCGCCTCAAGGAAGACGCCAAGGAACAGGGGCGGCTTATCGATGCGACTTACGGGCGAAAAACTCGCGCCATTGTGGTTACCGATTCTAATCACGTGATTCTATCGGCGATCAACCCGGAAACCGCAGCAATCCGCATGCTCGGCAAAAAAGGCGCTCATGAAAATGGTGAAAACCATGATGACGATATTGAAATTACCGAACTCGATGCAACGGAGGTTGACGAATGAAATTCCGCTCACGCACTGAAATCACGAAGAAGATTCCGAACAAGTATGATGCCGTGATGGCCATCTCGAATCGCGTCAAGATGCTGGTAGACGGCAAAAGACGCCTGATCGAGGAATACGACGAAAACTACGTCAAGATCGCCATGGAAGAAATCGCATCCGGAGCTCTTGAAGTTGAAATCCAGGACAAGGAAAAATAGAGTCCGCGTTTTACTTGCCCTCGGAAAAGGCATTGCCAGCAGCTTGGCTACCGAACTGGCAATGCTTTTTTGTCATGCCGGGTGCGAAGTAAAAGTTGCACTGATCGATAACGGCGACGAATGGGTCAGCGAATCAGCTGTCAGACAGATCAGTGGCAGCGCTGCCCTGACCGCCGCACACCGTCCCGGCTGGTATTTTGCGGCGACCACTTTCGATCTCGCCATCGCAGTGTCGCCGGCCAGTCTGACCCAGCAATTGCTGCAGGCCAGGCTTACGTCTGATCCGGTGCTCGAATTCATCGTGCAAAAAAGCCCCACACTCTGGCTCCTTCAGGAACCAGCACATATTCCAGCAGAAACCGATGATTGTGATCCCCACCTTATTTTTCGCGCATTGCCGACACAGCCACAGCAGCTTTCGCCATTTTTTCAGAAAATTTTCGCCGAATGCACTACCTGGCTGGCCAACCGCCGCAAAAATGGCAAAAAATCATTCTGGCTCGCCTACCAGATTCCCGAGCAGCTCAAGGTAATCGCCAACACCAGACCTGCCTGGCTGGCCCGCTTCGACCATGCGCTGCTGGCCTGTGGTCTCAGTCAGTCAGAATCTTCAGCCGAGGCCGATCTGGTTATCAATGCCTACGACGGTCCCCGGCTCGACGCCGATAACCGGCTCGTCTTCAGCGAACCAGAAGTGCTAATCCGCTCAGAGCTCAAGACATCAGCTCTGCATGTCGTTTTTGTGGCACCAGAGCTGACCCTTGATTCGCTGGCAACAGAAAAGAACCTGCTTCTGGTGCAACGTCAGAACAATTCGCTGCATGTTGCCGACCAGCATGGAATCCGCGTCATCCCTGACGTTACCGGGCAGTGCTGCTATGCCCGTTTCAGCTCACAGCTGGTGAATCATCTCAACCGTACCGGGCACGATCGCGAGCAACACGCATGACCTTTTACGTCGAGGTCTCATTCCCGGACCCGATTGGCGAAGGCACCCTGACCTACCACCTGCCACCCGGCCGCGAAGTTCCACTGATCGGCTGCCGTGTCGTCGTTCCCGTGCAGAACCGGCGTCTGATCGGATATATCACGCATATCCACCAGACGCTGCCTGCTTTTAAAACAGTTGCACTCGGCGAAGTACTCGACCCGCTGCCTCTCTTCAGCGAAGCCATGCTCAAACTTGCCGCAATCACAGCAGACGACTGTGCCTGCAATATCGGCGAAGTGCTGCACGCCATGCTTCCCGGTGGCATCAAGCAAAAAATCGTTCGCATGATCAGGGCGTGCGCTGATTCGCCCGAACCAGAGCTGCAATGGCTGCGCGAACGAGATCAGGTTCCATACAGCAGCTTCATCGATGCTTTTCCACAAGCTGCCGGGCAGATCAAAGACTGGCTTGATTCCGGGGCCGTCGAAATACTGCACAACATCACTACCAATGCCGGGCCAAGACTGATAAAGGTTCTCAAACTCAATCCGCAGATGGCGGTTGAGCCCGAAAAACTCACGCCCAAAGAACGTCAGGCTGTGCAGGCGCTTCTGGCATGCTCTTCGGCGCCGACAGTCGCCCAACTCTGCCGCTCGGCCAACATCAGCAGTGCGCCGATCAATCAACTCAAAAGGAAAGGTCTGCTGCTCGAACTCGAAGAACGCGTCATGCGCCAGGTGGCCGATGCCGATTATTACCGGCGCCCGGCCGAAACGCCTCCAGAGCTGTCGCCAGACCAGCAGAAAGTTCTCGCCGAAATAAAAGACGCGTATACAACTGATAAGAAGCCGGTTCTGGTACGTGGCGTGACCTGCTCAGGAAAAACCGAGGTCTATCTGCGCTGGGTAGCAGATATAATTGGATTTAACAAAACTGCAATTGTGCTGGTGCCCGAAATTTCGCTGACGCCTCAGATGATGAAGCGCTTTACAGACCGCTTTCAATCGCAGGTTGCGATTCTGCACAGCAAGCTTTCTGATGGCGAACGCTTCGACCAGTGGGAAAAAATCAGGCGCGGCATCTGCCCGGTCGTGGTCGGCGCCCGTTCAGCCGTATTCGCACCATTACCGCGTCTCGGCACGATCATTCTCGACGAAGAGGGCGAACCGTCGTTCAAGCAAGGCGATTCACCGCGTTATCACGCGCGTGAAGTGGCGAATCACCGCTGTCGCCTCGAAAACGCCCAGCTCGTCATGGGTTCTGCCACTCCGACAATAGACTCATTTTATCAGTGTTCAACCGGCGCCTGCCGGCTGGTCGAAATGAATACACGTGTCAGCGATCGCCGACCACCTCTGGTCAAGGTTGTCGACATGCGCCACGAGCTGGTTGCCCGCAAGAATCGTTCGATTTTTTCGCAGCAGCTTGGTGATTCGATTAGAAAGACCCTGGCAGCGCACAAACAGGTGATACTCTATCTCAACCGCCGCGGCTACAGCAGTTTCGTTTTCTGCCGCGAATGTGGCAAGGCCGTCGAATGCCCGAAATGCAACGTTTCGCTCGTCTATCATACCGGCAGCCAGATCATGCGCTGCCATTACTGCAGCGAGATTCAAACGGTGCCCGAGATCTGCCCGGCCTGCGGCAGCCGCGCCATCAAATTTTTCGGCGCCGGCACGCAGCGAGTCGAAAGCGAGGCTCAGCGGTACTTTCCAACAGCACGCATTCAACGCCTCGACTCTGACAGCGTATCGACAAAAGGCAGCATGGAAGAGATTCTTGACCGCTTCGGCCGCGGCGAAATCGACATTCTTGTCGGCACTCAGATGGTGGCAAAGGGGCTTGACTTTCCGAACGTCACTCTGGTAGGCATTCTCGCTGCCGACAGCCTGCTGCGCCTGCCTGACTTTCGCGCTTCTGAACGAAACTTCTCGCTGCTGGCACAGGTTTCCGGCCGCGCCGGGCGTGGCGACAGCCCTGGCGAGGTCGTTCTGCAAACCTACTACCCGGAGCATCACTCGATTCAATTCGCCCTGACCGAAGATTACCACGGGTTTTACGCCAGAGAGGCGCAACTGCGCCATGAAACGCTGTTTCCACCATATATCGAACTCGCCTCTTTCATTGTTTCAGCAACCGATAAACAGCGGGCAGCAGACACGGCCAAAGCTCTGCACGACCTTTTTGTCGCGCACCCGGCAGTCGATGCCAGTCTGCTGCTGGGTCCGGCACCGGCCGCCATCGAGAAAATCAACGACCGCTACCGTTTTCAGCTGCTGCTCAAAATGCCCGACTTCGAGCAGCTTACACGAACGGTAAAAGAAGTCTGCCGTCAGCTCAAAAAGCCTGGCGACACCCGCCTGAGCATAGACATAAACCCCTGCTTCATGCTCTGATCACTGTTTTTTCAATCACATCGCGCCAGAGCAAACTTTGTGATATAATGCTCATGGCATAATTTTTTGTATTGCAGCATTGGAGTCAACATGAAATATCGAGTGTTACACTATGGCGAAGAACCGCTGCGAGCGGAATCTGAGCCGGTCACAGAAATTAACGACGACATTCGTCGCCTGGTCGACGACATGTTCGAAACCATGAATGAAGCCAAAGGTGTTGGCCTGGCCGCACCACAGGTGGGTGTGAACCTCCGCCTCGCCGTAATCGACATTGGCGACGACCCGATGGTTCTCATAAATCCACGCATTCTCAAGAGTTCGGGCAAGGAAACCTGCGACGAAGGTTGTCTGTCATTGCCAGGACTCACCGAAAAAGTCGAACGTGCCAAAAAAGTCGTGGCTGAGGCGACCGACATCGATGGGTCAGTCTACGAAATAGAGGCAGAAGGCCTGCTTGCCCGCGCGATTCAGCATGAACTCGACCATCTCGATGGCGTTCTCTTCATCGACCGCATCAGTAAGGCCCGCAAACTGCAGATCAAACACGAACTCGAAATGATCAAAAACGGCGAATCGCTGTATGATGATGACGAAGAAGAGGCACCCCTCTGATGAGAAACATGCCCCTGCGTCTGGTTTTCATGGGCTGCCCGCAATTTGCGGTGCCCGCCCTCGAAAAGCTGACACAGGATTCTGACTTCGAAATGCTGGCAGTTTACTGCATGCCAGACCGGCCAAAAGGACGCGGAAAAAAGCCAAGTCCAACACCGGTCAAGATCTTTGCGGAATCACATGGACTTCAGGTTTTCTCCCCGGCCACCTTTCGCAATGCCCCTGAAGAGATCGAGCGCATGCGCAGCTTTGCCCCGGATTTTCTGGTCGTCGCCGCTTATGGTCTGATTCTGCCGCAAGCCGTTCTCGACATTCCGAAACTGGCACCGGTCAACCTGCACGCCTCGATCCTGCCGGCCTATCGTGGCCCCTCACCGATTCATCAGGCAATTCTCGACGGCCTGACCGAGACCGGCAACACGATAATGCTCATGAGCAAAGGCATGGACGAAGGTGACATTCTCGCCGTGCAGACCACACCGATTTCGTCAGAAGAAGATTTTGCCGCCGTGCATGATCGGCTGAGCCTGATGGGAGCCGACCTGCTGGCAGCTACCCTCAAGAAATATGCTGACGGCTGTATAGAGCCCATACCCCAGGATCATTCAGCCGCAACCTACACCGGCAAAATTACACCAGATCTGGCAAAAATCGACTGGTACAAGCCGGCTTCCAGCATTGCAAACCTCGTGCGCGCAATGTGTCCGGCTCCTGGCGCATGGTTCGAAGACGCTGGCGAGAGAATCAAGGTTTTCAGAGCGACTCCGGGCAAAGAAACAGCAGCAGAACCCGGAACAGTGATCGAGCAGCAACCCGGCAGCGGTATTCAGGTTGCCTGCGGCCAGAACAGCAGCCTGCGCCTGCTTGAACTGCAACGCGCCGGCAAAAGCCGCCTTTCCTGCCGCGAATTTCTCTGCGGCTGCGCCCTTAAATCGTCTCGGCTCAACAGTGATGAAAGAGAAACATTCTAAATAGGAAGTGGTAATTGTAAATCTACAATTCACACAAGCTTGCAATGAAAAAAAATGAACCGGTGATCAAGAAACTGGCCCCGCCACAGGCGACAATAAGAAGACTTTCCATCTATCTGCGCTATCTCAACGGACTCGACGGTGATGGCGTCAAGGTAATCTCCTCGCATGATCTTGCCCGCCGACTGGCGCTGAATCCGGCACAGGTGCGCAAAGATCTCGCCTATTTCGGCGAATTCGGCAAGCGCGGCGTCGGCTATTCAGTAAAGAAGCTGCGCGATCACATCGTCAAGATTCTTGGACTGCAGAAGATGCGCAAGGTAGCGATAATCGGTGCCGGCGGACGTCTTGGCACAGCGCTCGCTCTCTATACTGGTTTTGAACGGCGTAATTTCAAAGTTTGCGCGCTCTTTGACAAAGACCCGGCTGTCATCGGCAACGAAGTCGATGGCATCGGCAACATCATGCCGATCGAAAAACTTCCGGCCATAGTTAAAGAAAAGGGCATCGAAATACTCGTGCTTACCATTCCAGCTGCAGCGATCAAAGAAGTTCATGACATCGTCATGCTTTCCGGGGTCAAAGCCGTGCTTAACTTTGCCCCATTCAAAATGCTTTCGACTGAAGATGTCGATGTTCATAACGTCGACCTTACCACCGAACTCGAGGCCCTGAGTTACCGCCTGTCATTGCGCGAATCAGGCCTCGCCCCGACCACGAATGATTCCCCTGACGACCAGGAATAAGCAAACGCCGCCGAAAGGACTGCAGAGCAGACGGTGATGCTCTTTTCTTTCGTTCTGCGCAAATCAGTGTAATCGGCGGTTTCTGCTCTTTTGCCGACACTTGCCGGACCCGGCAAAGTCCGCTTGACACCTTGTCAGAATCGGTGCTAGACTTATGCATCACAGCACGAATTGGAGTTTTCATGAGTCTTACCATCGATAGCCAGCAACATGAAAACGATGTTGTAGTTATAGCCGTCAGCGGCGAAATTACCTTCGAAAATTCAGATCAGTTCCGCGACAAAATCGACCAGATGTGCGAACAGGGCCACTACCGTATCATCATAGATCTTGCCGGCCTGCAATACATGAGCTCAGCCGGAATGGGTGTGCTCGTGCATGGTCTCAAAAAGGCCCGCGCCAAAGATGGTGACCTGCGACTGATCAACCTCAGTGAGAAGATGCGCCGGGTCTTTCTGATTACCCAGTTTACGCACCATTTCATGGTTCTGCCAAATCTCGAAGAAGCCATAAAAAGCTTCGCTTCCACCGACGAAAGCAGCAGGTGATTGACTATTTCGCTCTCACAGATTTTCGACGCCGTTAAAGCTTACAACCCCGAGGCCGATTTCGACCGCATCGAACGCGCCTATAAATTTGCTGAAGACTGCCACAAAGACCAGTTCAGGGCCTCAGGCGAGCCGTATTTTCTGCATCCTGAGTCAGTAGCTCTGATCGCAGCAGCCGAACTAAAACTCGATACGACGTCTATCTGTGCCGCTCTGCTGCACGACGTCATCGAAGACACGGCCGCCACTTCGGCCGACATCGAAGCGATGTTCGGCCCGACCATGGCGCAGCTGGTCGAAGGCGTCACCAAACTGAACAAAATGTTCTTCAGTTCGGCGACCGCAGCCCAGGCAGCCAACTTCCGCAAGATGCTGTTTGCCATGACCAACGACGTCAGAGTCATTCTGATCAAACTCGCCGACCGCCTGCACAACATCAGAACTCTGCAATATCTGCCGCCGGTCAAACAAAAGTATGTCGCGCGTGAAACCATCGAAATCTACGCTCCCCTCGCCCACCGCCTCGGCATCAACAAGGTTAAGAGCGAACTCGAAGAGACTTCTTTCAAGGTGCTGCAGCCCGAAAAAGCCAAAGAAATCTATGAATTTCTCAATTCTACCGGCCTCGAAGGCGACAGCAAACTCCGCGAAGCCATGCAGCAACTCGAAGAGCACCTCATCGAGTTCAGCATCAAAGCCCGCATCACCGGCCGCCCCAAGCAGGCTTATTCGATCTACAACAAGACCCTCAAATATAACACCAGTATCGAGGGCCTCTACGATTTTCTCGGCGTGCGCATTCTGACCGAATCGGTCAAAGACTGCTACGGCGCGCTGGGTATGGTCCACAAGTATTACAAGCCGATTCCCGGCCGTTTCAAAGATTACATCGCGGTGCCCAAGCCCAATATGTATCAGTCGCTGCACACTACCGTCATTTTCGACGGAAAACCGCTCGAAATACAGATTCGCACCGAAGAAATGCATCGCATCGCCGAAGAGGGCATCGCCGCCCACTGGGACTACAAAGAATCCGGCGGCAAAGATTCGACGCCCGACTACAAAGAAAAGCTTTCCTGGCTGCGCAACCTTATCGACTGGTATCAGGACGTAAAAGACGCTTCCGAATTCATGGAGACGGTCAAGGTCGAGCTGTTCGAATACCACGTCTACGTATTCACTCCCAAGGGTGACGTCATCGAACTGCCGAGTGGAAGCACGCCAATCGATTTTGCCTACACGATCCATACCGATGTCGGCCATCGCTGCATCGGCGCCAAAGTCAACGGCCATATCGTGCCACTCGAATATCGCCTGCAGAATGGCGATATCGTTTCAATTCTCACCAGCAAGAACCAGAAGGGCCCGAGTCGCGACTGGCTCAAGATCGTCGGCAGTGCCAGCGCCAAGCGCAAGATCCGCATCTGGCTCAAAAAGGAATTCCGTGACGAATACGTCAGCAGCGGCGAGCGTGAATTCGTCGAAACCTTTATTAAACTGGGTGGCGACCGCGAAACCGAAAAAACCTTCAAGACCGCAGCCTTTGGCAGCAAGGTCAAGGAGCTCGGATTTCCGTCGATTGAAGAGCTCTACGCTGGCATCGGCGCCGGCGAAGTCAGGCCTCAGCAGGTAATCGGCAAGCTTTTTCCCGACCTCATCACCAGATCGGCGCCCAAGCACCCGACCAAGGCGGCCCGGCGCGAAAAGCAGAAAAAACGCGACAACAAAGGCCCGCGCATCATCGTCGGCGGCCTCGAAGACGCCCTGATCAAGATGTCGCGCTGCTGCAATCCAATTCCCGGCGATGAGATAATCGGTTATATCACGCGAGGACGCGGCGTCACCGTGCATAAAAAAGACTGCCCGAACGCGCGCAACCTGCAGAACGATACCGAAGACCGGCTGATCGACGTCAGATGGGACCTCGGCATTGCCGAAGAACTGACTCCGGAAGGCGATTACCTCGCCAAGATCCGCATCGAGACGACAGACCGCAAGGGCATGCTCAACTCGGTAACCAGTGTTATCGCCAATCAGGGCATCAATATTCATTCAGCCATAGCCCGAACAACGAAACAGAAGACCGGGGTGCTTGATTTTTCGATCGAAGTGCGCGATTCGAACATGCTCGATGGCCTGCTTAAGGCTGTGCAGCGCGTAATTGGCGTGACCAGGGCTTATCGAATCGACAATCAGAGCGGCAAATAACACCGTTTTGGGAGGTTGCATTGGCGGCGAAACGCAAAAAAGGCGATGATGAAAGCATCGAAGCCATCGACCTGATCACACTGCTGACGCCACCCTCGGCGGCCGGCTGTTACGAAGCCGAAATTCAGCGACCAGTGCCCGGCGAAGAATTCGACCTGCTCAAATTCGCTGCCGACCTGCCCGACGTACCGGAACCAACTCAACTGCGCACCATTCCAGGGTCCGGCGCGCCACGCAGACCTGCGTCAAATATCCATCAACTGCCGACAGTCGAAAAGAAAACAGCTCAGCAATCAGACCAGGAAATCGAATCTCTGCTGACCGGCATACGCAAACCGCGCAAACCACAACGCCTGGAGCCATTGCCTGATATCGCCGACGATTCGCTCGAACGCATCGCTGGCGAGATCGCACAGTGCCAGAAATGCGACCTCTGCAAAACCCGCACCAAAACGGTTCCTGGCATCGGCCCTGCCAGTGTCAGACTGGTCTTTATCGGCGAGGCACCCGGCGGTGACGAAGACGCCACCGGTATTCCCTTCGTCGGCCGCGCCGGCCAGCATCTCGACAAGATTCTCGCTGCCGCCGGCTTCAGGCGCGAAGAAGTTTTCATCTGTAACATTCTCAAGTGCCGGCCGCCAGAGAATCGCGACCCGACACTCTCAGAGATGATCTGCTGCACGCCTTATCTACAGCGCCAGCTGCGCCTGCTCAACCCCTCTCTGATCGCCTGCCTCGGCAATGTTGCGGTAAAATTCGTCATCGGCCCGGAATCGCCTGATATCACCCGCATTCACGGGCAATGGTTCAACTCGATTTTCGATATTCCGACGATGGCGATGTATCACCCTTCGTTTCTGCTACGTTCGCAGGCTCGCGAAAAGGGCAGCCCCAACTGGCAGATGTGGCAGGACATCCAGGCCCTCAAGCAGCGCTACGACTCTCTCTGACGTCCCCGTGCCCGTGTAATCGAAAAACAAAATCGATTAAGTGCACTGGCACAAATGATTATTCGGAAATAATTCAGTTTGGATTGCCATATAAAACCCGGCAGAATACTTCTCTGAAATTATTTCC
>Ga0209096_1001341_pt1 | contig 27712 bp, 16 predicted proteins | sample AD_UKC034_MetaG_FD_184407 | JGI IMG/M metagenome (GOLD analysis project Ga0209096, IMG submission 184407) | Active sludge microbial communities of municipal wastewater-treating anaerobic digesters from USA - AD_UKC034_MetaG (SPAdes) (version 2) | ecosystem: Engineered > Bioreactor > Anaerobic >... | reverse complement strand
GATAGATATACATTATAAGGTACAGAGGGAAGTTTCAAGGATATACTAAAGGCAGCAGAGGATGGGAGAATGAGAGGATGAGAGGATGAGAGGATGAGAGGATGAGAGGATGAGAGGATGAGAGGAATAGATGCTCGTCGCTCGATGCTCGTTACTCGTCGCTCGCTACTGGTTTGGACAAGCATCGAGTATCGAGGAACGAGGAGCGAGTAACGAGGAACAAGGTTTTCACCTTTCACCGCTTTCAAGCGCGTGGCGTATCTTTTGGGAAAGCTCGTCTATGCTGAAAGGCTTTTGGAGGAACGCCCTGCAGCCCTGGTCGAAGATCTTCTTTGCCTGGTCGTCCATGCTGTATCCGCTGGATAGGATCACCCTGACACCGGGGCTTATTGCCTTTAATAGACGAAAGGTCTCTCCACCTCCCATGTCGGGCATGATCATATCAAGGATGACGAGGTCGATCCCGCTGCGGTGTTTTCCGTATATGTCAAGCGCCTCTTTCCCGCTTTGTGCGGAAATCACTTTATAGCCGAGGATGGTGAGGAGTTCGCTGCTGACCCGCAAAACGGTCTCCTCGTCGTCGACGACGAGGATCGTTTCCTTGCCCCGGACGATCTTACCGGCAGCCTTCTGTTCCTTCGATGCCTGCTTCCCGGACGCAGGCAGATAAATGATGAACGTGCTCCCCTCTCCTTTCTCGCTGACAGCGTCGATGATGCCTTGATGGTTCTTTACGATCCCGTATGCAGAGGCAAGGCCGAGACCGGTGCCCCTGCCCATTTCCTTCGTTGTGAAAAAGGGCTCGAATATCCTGCTCTTTGTCTTTTCATCCATACCGATGCCGGTATCGGTTATTGATATCCTTGCGTATCTCCCGGGTTTGATCGCATAGGACCTTGAAAAGGTCTCATCAAGGGTGGTATTTGCCGTTTCGATATAGATGGTTCCCCCTGCGGGCATGGCCTGCCATGCGTTGACATAAAGGTTGAGCAGGACCTGCTCGAACTGTCCCTGGTCTACTTCGACGGTATAAAGGTCTTCAGCAAACTTTTTGTGAATGGTGATCTCTTTTTTTGTACGTCCAAACATGACGGCGGTTTTTTTGACCATCTCGTTGAGATCGGCCGGCTTCACCGTGTATTTCCCTCCCCGCGCGAAGCCGAGAAGTTGCTTTGTGAGGTCAGCGCCGCTCCTTACCATCTCTTCTATGCTTTTCAGCTTCTCATAGTTAGGATGGTTGATCTCCATGTTGTAGAGCATGAGAGATGCATATCCCTGGATGCCCATGAGCAGGTTATTGAAGTCGTGGGCGATGCCGCCGGCCAGCGTTCCTATAGCCTCCATCTTCTGCGCCTGGACGAACTGCGCCTGGAGCCTTGCCTTTTCTTCTTCGCCCTGCTTACGCGCCGTAATATCCTGGAGAGTGCCCTCGTAATAGATTGCCTTGCCTTCCCGATCTTTCACAGCCCTTGAGTTTGTGGAGACCCAGATCTTTTTTCCGTCCCTTCGATAGATCTGGTGCTCAAAATTTTCGACGCTGCCTTTCCGGTCAATGGCCTGCCGGAATACTGTTCGTTGAGCGGGATCCACATAATACTCGTTCGCAATGTCCTTGATGGACAAGATCATCTCTTCGGGGGATTCAAAGCCGCACATCTTTGCCATGGCAGGGTTGACGCTGATGAAGCGTCCTTCGGGCGTGCTCTGAAAGATGCCCTCGCCGGCGTTCTCAAAGATGTTCCGGTATTTTTCCTCGCTTTTCCGGAGTGACTCTTCGGCATTTTTCCTGTCGGTCACATCGCGGAGGTAAACAAGAAGAGATCTTTTCCCCCTATAAGTGATCGCTGTGGATGATGCCTCCACATAGATCGGCGTTCCATCCTTTTTAATGCCTCTCAATTCGTATCGTGAAGGCGCGTAGCCCCCCTGCTGCCTGATGGTCGCATTGCGCGTGACCATCGCCCGGTCGTCCGGGTGAATGGCGAATTGAAGGGGCCGCCCGATGATCTCGCCGGGGCTGCCGTAGCCGTATATCTCCGCATATTTTTTGTTCACATAGACATGAACAAGATCATGGATGATAGTGACCCCGTCGTTCGAGTGCTCTATGGCTATCCGGTACCGCTCCTCGCTCTCCTTAAGGTCTTGCGCGATCTTCCTCCGCTCGGTGATGTCGTTAACGAACCCGTCGTAATAGATGACCTTTCCGCTATCGTCGCGAATTGCCCTCGCGTTCATTGAAGCCCAGATCACGCTCCTGTCCTTACGGTAAAATTGCGTCTCATAATTCCAGACAATGTTGTGCTTTTTGAGGAGTTCCCCGAACCGGACGCGATCTTTGGGGTTCACATAGAGCTGCTGCCCGATGTTGGTGATGCTGCGCATCATCTCTTCGGGCGTTTCAAAACCAAGCATTTTTGCATGGGCCGGATTTACATTGATATACTGCCCGGAAGGCGTGCTTTGAAAGATGCCGACCATGGTATTCTCAAAGATGTTGCGGTATTTTTCCTCGCTCTCCTTCAGCGCCTCTTCGGCGCGTTTTCTGTCCGTAATATCGCGGGCAATGGCGCAGAGGCCGATTATCTCCCCCTTCTCGTTCCGGAGGGGAACCTTGATGGTGTGAAAAGAATGCACGACCCCTCTCACAGGCTTCAACCGTTCTTCTTCTATGGCTTCTCCTGCGAGCACCCTTTTGTCGATCGGGATTGAGTGGCCGGCAGCTTCCTTGCCGAAGAGCGCTTCACTGTCCTTTCCTATGATTTCTTCATGAGGTATCCCGAAAACAACTGACATGGCAGGATTTGCCACGATATATCTCAAGTTCCTGTCTTTTATGAAGATGGTATCCTGGGCGCTCTCAATAATAGCGCGGAGCCTTAATTCTGAGGCGCTTAAGGCCTTCTCGGCGTGCACCCTGCCGGTGATGTCCATGCAGGTAATGATGAACTTGCCGGATTCAACGCGGACGGACGTGAACTCTATGATCTTCTCTCTGCCGTCCTTGCACCGTGCAGTGAATGTCCTTGTATCGCATTCCCCTATTCTAAATTCCGAGAAATCATCGATCCAGGTCTTTATTGCGCTACGCCTGTAATGCTTATCGGGAAAGGCCTTCCTGAACCATGTCCTGCCGTCAGGTATGTCTTTCAGGTCATAGCCGAAGAGCTCTGTGAATTTGGGGTTCACATAGGTGTATTCATTGTTCGTATCGATCATGATCATCCCAAAGGGCGCGTTGTCGGCAATGATCCGGAACCTGTTCCGCTCGTTGTCCAGTTCCTCCTGGAGCCTTTTCTGCTCTGTGACGTCGGCGTGCGTCCCCACCATCCTCAGGGGTTTGCCGTCCTTCGTCCAGGACACGACCTTTCCCCTGTCGAGTATCCACTTAAAAGCCCCGTCCTTGCACTGTACGCGGTGCTCAGAGACATAAAACGGGGTTTTTCCTGAAAAATGTTTTTCGATCTCGATCATGACGCCGTTCATATCGTCCGGGTGGACACGTTTTGACCATTCATCGAGAAGGTTCATGATCTCGTGGTCCTCATAGCCAAGCATCTCTTTCCAGCGCTTCGAGAAGAACACCTCGCCGGTCTGTACGTTCCAGTCCCATACCCCCTCGTTGCTTCCTTCGAGGGCAAACAGGAGGCGCTCCTCGCTCTCCTTCAATGCCTCCAGGAGGCTCTGCTTTGTGGTCTTTTTTGTTGTTTTCAATGGCATGGGGCGTATGTCCTCATTGCTATCATTGGGCATTCATGTTATGCAATGCATACTCATAGTATCACACAAGGGTTCAATGGTTCAAGGGATGAAAGGTCATGCGTTCGTGGCGCGCTTTCCCTGGGCGAAGACCTCAATGGCGGACTTCCCTTCAAGGGGGCATTTGTTCTCGCAGATGCCGCAGCCATTGCATAATTGTTCGACAATATAGGGCCTTTTAAGGACGACGAGCTTGCCGTTGTGGTCCTTTTCTTCAACCACCTCAAATCGGATGGCCTTTTCAGGTATGGGGCAATGTTCCTCGCAGACGATGCAGTTGATCTTTTTGGCATAGGGGAGGCAATGGTTTTTGTCCAAAACGGCTGTCCCGATGACGCTCTTCTTCTTTTTTTCAAGGGAGAGGTTCGGGATGGCGCCCGTGGGGCACACCTGCCCGCAGAGATTGCAGTTGTATTCGCAATACCCCAGCCGGGGGATGATGACGGGCATAAAGACCCCGTATAGGCCGGCCTTAAAATAGTCCGGGTAGAGGGCGCTTCTGAGGCAGACCTTCATGCACTCGCCGCACCGGACGCATTTTTTAAGGAAATCCTTTTCGTCTTTTACGCCGGGGGGCCTCAGGAGCCTTTCGTGTTGGACCGGCGATTGGAATGCGAATACCCGCGACAGAAAAAACCCCGATACTATGCTGCCCAGAAAGACCCTTCGCCCCATGACAGGCTGAGCGCTCCCACCTTTATCCCGTTTTATCGAGGAAACGCCTTTAAAAGGGAACGCGACCCGCTTGAACGCGCATTGAAGCTCGCAGTCCATGCACAGGATGCAGTCGCTCTTTTGAAGCGTGTCCGTATCAAAACCTGTGGGGCAGATATCCTTGCACTTGCCGCAGTCGGCACAGAGCTTTCCCGGGATCCTTTTGAACAGGGAAAGGCCCCCCAGGATGCCCAGCAGCGTGCCGAGGGGACAGAGGTTCTTGCACCAGTTCCTCTTTTCATACCTTTCGAGAAAGAGGATCCCCATGAAAAAGATGAGCGAGAGGAAGGCAAGGGGGTAGAACGTCTCCCTGAACGGCAAAACGTAGTCGCGCAGGAAGGCGAACAGGGGATCGAGATAATCCCTTTTTTCTCCGAGCGCCGAGTATAGCCCGGCCCAGCCGTTCCTCACAGTATACCCGAGAAGGGGATAAAGGAAAAATGTAAGTGCGCGGACGAGTATTGCAATGGGGTCAAAGACGCCCGCGATATTGACGTTGAAGAGGGCAGCGGCGAGGAGCGTGAAGAGGAGGTAATATTTGAACCGGCCCTTGAGGAATTTCAGAGGGGCCGATTTGCGTATTGTGCCGGTTATGAGGTCGATGATCGTGCCGAGGGGACAGATCCATCCGCAGAAGAACCTTCCGAGGATGGCCGAGGCGAGGATCATCATGAACCCCGGTATCAAAAGTATGGTCGCCGCCTTGGCAGCAAAGATGTAGCTGATCGTTACGAGAGGGTTTGCCCTGAAGAAGCTGTTGATCGCGGCAGAGATCTCATCCTTTCCCCGGTACTCGGTGTTGGCAAAGAGAATGATAAATATGGCCAGAAAGATAAGCTGCGAGATCCGGGAAGAGGTTATCTTCATAAACACGCCGTCATGTATACCCGTCGATCAATGCGGGGCATCGCATACTCATGCCTTGATAAGTTTGATCTTGCTGAGGTTCATCTCTCCCAGTCCTCTTTTGTGCGCAGATACTGTGGTAGATATATCCTGGGGGTTGAGGCCGAAGAATGTCGTTGCGTAGGCATCGGCGGCGACAATATCAGTGGAAGCGATAACCCTGTTGAGGACCTTCACGTCTTTCAGGCTGCCGCCCTGCGGGCCATGATCGAGGAGTATCCGTGTGGCGTCGATGATCGTCAGGCGGCTCCTGACGGTCTGGTTCAGGTCGGCAAGGGCATCTTCCATGTTCCGGTGGATATACCCCCTGTTTCCGCCCATTATGCCCATCATGTTCTTCAATCCCAGCGTCAATCTCGTGAGCCCGTGGTGTTTCGCGATGGGCACATTGATTAGGACATCCGCAGACAGCGCCTCGTCGTAGAGCTCCCATTCCTTGAGGAAGCTGCCGTTGATCTTTATGTTTTTAAAGCGTTCCCGCTCGACGTGCTTCATCTCTACGTTCTTGAGGCCTTTCAGGATTGCCTGGATGCCGCTGTTTTCGTAGCACCTCCTGGGGTCATTGCAGGGGATGTCAAAGACCTTGACCCTTTTTGCCCCTGCCTTTACACATTCCTCGACGATCGCCTTCACGACGAGGGGGTGGGTGTTGGCAGCATATTCCGGCTTTCTGTCCCAGCCGATGTTCGGCTTGACGACAACGGTGTTACCGGGCTTTACGAATCTCTGCATCCCACCGAGCGCAGAAACAACGTTTCTTGTGATTGCCCCGTAGTCCTGTCCTTCGGCGAGAGCGACGACAGATTGAGCTTGGGCGAAGGCCTCGGGGTATATACCTCCCAGCAGGCATGAACCGACGGCAACCTTCAGGAAATCCCTTCTCTTCATGGTCTTATAAATGTAACTATTCCATTTTGTTTGTCAATAGCCAGATAGCTCATAACGGAACACCCGTAAGGCGTGAGGCGTAAGTCGTAAGGGGATGAACCCTGTGAAATGTGAAAGGTTATATATTTGAGAGTCTCTTCAATGCGTCCAGCTTGTCCCTGTCGCCCATCTTTGCCTTGTCGATGCAGTTTTTCAGGAATTCTATTGACCCTTCGTAGGTTTTTTTATCAACGGGGAAGGGGTGTCCGTCTTTCCCGCCGTGAGCAAAGCTGAAACGGGCGGGGTCTCTGAAGCTTGGAGGTTTTTGATAGATAAGCTCGGATACAAGGGCAAGCGCGGCAACCGTTCTTGGCCCGACGCCTTGTATCTGGATAATGTCTTTAAAGGTCTCAGGGTGCGATTGATGAATAAGCCTGAACATTTTTTGCAGGCGCTTCTCGTTGACATCTTTTGCGGAGATGTAATGTCGCTCCGGCATTGCAAGCGAGATCTCTTTCCATGTCCTCAGCATGGTATCGGGGTTTTCACCCGCAAAATTTACGGCAGCGCTCCTGGCGCCGGCGCTCTCGCCGGCAACAAAGTTGAGGACCGTCCCCCTCTCGTCGCAGGTTATGCCCGTATGCGGTTCGGAGGTCACGTCGAGGTTGTCCTTTGACAGCCACTGATAGCGCCGCGCATCTTTCTTCTCCCCGTTCATCCCCTGCTGGATGATCGCCCATTCGCCATGTGCCGTGAAGATAAAGGTGTGGTGGTAGAGGCTGTAGCCGTCCTGAACCGCCGTATTGTCGATCTTTGCGCAAAGGCGGCTTATCGTTTTAAGGTATTGAGAATCTATGCCCCATTTTTGACCATATAGGTCTATCTCCTCGGGAGTATGGATCGCACGTTTTGCCTTCCCGCCGCAAACAGCCAGGGGGATATCTTCGCCAAGAAGGGCGGCGCCCTCTTTGAGCGCACCGCAGAGCGTTGTAGTAAGGCCGCTGCTGTGCCAGTCAAAGCCCACCGCACAGCCCAGCGCCTGGAACCAGACCGGGTCTGCAACTCGTTCCAGGAATTCATGGGGCCCGAATTCAAAAAGGATGATCTCTGTCAGGGCAGAGGCGATGCGCTTCATCTTCTGGAAAAGCCATGGAGGAGCTTTCCCGTAGTGGAGCGGAAGTGAAGTGATGGAACGTTTCATGGTCATCCTATACGAAACTGCCGTAAGGCGTGAGTCGTAAGTGGTAAGGGGTTCAATCGCCTGACGCCTTACGGGTGCTCTGCCATTAGCATCTCTCTTGCATACTCCATCGCCTCTTCTTTTGTCGCTATCTCGCCGGCGACCTGTTTTTCGCGTATCTCGCTCAGGCATTTGCCGATAAGAGGCCCTTCGGGAAACCCCATCAGCAGGAGGTCTCCCCCGGCAACAAGTTTCGGCAGGGGCTTCCTCTTCCACTGGACGAATATCTCGATGATCTCGGCGCAACGCTTTTTCACCCGTTGGGTTGAAGGGTTATTCTCTCCGCCAGAGCTTCCATACATATCGCAGAGGGTAAGCACAACAAGGGACGGGGTAAGGTCGCCCATCTTGTAAACGACCCTTCTCAGTGCCTTTTCAGTGGACTCGTCATTGCTGATAAGAAATATCCTCATATGATTTTCTATGAGCGAGAGGACAGCTTTCATCTCCTGCGTGCTGAACTTGAGCCTTTCCATAATGGATTGAGAAATGTCCCTGGAAAATTGCTCGTGATAAAAGAAATGCACTGCATCTTTTTTCTCGTCATATGTGAAAGTGCCGGCTTTGCCGAGGTCGTGAAAAAGAAGAGAATAGCCGACATTTTTTATCTCTCTTACGTCGAGATTGTACCGCCTCCCATATTTGTGCAGATAGCCGAAGCCGTCTATTGTGTGTCCGAAGGTCTCCAGCGTGAACTGTTTTTCCTTGTCTAAAAGCTTGAGCGGATAGAGCTCGGGAAAGATCTCAACAAGGAGGCCCAGCTCTTCCAGTTTCTTAATGCCGGAGGCGGCATTCGCCGATGACAGGATCAGGTCCATTTCGTATTTGACCCTCTCCGGCGCCACGTTATTGATAAGGTGCTTCAACTCTGTAATTGATCGGGTCAGGTCAATGTGGAGCGAAAAATCCTGAAGCATAGTAAAATGCCGCACGGCCTTGAGCATCCTCAGGGGATCATTGGCTATCGAGTTTTCATCGGGATACCGTATTATTTTCCGCTGGATGTCCTCAATGCCCTGCACTGTGTCGGTGATACTGTTGTGCCTGACGTTGTACGCAATGGCGTTAACCGTAAAATCTCTTCTTTTCAGGTCTTCATCGATGGTGCCTTTTAAGATGGTAATATCGAGCGCCTGGTCTTTGATGACGACCCGGTGCGTCTGGATCGGTTTTTTCCCGAGTATAAACGATGGGGTGCGAAAGATAGATTCAAATGTTTTGATGTCCCGTGCGTCCGACAGCGCGAAATCATAATCGCCCGGCTTATTGCCCAGTATCAGCTCCCGTATCGCCCCACCGACAAGATACACCTCGCCGTAAAAATCTCCCGGGAGGAGTGCTCGAATGATCTTTTGCTCTTTAATATTTTCTTTTAGCCTGTCGGCCGATATTGCCAAAGGTCAGACCTTTTCAGCGAAGTCCGCAAGCCCCCTTGAGATTCTTTTGATAGATTCGGTTATGTCGAGATACAGGTACGACGCCTTCGGCATGCAGACGCCTGTAATGAGCCTGTTCTGATGAACGACCGAGAAGTCGTTGATTACCTTAATGATCTTTTCTTTGCCTTCCTTGATCTTTGCGAGGAGGTGGGGGTTCTTTGTAACCGTGTAGTCCCGGACGTCTCTCATCAGATCGTAGGCCATTGCGAGGAGCTCCTTGATCTCATCGAGGCCCTTCTGGCTGAAAAGCACATTGGCCTCGACCTTTATCTCCATATTGCTGATGACGTTCTGTATTGCAATTCCGACCATTTGAAAGGGCGGCAGAAGGGAAACAAACTTTTTCTCGAATTCATCCTTTTCTTTATCTTCTACTATCTTTTCTACATATGACAGCCTGTTGGCGAGGATCGTTTTGAATTTTTCCTTACTCTCTTTCAGAAGCGCCGGCTTTTGCGTGACAAATCCTTTATAGGCATTTTCGATGACAGGAAGGCTGATCTCGAGGACCTCGTGAAACCTTTGTAATAGCTCTCTTTCTTCCATGGTTCCTCCGCGTTCAATGAAATTGTGCTTCTGTATCTTCTATATAGCACAATATGGAAAAGAAGTCAGCAATTAGCTGACAGTAAAAAAACGTAAGGCGTTAGGCGCGAAGGATTAAACCCCTTACGCCTTACGACTCACGACTTACGGGTTTTGTCGGTGTTATTGTTTCACAAGATATACAATGTCGTGGTCCCTTACCTTCTCCTTTACCTTGATCCCCACGTCGTCGCCTGCCACGGCCTTTTCGACGTTTTTGTGCTCAACCTGCATAGACTCAACGGTCTGTTCAAAATCAGTAGAATGTCCTTTGAACTTTATCGTATCGCCAACGTTAAGCTCCCCGGCGGTTATCTTGATCGCCGCAACGCCGATCTTGGAAAAAAACCTATCGACCTTTCCAATAGCTATCTCTTCCATGTTCCCCTCCTTATATTGGGACACCCGCAAAGGATCTCGTTAGTCGTAAATCGTAAGTCGTAAGGGGTTTAATCGCCTTACGCCTAACGCCTCACGGTGTTTTCGCGAGCTCTAAAATGGTATCATGTTCGTTAAAAAAGTTGAACATAAAACTTTGCAAGACCATCAGGAAGTAATGGAAAACGTATGCCGTAGCTGGTAGACTATAGCGTTTTAACGCTATAACCCACCGTCATAGCATGAAGGGATTTGAAGAAAATTGGTCGGAGTTGATCATACTTTGGAACATTTTGATGCAATAGTGATAGGCGCAGGCCACGCAGGATGCGAGGCTGCCCTGGCATCTTCGCGGATGGGGGCCAGAACCCTTCTTGTCACGACAAACCTTGACCACATCGCCTACATGTCCTGTAATCCGGCAATCGGGGGCCTCGGCAAGGGGCACCTGGTAAAAGAGATCGACGCCCTCGATGGCGAGATGGCAAGAAATATTGATGCTACAGGCATACAGTTCCGGACATTGAACATGAAGAAAGGCCCTGCCGTGCGGGCGACCCGCGTCCAGGCAGACAAGATGAGATATGCCCACAAGATGAAGGCAAGGCTGGAAGAACAAGAAAGGCTCTCTATACGGCAGGGTATTGTAGAGAGGCTGCTGGTGCAGGGAGATGCCGTCACGGGGGTTGAGACGCAGTGGGGCGAGAGATTTTACGGAACAACTGTAATCGTTACAATAGGTACTTTTTTACGGGGCGTTATACACATTGGTTTTGAAAGGTTCGAGGCGGGCAGGATGGGCGACCTGCCGTCAGTAGGGCTTTCCGGCTGCCTCAGCGAGCTCGGTTTTGCTATAGGAAGGCTGAAGACCGGAACCTGCCCCAGATTGGACGGAAGGACGATAGATTTTTCAAAGCTGGAGCCGCAGCACAGCGATGATCCGCCGGCCCCTTTTTCTTTTCTTACCGGACGGATCACCAACAGGCTTGTGCCCTGCTATCTTACCTACACAAAAGCGGCAACGCACGATATCATAAGGTCAGGCCTCGACAGGTCGCCCCTTTATACAGGGAAGATAAAAGGCACGGGGGTCAGGTACTGCCCATCGATCGAAGACAAGGTCGTTAAATTTCCTGAAAAGACAAGGCACCGTATCTTCATAGAACCGGAAGGATTGGATACGAAAGAATATTACCCGAACGGCTTTGCAACGAGCCTCCCCCTTGATATCCAGCTGGGAATGCTGCGGACCATCGACGGCCTTGAGAAGGTCGAGATAACGAGGCCGGGATACGCCATTGAATATGACTTTGTCTATCCTACGCAGTTATACCCAACGCTCGAGACAAAGATCGTCAGAAATCTTTATCTCGCCGGTCAGATAAACGGGACGACGGGGTATGAGGAGGCAGGGGCTTTGGGGCTGATGGCGGGGATCAACGCCGCCTTAAAGGTTCGTGGCGAAGACCCTTTTTGCCTGGGAAGGGATGAGGCATACACCGGCGTCCTTATAGATGATCTTGTGACAAAAGGTGTCGACGAGCCGTACAGGATGTTTACGTCAAGGGCGGAATACAGGCTGCTGCTCCGGGAGGACAACGCGGACCTGAGGCTTACCGAAAAGGGGTACCGGATTGGCGCCGTGTGCAGGGAGAGGTACGAGAAGGTCCTTGAAAAAAAGGCGAAGGTCGATGAGGCAAAGCGCATCCTGGAATCGGTCAGGCTTAAGCCGACGGGCGAAACGATCAGGATGTTGCAAGAGCTGAACATTGAAGGCATAAAAAACCCGGCAACGCTCGGGGAACTGCTGAAGAAACCGGGCGTTACCATCGAGACCCTGAAGCGCATCGAGGGCAGCCTGAACGGGATCAAAGAAGAGATCGCCTATCAGGTGGAGCTGGATATAAAATACCGCGGCTATACGGACAGGCAGCAGGACGTGGTCAGAAAGATGAAAAGGCTTGAAAACAGCAAGATCCCTCATGATACGAAGTACGAAGAGGTGTCAGGCCTGTCGCGGGAGGTCATAGAGCGGTTCACGAAGATACGCCCTCTTTCCCTCGGCCAGGCTTCCCGTATTCCGGGAGTTACCCCGGCGTCAATAACGGCGCTGATGGTACATTTTAAGAAGAAGGGGATACTGTGAATCATAATGAGAATCACCAAACACCAATAACCAAACACCAAATAATAACCAATACCCAATGTTCAATAACCAAACAAAACCTTATGGGAACAGCTTCCCGTTTGGGTATCCGGTCATTGGTCATTGGATATTGATTGGTGATTGATGTTTGGTGATTGGTTATTCGCTGTGTATAAGGGGTGATCGATGAGCATTGATAAGAATACGGAGTTCATTGCAGCATATCTCAAAGGCCAGGACGTCGATATCTTCGGGGCGGCCGATATGTCGCTTTACGACAAAGAGCTTGTTGCTATTGATGATTCTGTAAAGGAGAGGTTAACGTTTGCCATATCTTTCGGCCTTGTACTGTCGAAAGGTATCCTGGAGACGTTGACAGATGGGCCTACCCTCATCTACTTGCACCACTACCGGCAGCTCAATTACAGGCTCGACATGATCGGATACCTGCTTTCCCGCGAGATCGAGAGAAAGGGCTTCAGGGCAATGCCCTTTGCCGCATCGCAGCTTGTGGACTGGCAGAACCAGAGGGCGCACATCTCCCACAAGAAGGTTGGCGAGGTCGCAGGGGTTGGCTGGATAGGGAGGAACAACCTCCTGGTGCACCCGGTCTTCGGCGCGCAGGCGAGGTACAACACGGTGCTGACCGACATGCCGCTTAAGGCGGGCAAGCCGCTTGGGAGCGATTGCGGCCAATGCAGGGCCTGCGTCAGCGCATGCCCTGCGGGGGCGATCAAGGAGGAAAGGGAAAGCTTCGACCACCAGGGATGCTATGCTATGCTGAATAAATTCAGAAAGGAAAGAAATCTCGGCCACCATATCTGCGGGTTATGCATCAAGGCATGCAGGGGGGAACGATGAAGGCGCTCATCGCCCTTGAAGACGGCACGGTATTCGAAGGGAAGGGCTGCGGGATACGCGGCGAAAAAGAAGGGGAGATCGTCTTCAACACGAGCATGACCGGGTACCAGGAGATCATGACCGATCCCTCCTATAAGGGGCAGATCGTAACGATGACCTACCCGCTTATCGGCAACTATGGCGTCAACGATGACGATGTGGAATCGGGCGGCCCGAAGGTGGAGGGCTTTATCGTCAAGGAACTGAGCACGATAACGAGCAACTTCAGGGCAACGGACGACCTCTTCCATTATTTTGAAATGCACAACATCCTCGTGATCGAGGACGTGGACACGAGGGCCCTGACAAAACATCTGAGGGCCAGGGGCGTTATGAAGGGAATCATCTCGACAGTTGACCTGGACCGGGAAAGTCTTGTCAGGAAGGCAAGGGCATCGCGAGGCATTGTGGGCGTAGACCTGGTGAAAGAGGTAACATGCAAGGCGCCTTATGTGTGGGAGGAGGAGCGAGGTACGAGGAGCGAGGAACGAGGAACGAGGGGCGAGGAGCGAGGTGCGAAAAAAGGGGATTATAAAAATGACCAGCTGCGGTGCGTTGTTATCGATTACGGGGTGAAGATGAACATCCTGAGGATGCTGAAGAAGGTCGGCTGCCATGTCACGGTGGTGCCGGCGGATGAGAAGGCAGAGAGGATCCTGGCGATGAAGCCTCACGGGATCTTGCTCTCCAACGGCCCCGGCGATCCGGAAGGCCTTCCCTACGCCATCGAAGAGATCCGCAAGCTGATCGGCACAATACCCATATTCGGGATCTGCCTCGGCCAGCAGCTTCTCGGGCTTGCCTTCGGAGGGAAGACATATAAGCTGAAGTTCGGCCACAGGGGAGCAAACCAGCCGAACAAGGAGACGGGCACCGGAAAGGTCTATATCACCTCCGAGAACCACGGCTTCGCCGTAGATGTTGCATCAATCACAAAAGAGCCGGTGCGGGTCACCCACATCAATCTCAACGACAATACCGTTGAAGGGATCGAGCATGAGCTCTATCCCGTCTTTTCGGTGCAGTTCCACCCCGAGGCGTCTCCGGGGCCGCACGACGCGTACGGTCTCTTTGAGAAGTTTAAAGGAATGATGGAGAGCTACAGGAAAGGATCCTATGCCTAAGCGCAGCGATATAAAAAGCATCCTCATCATCGGGTCCGGGCCAATCGTAATAGGCCAGGCATGCGAGTTCGACTACTCCGGAAGCCAGGCCTGCAAGGCGCTCCGCGAGGAAGGGTACAGGGTCGTCCTCGTGAACAGCAACCCCGCCACGATCATGACCGACCCTGACATGGCAGACCGGGTATACATAGAACCGCTTACCCCGGAGGTGCTGGAAGAGATAATCAGGATCGAGCGGCCCGACACGGTGCTCCCGACGCTTGGCGGCCAGACAGGGCTTAACCTCGCCACTATTATTGCAGAGAGGGGGATACTGGAAAGGTATAACGTTGAGCTTATCGGCGCTGACTATAAAGCGATAAAAAAGGCCGAGGACAGGGAAGAGTTCAAGGCGGCGATGGTGAAGATAGGGCTTGAGGTCCCGAAAAGCGGCCTTGCCTACACCATGGACGACGCGAGAAATGTGGCAAAGGAGATCGGTTTTCCCCTCATCATCAGGCCAAGCTATACCCTTGGCGGGACCGGCGGCGCCGTTGCGTATAACGTGGAAGAATACGAGGCCCTTGCCCAGAGAGGGCTTGAAAGCAGCATGATCGGCGAGATCCTCATTGAGGAATCGGTCATAGGCTGGAAGGAATTTGAGCTCGAGGTCATGCGGGACAAAAAGGACAATGTTGTGATCATCTGCTCCATCGAGAACCTTGACCCCATGGGGATCCATACGGGAGACAGCATTACCGTGGCGCCTCAGCAGACCTTGAGCGACAAGGAGTACCAGGCTATGCGCGACGCATCCATCAGGATCATCCGTGAGATCGGCGTAGAGACGGGAGGCTCCAACATCCAGTTTGCCGTAAACCCTGACAACGGAAGGATGGTCGTGATAGAGATGAACCCCAGGGTATCGAGAAGCTCGGCGCTTGCATCGAAGGCAACGGGATTCCCCATTGCCAAGATCGCGGCGAAGCTCGCCGTCGGATATACCCTCGATGAGATCCCGAACGATATTACCAAAAAGACCCCGGCATCCTTTGAGCCCACCATCGACTACTGCGTAGTGAAGATACCGAGGTTTACCTTTGAGAAGTTCAGGGGCGCTGACGAGACATTGACGATCTCCATGAAGTCCGTGGGGGAGGCGATGGCCATAGGGAGGACGTTCAAAGAGGCCTTGCAGAAGGGTTTTCGCTCGCTTGAGACAGGCAGGTTCGGGATCGTCAACGACAGGCTCCCGGGCATTGAGGACCCGGAATTCCTCCGCCAGAAGCTGATCACCCCGAACAGCGAACGGGTCTTTTACATACGCCACGCCCTCAAAGCGGGCATGGGCGTCGAGGATGTCTACGGGCTCTCGGGAATAGACAGGTGGTTCATAAAAAATATACAGGAGATCGTGGAATGCGAAGGGGACCTTGGACAATGGGAAGGGAAAATCCCCGGGGAGCTTTTGCGGCGTTCAAAGAAGCTTGGCTTCTCAGACAGGCAGATCGGCGATCTCACAGGCCAGGGCGAGGAAGAGGTCAGGGCGCTCCGGCTGGAAAAGGGTATCAGGAGCGTCTTTAAGCTTGTCGATACCTGCGCAGCCGAGTTTGAGGCCTATACGCCTTATTACTATTCGACCTATGAACAGGAGGACGAATCAAGGATCTCAGGCAAAAAGAAGATCATGATCCTCGGCGGAGGGCCCAACAGGATAGGGCAGGGCATTGAATTCGATTATTGCTGCGTCCACGCGGCATTCGCGCTGAAAGAACTTGAATATGAGACGATCATGGTCAACAGCAACCCTGAAACGGTAAGCACGGACTATGACACCTCCGACAAGCTCTATTTTGAGCCTCTTACCTTTGAGAACGTGATGGATATCATCGAAAACGAAAAGCCCGACGGCGTGATCGTTCAGTTCGGCGGCCAGACGCCGCTCAACCTCGCCGTGCCGTTGAAAAAGGCAGGCGCCAGGATCATCGGGACGACGCCGGAGAGCATCGATGTCGCCGAGGACAGGGATAAGTTCAAGACGCTTTTAAAAAAACTTGACCTTATGCAGCCCGACAACGGGATCGCGACGTCTTTCGAAGAGGCGAAGGAGATCGCCGGCACAATAGGATACCCTGTTGTCGTGCGGCCGTCGTACGTGCTGGGCGGCAGGGCAATGGAGATCGTCTACGGGGAGCCGGACCTTGAATCCTTCATGGAAAGGGCGGCGGAGGCCTCGCCGGAGCGCCCGATCCTTATCGACAAATACCTTGAAGACGCCATAGAGATCGACGTCGACGCAGTTGCCGACGGAGAGAAGGCCGTTGTGGCCGGCATTATGGAGCATATTGAAGAGGCAGGCATCCATTCCGGGGACAGCGCCTGCGCATTGCCCCCTTATTCCCTGAACGACGAGGCTATTGAAAAGATCAAGCTCTATACCTATCAGCTCGCGAAAGAGCTGAACGTGATCGGCCTCATGAACATCCAGTATGCGGTGAAGAATGACGTCGTCTATGTCCTGGAGGTAAATCCGCGGGCGAGCAGGACGATCCCCTTTGTCAGCAAGGCCACAGGGGTTCAGTGGGCGAAGGTTGCCGCAAAGCTTATGACCGGCCTGAAATTAAAGGACCTCGGCATCGAGCGTGAACCGGAGGTCAACCATATCGCCGTGAAAGAGTCTGTCTTTCCGTTTAACAGGTTTGCCGGTATTGACACGATCCTTGGCCCGGAGATGAAATCCACGGGCGAGGTGATGGGCATTGATCTTACCTTCGGGGCAGCCTTCTGCAAGTCGCAGCTGGGTGCAGGACAGGACCTCCCTTCTGAAGGCAACGTATTTGTAAGTGTGAAGAATAAGGACAAGAGGAACATCGTTTTTATTGCGAAGAAGCTATCCGATCTCGGTTTTAAGATCTGCGCGACGAAGGGGACAGGCAAAGTCCTCGTAAACAACGGGATGGAAGTACGGTTCATCAACAAGGTATCAGAAGGAAGGCCGCACATAGTTGATATGATAAAGAACGGAGAGATCCGCTTTGTCATCAATACGCCCAGCGGAAGAAACCCGAAAATGGATGAGGTGCTCATCCGGGCGAGCGCCGTCCAGTACAGGATTCCCTACACAACGACCCTGTCAGGCGCCCAGGCAGTCGTCAACGCCATTGAAAGCATGAAGAAGGGGACTATTACAATAAAGGCGCTGCAGGATTACTACGAAAGCAGCTAACAGCACACAGCTTTCAGCTCTCAGCAAAGCGAAATCCTAAATCCTAATATCGATATTCTAAACAAATTCAAATGTTCAAAATTCAAAGCACAATCAGCATGTATTTATTTTGAACATTTAATATTTGTATTTTGATATTGTTTAGAGTTTGGTGCTTAGGATTTCGTGCTTGGTTTTGCTGTGTGCTGAAAGCTGTGGGCTGTCAGCTTATTTTACGTCTTTCAACTTTCTCTTGATGATCTTGCCCTTGTCTTTGGGAAAATCGGTTTTGATGTAAACGCTCTTCTGGAAGACCTTTTCTATGGTGCCTTCCATCTCTTTCTTCGCAAAGGTAAAGGTGACCTTGTCTCCTGCTTTCATTTATCCCCCGGCCGATTCTGTATGGGTTGCTTCAGATTTTGTCTCTGGTTTGGTTTCCGAAATCGTTTCTGTCTTTTCTTCCTTTTTCTCTGTATGTTTCGCGCCGTTCTTGCCGTTCTTGCCGTTCGCGGAGTCGACCGGTTTTTTGTAATCTGTTACATACCAGCCGGTGCCTTTCAGGTGGAACGCGCACGGCGATATGATCTTTTGCATTGCGCCGTTGCACATAGGGCATTCGGTCAAAGGCTCTTCAGAGATCTTTTGGAATATTTCGAATACCTTTCCACATTCCGTGCATTCATATTCATAGATAGGCATAAAAATCCTCCAAAAAAATCCTTTAACGGTAATAATATAATGCCAAGGGTCCTTGCTCGTCAAGGGATTAATGTGAAACAATTAAGGCAAAGTCATGCAAAATTGCACAAAACTCCTTGACATAAAAGCAAATGTTTTAATACAATTCATACTAAAGATGAAGATCAAGATACTTGGCTGTTACGGTAATTACATAGGGAAATACCGGGCAACATCCTTTCTCATCAACGATACGATACTTCTCGACGCGGGAACGGTTACCGAGGCCCTTGACGACGAAGCCTTGAAAAAGATCAAGCAGGTGCTGATAACCCATACGCATATCGACCACGTAAAGGGACTTTTTCCTTTTGTTGATGAGCTTGCCATGATGGGCGACTACTCGATCGAGCTGATCAGCGTAAAGCAGATACTTGAGATCATATCGCAAAACCTTCTTAACAATTTAATATGGCCCGATTTTACCGTTATACCATCGGAGCACAAGGGGATCATCAAGCCTCACGAGATACCGATGGAGCAGGTGTCCTCGATCAATAGCATCACTGTGGAGCCTGTCTTGATGACGCACACGGTTTTTACGGTAGGCTATATCGTGAAGGAGGGCAAGAAGGGTTTTATGTTTACCGCTGATACGGGACCCACGAAGAGGTTCTGGGAGGTGGCCGGCAGGACAAAAGGCATAGAGTTCATCATATCGGACGTCTCCTTTCCGAACAGGTTAAGCAGGCTGGCGAAGATATCAGGGCATATGACAACAGCCATGCTTGCCGAGCATATCGACAGATATGGCCTTGGTAAAATGCCGATCTATGTGACGCATATAAAGCCTATCTTTCTCGAAGAGATACATCAGGAGCTGGATGCCCTCAACAGGGACAATATTAAATTGCTCAAGCAGGGTTCGACGATAACCGTATAGCTTTAGAGGAAAGAAAGTTTTAATAGAGAAATACATTCAAGGGGTGACCAAAAAATGAAATGGTATGCCGCATTGCTTATCGGTGTATTTGCCTTGACCTTATGTGCCGGTTTTGCAGGCGCCCAGTCGCAATTCGAGATGGGCATGAAAGAATTCCGCGATGAGAATTACGAGGAGGCCCTTGTTTATTTCCTCGAGGCCAGGAAGGCTGAGCCCACATCGAGCACCGTGGCGTTCTACACAGGCCTCACCTATAAGATCATGGAGCTCTACAGGGAGTCCACCCCCTACCTGAGAGACGCGGTGACCTTTACCCCCCGGATCAAAGAGGCGCTCGTGGAGCTCGTTGATGTGCTCTACCAGACGGACAATATAAAAGAGGCAAAGGAATGGCTTGAAGTGGGGGAAAAGGAAGGGATCCAGCCTGCGCGCATCCAGTTCCTGAAAGGGCTTGTGTATTTGAAAGACAAGAAGTACGACGAGGCGATCACGGGCTTTGAGAAGGCAAAGGAGCTCGACCCATCACTGGCGCAGCTTGCCGAGTTCCAGATAGCGAGCGCAAATATGCAGGCCGGGCAATATAGAGAAGCCCAGAACCGCTTCAAGGCAGCGATAAGAGTCGACCCCACAACCGATATGGCAACGTTGGCAAAGGATTACGACAAGGCGCTGGCGGAAAAATTCGAACGGGAGAGGCCCTGGAGGTTCAGCGTAGGGCTTGCTTATAAATACGATACCAACCTGGTGGCAAAACCGGGGGGAGGCCCCGTCGCCGATGTGATCTCGAACGAGAGCGACTATGCAGTGAACATGACGGCGAGGATCGCATATACCTTCCCGTTTTCCTTTAAAAAACCTTATAATATGACCATCCAGTACTCTGTCTACGCCGACAGATATTTCCAGCGCGATGACTATAACAGCATGACAAATACCTTGAGCTTCATCCCCGGGTACAACTTTGAGAAGTTCTCTCTCAGCGTCCCCATAACGATACTCTACAACTGGCTGCAGCGCGACAAGGGCACCGATTTCACCCAGAGCGCGAGCTGGTACAGCGACACAAAATATATGCGGTACTACAGCGTTGCGCCTACATTGAGATATATGGTAAGCCAGAACGGCATCGCGGAATTTTCGGTAGGCTACACGGAAAAATATTATTTTGTGGCGCCCTTGACCGCCCCGGAGGAAAGAGACGGCAGGCTTTACAATGCGAGCATAGGGTATACCTACTTCTTTTATGACGGAAGGGGCTTCCTCAACCTGAAATATACCTACGGACAGGATAATACGATAGGCGATAACTGGGCGAACAAAGAACACAAGTGGGGAATGAACCTCCTCTACCCCCTCTGGTGGAAGCCTCTCAAGCTGCAGGTCTCAAGCGAAGCGGCATTTACGAAATATGTCTTCCCCAATGCCACATTCGACGGTATGACGCGGAGAAACGACACCTATAACACTTCCCTCGGGCTTATCTATGAACTGGGGAAAAGCGCCGACATTACGGCCCAGTACACCTATATCAGGGATAAAAGCAATATAGCGACCTATGACTACACGCGCGAGATATTCTCATTGGGGATTGAGTACCGTTATTAATAAAAAGTTCACGGTTGATCATTCATGGTACCCCTATTATATATCCCTTGACAATTTCAAAATGGTTGGTATAATATTGTAATACGTAATACCTTGTATTTGTTATAGAAATTAAAAGCAGTCAACAGTGGTGGGACACTTGCAGACTCACATCCGGGATAATAAATCCAAACAGTTAGAAGTTTCTCTGTTTCCACGCTGTTTTTGCATAGGTTTATCATGAAAAAAAAATTAAAATTTAATAAAGAGAGGTACCAATCATGAAGACTCGCATCTCCCTTAACAAGGTCTTCTGGTCGTTTCTCATCATAACCTTTATCGCCGGCGGAATAGCCCTTGCCGCCCCCGTAGGCAAGATCACCGCTATCGAGGGACGCGTGGACGTCCTCAAGGCGGGGAAGAACGTCGCGACCCCCGTTTCTCTCGGCGCCCCCGTCGACATCGGCGACATCTACCGGGCAAAGAGCAGGAGCAAGGCGGAGGTCACCTTCGTGAACAAGAACATCCTGCGGATCGGCCAGTCGTCCCGCGTGGAGATCAAAGAATACATGGTTCAGGGAGAGAAAAGCACCGGCGTCATCCGCCTCCATAGAGGGAGAGTGCAGGCAGTGGCGGGCGAGGACTTTATCAAGCGGGCAGCGGCCCTCGCGGAAGGGAACCGCTTTGAGGTCCATACCCCTAACGCCGTCGCCGGGATCAGGGGCACCAACATGCTCGTCACCCTTATCGGCGGTGCAACGACGGTCATCTTCGTCACCGGGCAGGGGTACCTCTACAACCCCAGCCTCCCGCAGATCGTTGCCGCCGTTACCGCGGGCTTCACCTCGGCCGTTCCCTCGGCGAACACCCCGCCGACAGCCCCGAGGAAGGTGACCCAGAACCAGATCAACAACGCCCTTCAGCAGGTAACGCCCACCGGGACCGGTGGTGGCGCCGGAGAAGGTTCCGGCACCGGAACAGGAACCGGCACGGGCACCGGAACAGGCACCGGCACCGGTACCACCGCAGGGACAGGCACCGGGACAGGTGACATGGGGACCGGGGACGGAGGACAAGCGAGCCCGCCGCCTGAGCCCCCGAAAGTAGTGGTTGTGGTGGTTCCCGAACCGCCACCACCACCGCCTCCACCGCCCCCGGCGCCGCCAGCGCCGCCGCAGGAAGGAATAAACCTTACGGGGACATTGGGAGGGATGCCTTTTGAAGGGGGCGGAACGCTATCGGACACCACCCTCACCGCCAATATACCTACCAGCGGTACGGGCACCATATCTGCATAGGGAACAGTGACCGGAGACACTGGCACAACGCATCCGGGCACCGCAACAGGGACCTCCGACACAGGCGGCGCCTTCATCGGCTATACGCCGGGCGTGCAGGGCTCATGGCTGAACCGCCTCTCATTTCTCTATCTTGAAGGCGGGAGCCTTTACTTCCTCACAGGCGACGCGCCGGGAACGTTTGACGGCACCACCTTTTCCTTCAGCGGCAGCCTTACAAGAAGCGGCTCCGTGGGGACCATCACCGTTGTGCCGGAAGAGGGACAGACACTCCTCGAAGCCTTTTCCTATACAACACCGGGTTTTTCACCGCCTCAGCTCTTTCCGAACACTCTCCCATTTGTGATCGGTGACGGACAGCTCGTGATTTACCCTGAGAGCAGAGATGGTTTAGGTGGATACCGCGTCACCAATGAAGGCAGAAAGGTCGCCTTCACGTCAGAGATCTACAAGGGAGGCTTTGGCACAACGGAAACTCCATCACTCCCCTATCTCGGATACGCAGGGATCGAACAATACGGGATCGGGCCACTCTCCTATACCCATGATGCGACAAACTACAAGTTCACGTTGGGTGCGAACCTCGATTTCATCGGCATTGACCCGCAGATCGGGCCCTACCTCGGCTGGTACGATATGAGATATCTCGGCACCTATTGCCCTATCGGCGAGTACTTCAGGATGACCGGCGCCGGCAACGGCGTAAGCACCCCCGCAAGCTTCTTTGGCGAATGGGGAGGCATGGGGCCGGATGACGGCTATTCGCTCTATTACAATAACTACGGCATGATGATGCTCGCAGGAGAGGACTACGGTTATCTTGGAGGGACGGCCGCTCCCTGGACAAGCCCCGCGAGCTTTACCGCAATGGGCACATATGACCTGGATCCGGCTGACAAGCCCCATTACCTGATGAACACCCATGTCTATGCTACCACCACAGAAGATGTTTCTCAGGAAGTAATGGGGTCAATGGCAGGGTTTGTCGGCGCCATATGGAAGGGCGGAGATGCCTCGACCGCCGGCGCAATCTCTGATGGAACACTGCGGGCCGTATACGTGAGCACGCCCGACGGCAACGGATACGTGACCACAGGCGTCATGAGAAGCGATGTATCCGGCTCCTACTATCCCTTCTCCGAGGGCTCCAAGATGTGGAGGGCAGGAGGCACGCTCACCCCGACGCCTTATGCTATGGTCCTTGACCCCTCCGATCTGTATTATGGCACTGGATTCGTATGGGGCGGGTTATCGGGCGACTTCAACGGCACGGGATATATTTACGGAGAGGCCGGCGGCGACACCAAGTTCCTCTATACCTCCTCGCAGTCCCTGCCTTTCGGTATCTTCAACATGAAGTTCGGCTACGAAGACAGCTACAATTACTACGATTACAAGCCGACGGGAAACCCTTCGTGGAGCGCAAGGCTCGGTGGCATCGGCCTCTTTGATAACGACAGCGGGTGGATCGGGTACTGGCTCCTTACGGCAAACGGCGCCTGGACCGATGCAGGGGAGATAACGGGCAGCGCGGCGGGGAAGGTGATGACGCCGCTTCGCCTCTATGACGCAGAGGGAAAATTCTCGGGCATCAATTCGAGCGAGGGCGAATTCGGCGAATGGATAGGCCAGGTGATAGGAAGCTATTACAACGGAACGGACCTTAAGTTCTTCAGCGAATTCTACGCGGACATGCTCGATGCGGTAAACTATGACGGTGTATATTTTGGATTTGTTGCTGAGATGGAAGGATTTCTCGGAGGGACGGCGAGCCTCTGGAGCGGGAGCAACATCCCCATCACAATAATGGGTTCGGTGGGTGGGGAATGCCTCTGGTATACCACTACCCCCATCGTTAGCTACAATGTCCTGACCGAACAGTATACGACCTATGACGGAGGGGCATATTACGGCCTCGCCGGAGGGAACGAGTATGCCTTTAAGGATATAGTGAGCACGAAGACCCTCGAAGGCAAGCTCGTCGCACTCTATATCGACAACTCGGCGACGCCGAAGGCAGGCGTCCTGCAGGCATACTTAAGCGGCGATATATATGACATAGGCATGTTTGAGATGAGCGGGCTTGCCAACAGGACGGAAAAGTCGACCGACATAGGCTTAAGTGCCTCTGGACTTGCGTACAATATCAATGCGGGGTCCCTTGACGTCCCCGCGGCAAAGCTAACAGGGACGTTCAACAACGGGGCGGCAATAACCGGCGGCGAAGACGTTGGCTATCTCGGGGCCACATACGCGATCGCCACAGAGCCCTGGGGCATCTACGGCCTCCCCATGCTCGGCCAGTTCGATACCCTTGCAACGGTTCCCACCTCGTGGGGCGCCACGGTGGGCTCAACAGGCACCTTCGGGGCATACAAGGACGCATCCGATGATGTATGGGGAGATTGGGGATACTGGCTTGCGAGCATCACCGGGACGGTGCCGGCAGGCGCCACAGTCGATGAGGGCATACTCTACGGCACCCTTTCAGGCCAATACATAACCTACACAAGGCTCGGCACCATGGACGGCGACGTCTACGGCACTTACGAAGATGCCGGCCTCTGGAAGGCGGTTGCCCTCGGGACATGGACGGGGACGGACCTGACCTTTGTCAGCGACGTCGATGTGGGGCTGTTCCATTACTCCACCGCGTGGGATACATCCGACGGCTGGCTCTACGGGTTGATGGGCGGAACGGGCACGCTCTGGACAGGAAGCCCGGTTGGCGCCAAGATGATAAGCCAGTACAACTCCGGGGACGGGCTCCCGAAGATATGGAATGCGAATATTTACAGCTCCAACTACAAAAATTCAACATACACAACTTACGACGGCGGCGCGTACAACGGGTTCTTTGCGGGCCGCATCGTGGGCGATGACCTCTACGGAAGGCAGGTCGCCATTTACATCAGCCCCCAGTCGGGCGGGAAATACGCGGCAGGGTTCCTGAGAGGGAACTTCATCGGTACCGCCTATCCGGATATCTACATGGCGGAGATGATAGGGCTCCTCGTTACGAAACCGAAGAACGACGATATAGGCATAGTGCCTGAATCTCTCACATACTCCATGTGGAGCTTTCCGCCTGCATCATCATCCTCTGTCCCTCCCCTGTGGGTAGGGAACAATGTGACCCAGCCGAAATCGCTGTGGGGCACGGGCACGGGCTGGGAGATCTTCAGTTCCGGCAACGCATGGAACTACACCATGGCCCTCTATAACACCACCGCGCATACCGCGGAGCCTTGGGGCATCTATACGATGAGCCACGGCGGCACCGTTTCAGGCACGCCGCCCGCGGGATGGACCGGCACGGTCGGCGGCTCCGGCACCTTCGGCGCCTATTACAGCATCCCACAGGCAACTTTTTATGACGATTACGGGTATTACCTGACGGGCATCTCCAACGGCACGTGGACCGGCGATACGATCTCCGGGGACGTGGCGGGCAGGTTCATCACCTGGACAAAGATGGGCCCCATGACCGGGAACCTCATCGGCTCCTACGGCGCAGAGGCGGGCAAATGGCAGGCGGCGAACATCGGCGTGTGGGAAGGCTCCCAGCTGTATTTCGCGAGCTCCTTTGCCCCTTATTTCGAGTATTTTGACGGTGCGGCGTCGCCAGCAGCATTGACGAACGACGTCTTTATGAATGCGAAGTTCGGCGGCACGGGCTCCCTCTTCGCAGGCGGGACCCCGGCGTTCACCGCCATCGGGATCCAGGGCATGCCCAATTCCTACGGCCATATCTGGGGCCAGCGCATGTACAGCGCAAGCCCCGCATCGGGAACATACACGACCTATGACGGAGGCGCGTACTGGTCATACCTGGGAGGCATCCTCTACCCCTGCGGCGGCACGGGCGTCAGGTCCATGCTGGGGAGCTGGTACGGGGTTTATATCGCACCAGCCGTTTCGTCGCCCTACGCGGCGGGATATTTTACGGGCGACTGGACAGGGCCGTCCTATTGGTATGTAGGCGCCTTCGAGCTCGACGGGACAGCGGCGCTCACCCAGATGACAAGCGACGTGGGCAGCATCCCGGGAACAGGCGCCATCACGCCTACCAACTTCTACGAGATCGTCCGCAAGAGGTACTATGCACCTGATACGACGAACCTCTTCGTCTACGGATCTTTTGGTTCGGGAGAGGGATACATAAGCGGCACGACCGATTTTGATACCATGAACATACCCGGCCAGAACTGGGGCGTCTACATGGCGAAGTCAGGCGGGTGGTTCTATAACCCGAACAGCAGAACGACCTGGAGCGCGGTGACCGGCGGGAGGGGAACGTTCGGTTTTTACAACCTGGATACTATGACTGGCACCCGTTATTACAGCGATGCCAACAACGGTTACTACGGATATTCCTATTTTAACGATTACTCAACAAATCCAACTGGAAGAAGCCAGTTAGGATATGTTTCATACCGCAACCCGGGTACGGGTATAGGGTATGAAAGGACCTATAATGCAAATGGATACTTTGGGCAGCAAAACTTTGCTTACGGCGATCCCTACGGACGCGGGAGAAGCTACTGGTATTACACCGGCGGCACATCAAGCACATGGACGGGCGATCTTGCCACGGCGATCGCCGCCGATGTGCCCGGCGGATGGACCACAACAGGTATAGGCTCCGGCAACGGGCAGGGGGCGTTCTATATCGTAGATACCTCCGGCACCGTTGATGCGGACGGCGTAAAGCTTACCGGCACCGAGTCGGGGACATACATGGGCCACACCACAATGGGGGCTTTTGACGGGAATTTCCTCGGCACCATCGACAGCGATACCTATCAGGCGATCTCATTCGGTACGTGGTCAAGCAGCAGCGCGCTCCAGTTCCAAAACGGCTTCGTGAACTACGTGTATTACGGGAGCAATCCTGATGGAACAGGCGACATACAGGACGGGCATATGTGGTTCACCATGGGCGGGACGGATCCGCTCTTCGGCGGGAGTACGTCCGTCAGTGCCTCTATAATAGGCGAGTACGTGACCGGCGATCCTACGCTGAATCATATATGGTACACGCCTATGCAGAGAACGTTCCTTTCGAACAACCGCATAGACGGCACGAACACGACCTATGACGGCGGCGCATACACGGGATTCGCGGGCGCCACGATCATCCCCGGCGCGACGACGGACGCGGTCGATTTCTGGTCCTATATGATGTACGTCGACGGAAGCAACAACACGGGCGTCCTTTACGCCAGCATCCCCGGCACGGGGTATCCCGAGAGCATGGTCTTCGAGGGGAGCGGGACGATCAAAAGGACACAGCTTGGAGAAGGAGTGGATTTCGCGGCAAAGGACCTTGTTACATACACCCAGATGTCGACCGGGCCGAAGACGACGGACTGGGGTAATTATCCTCCTTACGGATCTACCAGCAGCAGCGGCGGCTTCTTCGATGCAAACTTTACGAAATTAGGGGAGATGGGCGAGAGGTGGGACAAGACCGAGATCCTCTCCTTTGTCGAGCCCTACAACACGACATACGGTTTCGGTCTCTGGAAGATGAATTCCCTCGGGGCATATGATCCATCCATCTCGCCGTCCTATTATCATTTGGACAGTAAGCAGATATGGACGAATTCATCGCCGTTCTATTTGACCCGCTACCTGACGATAGACGGATGGGGAACGTGGTTGGACGGCAAGCTTGAGAGCGTAGAGACCTATGGATACTGGGCCAACTGGCGGTCCGGGCGCACCGCCATTCTGGCAGGGCAGACGAAGGGGGAATACAACGACAGCGAGGAGGCGTTCAGCGCCTTCTCCATGGGCGCCTGGTTCGGTACCCCGATATACATGAACCTTGCAGGCACGGCCGAAGGCAGGCAGGCGCTTGCAGCCCTCGGCTTCCCCAGCGAGCTGACGACGACGGTAACGCTTACGGGCTCGCAGCCGTCCCTTCCGGGCACGAACGTGACCCTGCCGATAAATATCTAT